>WNFJ01228034.1_pt18 | contig 13276 bp, 14 predicted proteins | sample 5400461 | NCBI WGS metagenome assembly WNFJ01 (sample SAMN13153349, study PRJNA577476) | soil metagenome | isolation source: 115 cm saprolite on Douglas fir-dominated hillslope | place: USA:California | collected 2013-09-17 | reverse complement strand
CCGCCGTGGAGGCAGCGCTTCCCCGCTGCGCGTTCGTCAAGCATGTGCTCGTCGCGGGCGGCGAGGCGGGGCGTCACCTCTCGTTCGAACGGGAGCTGGAGCGAGCCCAACCCGCTGCCTCTGCGGCGCCGACGCACCGCGATGACCCGGCAGTCTGGCTGTTCACCTCGGGCTCGACCGGCTTTCCGAAGGCGGCCGTTCATCGGCAGTCCGATTTCTTGTTCAATGCACTCACTTATGGCCTTGGGGTGCTGCGCTACACCCCCAAGGACATCGCCATCTCGGTGCCCAAGCTCGCCTTTGGCTACGCACTGGGGACGAACCTCCTTTTCCCTCTGCTGAACGGCGGCTCCGCGGTGTTGTTTCCTGAGAAAAGCGCGCCCGAGCGTTTGTTCGAGCTGATCGCCCGATTTCGACCGACGGTGCTCACCTCCGTTCCCACCGCGATCAACGCGATGGTCAACACGCCTGCGGTGGCGCAAGTGGACTTCTCGTCTCTCAGGGTCTGCATCAGCGCGGGAGAGGCGTTGCCGGCCGAGCTCTACCACCGATGGAAGCGGACCACCGGCGTCGAAATCCTCGATGGCATCGGATCGGCGGAGATGTTCCACATCTTCATCACCAATCGATTCGACGATGTGAAGCTGGGTTCTCTGGGCCGGGAGGTGGAGGGCTACCAGGCGAAGATTTGCGATGAAGCCGGTCGGGAGGTCCCCCGAGGAGAGATCGGCACCCTCTGGATCCGGGGGGACTCGATCGCGCTCGAGTACTGGCACCAGCGCGAGAAGAGCAGGCGGACCTTCCGCGGCGAATGGTGCGTCTCCGCGGACAAATTTCGCCAGGACGAAGAAGGATATTTCTGGTTCTGCGGCCGCGGCGACGACATGCTCAAGGTGGGCGGCAAGTGGCTCTCGCCGATCGAAGTCGAGAACGCCCTGCTCTCGCACCCCGCGGTCCGGGAAGTGGCGGTGATCAGTTTTCGGGACACTGACGGACTGGAGAAGCCCAAGGCGCTGGTGGTGCTCGCGGAGGGCCATCGGGACGGGGAGGCGCTCGCCGAGCAGTTGAAGGCCCACGTTCGCTCCTTGCTCGCGCCCTACAAGGCACCGCGCGAGATTTCATTCGTGTCCTCACTGCCCAAAAGCGATCGTGGCAAAGTGCTGAAGTCGCAGCTTCGGGGATGATCATGCGCGCCGCAGATGTCAGGTTTTTCGCAAGCTTCCTGCCCTGGACGGAGGTGAAGCGGCGCGCGGACGGCGGCGCGTTCGCGCTGCTGCCGGTGGGCTCGACCGAAGCGCATGGTCCCCACCTTCCACTCTCGGTGGACGTGCTGATCGCCGAGGAGGTATGTCGCCGGGTCGCGGAGCGGCTTTCGAAGCGCGGCCGAGACGCTCTGATTTTTCCGGCAGTCCCTTACGGGCTGACCGAATTCGCGGCGGGCTTCGCCGGCACCATCAGCGTCCCGCAGGACGCGGCGCGCGAGTTCCTCACCGAGGTGATTGCCGGAATCGCGCGGCAAGGGTTTTCCCGCGTGGGGGTGATCAACCACCACCTCGAGCCGGCGCATTTTCGCCTCGTCCATGCGGCTTCTCGGGAGGCGGCCGCCCGGACCGGCGCAGTCATCGTGGCGCCGGACCATCGAAAGAAACCCGCTTCGGAGCGGCTGGGAGAGGAATTCACGCACGGCGGAAGCCATGCCGGCCTCTACGAGACCTCGCTGATGATGGCCGCCGCTCCCGAATCGGTGAACGAGTCGATCCGATCGACTCTGCCGGATCTTCCGATCGACCTTCCGGCGGTTATCAAGAACGGGGCGCGCCGCTTCGAGGAGTGCGGTGGCAAGGACGCCTATTTCGGCTCGCCGGCGCAGGCCACCGCCCAGGAAGGCGAGCGGCTCCTCGAGGTGCTGGCGGAGCTGTCGGAACGGTTGGAGCAATTCTGTTCCCGCCGGTCATTTTTTTGAATGATAGACTTGCTTATTCAGATTCTTGGTGTCTAGGGAGCATCTTATGCAGCTCGAATCCCTAAAGATGTTCTGCGATGTGGTGGAAACCGGTTCGTTCTCTCGCGCCGCGCAGCTCAATCACGTGACGCAGTCCGCCGTGAGCCAGCAGATCCGGGCGCTCGAATCGCGGTACGAGCAAAAGCTCCTCTCTCGCAGCGCCAGGCAGGTGACCCCCACCCCCGCCGGGGAGCGGCTGTTTCGCGGCTGCAAGGAGATTCTGGCGCGGTTTGGGGAGGTGGAACGCGAAATCCGCGAGCAGGCCACCGAAGTCGCTGGGACCACTACCGTCTCAACCATCTACTCGGTAGGGCTGCACGAGCTGCAACACGTCCAGCGAATGCTCTTAAAGACCCACCCCAAGGTCAACATGCGGCTCAACTACCGGCGCAACGATCAAGTCTACGACGACGTGATTCTGGGCGCTGCGGAGATCGGGCTGGTCGCCTACCCTCAGCCCCGGGCGGGCGTGGACATCCTGCCGTTTCGAGACGACCGGCTGACGGTGGTCTGCGCCCCCAACCATCCGTTCGCCAGCAAGAACAAGGTCTCGCTGGCCGCGCTGGCCGCTACGCCCTTCATTGGCTTCGATCGCGAAGCCCCGACGCGAAAGGCCATCGATCGACTTTTTCGCGAGCGAAATCTGGAAATCAACCCCGCCATGGAAATCGACAACGTGGAAACCATGAAACGCGCGGTGGAGATGGGGCTCGGCGTGGCGGTCCTTCCGATCGCTACCGCGCACCATGAAATCAGCGCCGGCACGCTCGTCGCCAAGCCGTTCGCCGACGGTTCCTTCTCCCGGACGATCGGAATCCTGATCCGGAAGGGAAAGTACCTGGACCGGGCTTCACAAGCGGTGCTGGATGCGTTCAAGGCGGCGGCGAATAGCGAAGACTAGCGACTTCACGACCCTGCATTCGCAAGGCGTCGCATTCGCGCCGCGAAGAATCCGTCCAACCCTTCCGCTCCAGGCAATGTGCGCAGAAAACCCTGCCAGTTCCAGTGCGGCGGCAGTCGGGCAGATGGCTCGGAGGTGAAATCCGGATGGGATCGGAGGAACATCTCGATCACATCCTGGCTTTCCTGAGGATCGACACTGCACACCGAATAGACCAGCAAACCACCGACCTGAACGCTGTGCTGGCAGCCTTCCAGGATTTTGAGCTGAAGCGCAGAAAGAGGACCCAGCGCCGCTTCCTCCAGTCGGTACCGAATCTCGGGATGTCTGCGCAGGGTCCCCAGGCCTGAGCAGGGCGCATCGATCAGAACTGCTCTGAACAGGCCGATGGTTTCGGGAAGAGCCGAGGTGGCGTCGTGGACCAGGGTTTCGATTCGATCGCCCAGCCCCAGTCGCGCCGCTTCCGCCTTCAGCTTCGCCAGCTTGAGTCGATGCTTGTCGCAGGCCAGCACCTCCCCTCGCTCGGCGAGATGACAGGCCTTGCCGCCGGGAGCGGCGCAGGCGTCCAAAATCCGGTGGCCGGCGGGAAAATCGGCAAACTGCACCACGCACTGCGCCGCCTCGTCCTGGACCTGCCACAGTCCCTCGGCAAATCCGGGCAAGTCTTCGGGCTTGCCCGCTGCAAACAGCGAAATCCCCTGCGACGAGTATTCGCCCGGCCGCGCTTCCAGGCCGGCGGCGAGAAAGCGGGACAGCAGCTCTTCGCGCGACACCCGGGTGGAATTGCTTCTCACGGTGAGAGGCGGGGGCTGATTGTTGGCGATCAGCATCGCCTCGGCGCGCGGCTGCCCGAACTGGCGGATCCATCGGCGGACCAGCCAGGCGGGGTGGCTCTCCCGGATCGCCAGGTGTTCGGCAATCTCCGTAGCAGGCGGAAGCGGAATCGCCTCGATCGCCGAGGCTTTCCGGAGGACCGCGTTGACGAATCCGGCCGCGCGCGAAAGTCCCACCTCCTTGAGCGCCTCCACGGTTGCGGCGACCACCGCCCGCCGGGGAATTCGCAGATAGAACATCTGGTAGGCGCCCAGGCGCAGCGCCGCCAGGACCCGGTCTTCCAGCCTCTCCAGAGGCCGCTCGGACAATGGCCGAAGCAGATGATCCAGCGTCATCTGCCGGCGAGTCGCGCCGTAACACAGCTCGGTCGCCAGGGCGGCGTCTCGACGCTCTGGAAAGGGATGCTCCGACAGTTGCGAATCAAGCACCACGTTGAGAAACGCGTCGGTGGCCGCGACCCGGGACAACACCTGGATGGCAAGGGCCCGGGGCGTCATCCTCCGAAAGGTCGCGCTCCTACCGCGATCGGATGCCCGGCCAGGAACTCCTTCGCGCTCATCGAGCGCTTTCCCTCCGGCTGCACCTCGAGCAACGCCAGGGAACCTCGACCGCAAGCCACTTCCAGAGCGGGGGCGATGCTCAGGACTTCGCCCGGCGCGCCGGTGGAGCTTCCCACCTGCGCGCGGTGGATCTTCAGCGTCTTTCCCCCAATGGCGGTGAACGCGCCGGGCCAGGGGTCGAACGCCCGGATTCGCCGCTCGAGCTCCAAAGCGGGTCTTGAAAAATCCAGCAGGCCATCCTCCCTCTTCAGGATCGGTGCATAGACGGCATCCTCGCTCCGCTGCGGAACAGCCGCCAGCTCGCCGCGCAGGTATGGCGGAAGGTACTTGCGGAGCATTTGCCCGCCCAGCTCCGCCAGGGTGGATTGCAAGGACTGGAACGTCTCATCCGGGCGAATCGGAGTCTCCTCGCAGGCCAGCACCGGCCCGGTATCGAGACCCGGATCCATCTTCATCAGGCAAACGCCGGTCTTGGTATCTCCGGAAGCGATCGCCCATTGGATCGGGGCGGCGCCCCGAAATCTGGGAAGCAGCGAGGCGTGCACGTTGACGCAGCCGTGAACAGGCAGCTCGAGCACGGCCTCGGGCAGAATCTTTCCGTAGGCTGCGACCACGCAGACATCCGGGCGAAGGGCTTTGAGCTGTTCGAGGAATGAGGGATCTCGCAGCTTGGGCGGCTGGAGCACCGAAATCCCGGCGCCAAAGGCGAATTCCTTCACCGCGGACGGAGAGATGGACTGCCCGCGGTGCCGGGGCTTGTCGGGCTGGGTGATGACCGCCGGTACTTCGCCGAGGTCGAGGCAGGCGCGCAACGCGCTCACTGCGAGCGGGGGGGTACCCATGAACACAATTCGGTTGGCCATCCGGCCAATCTAATCCACGCCGAACCGATTTCAGGGATGCTTCAAGCGATCTTCACTTTGTCGTACCGGGGCTCCTCTTGTTCCGCGATTGCCTCGGGTTGACAGGTAAAGGCGCGTTTGCGCTCGACGATCGATGCCAGGGCGGCAGCGATCTCCTTAACTTGAGCCCCGCCGCCGGGGGCGTGCAGGCGATCGACGCACTGGGAGATCATCGCCACCTCGTCGAGCTCGCGCTGTCGCATCGCTTCCACCGCCGAGCGGAAGCGATCGAAGAACGTCCTCAGCTCGTCGTTTTTCCGCAGGGCACGAAAGCTTGGATACTTTCCTTCGGAAAGGGCGAGCACGTAGTTGCTGATCACGTGAATCGGACCGGCGACCCGATGGGTGATCAACACCCCCACCAACCCGAGGGCGATCGCCATCAGCAGAGCCACTCCGGCGATCAACACCAACAGCGTGGAGGCGCTCTCCTTCATCACCCGGGCGACGACCGAGGGATCGGCACCGCCGCTGCCGGCGTGGATCAGCTCATCCATCAGATTTCGCTGGACATCCACGTCCGCGAGGAAAGCCAGGGTTCCAAAGAGAAACGAGATCAGCGCGCCGGCCGCGACCAGTGAAACGGTGTACTTGAGCTGGAATCCCCTATCGATCAAATAGGTCCGGCGGGCCAGCTTCGGCCTCTCGGATTGCGTCGACTCGGTGGCGGCCATCGCCGCATCGTACCGCACGTTATGAGGTGGCGCGCCTGCCTCGAAGCGCCCCGATTGAGGGACGATGTGCGGCTCAGTGGGTGTCCACACTCTCCGTATTGGTCGCGTCCTCCGGCAACTGCCTCTTCGGGGCGGTCTGCTGGAACGCGCTGGGCAACAGGTTGAAGGGGAGCACCTTGGCCAGGGCGATCAGCAACAGGATTCCCCCCGGCGCCGCGAAAATCGCCAGGGCGGGGATTGCCTTGGCAACGTCGATCAACTGCTCGCGCACTTTGCGCCGCTCCTCCGGCGAGAGCGCCTGGCCTCGCGCCGCCCGGGTCAGAAGCACCGAAAGCTCGCCGGTTTCCCGGACCTCCTGCACCAGGCTGTGGAAATTCTTTTCCAGCGTCCGCTGAATCGACTGGATCATCTCCTCCCGCATCTTTCCGGCGCCTGCAGCGACGGTGAAGACGTCGACCACGGAACGATTCTCGGCATAGAACTCGGCCATCTCGATCTCGATCTGCGCCACCTCCTCGGGACTGAGGTTCAGAGCGGTGGCCAGCTCCCGGATCAGCGCCGGTCGCTGGGGCGCGCTGCTGCCATCGACCAGCGAGGCGAGGATCTTCTGTTCCAGGATGAAGCGGCGAAGGTCCGGGGTTCGGATCGGCCGAACGATCTCCGACAGCGGACGGGGCCGGCGAAAGTCCTGCCTGAGGCACTGGCGGACCTCGGCCGTCAGTGGAACGGGGAGCCACAGCCCCTCCAGCTGGCGAAAGATGGCGCGCCGGCTCCAGAAACCCGGGCGCCTCTCTGCAGAGGCAAGCGCGGTCAGCACCCGCAGCAATTGTGCCTTCTGGCGCGCCGCGAACTGGAAGCGTCGTGCGGTGGCCGCCGGCAGCAGGATTCCGCGGGAGAAGAGATCGATCGCCAGACGCCCGAAAAGCTGCGCATCAACGTAGGTCGAACCATTGTGCAGCACCAATCGATAGACCGGCTCTCCGGATAGCGTCGCCCGTCGCTCGAGGGCTGCTTCCAGGCGAGGAAGTCGCTCGGCCGGCGATGGCGAGTCGGCGGTGCCGCTGATCGCCTCGAGCAATTGAAGCAGCTGCTCCCGGCGGGGCTCGGTGGGTGCCTGGAGCAGGTCGGCGAGGTCCAACCCGATGCGCAGGAAGGTGCGAATCACCGCGTGAAAGAGCGCTGTTTCGGATCGCCTGGATTCAACCAGCTGCAACCCGAAACCTTCGGCGGGCGTGCCGAACAACAAGCCGCTCTGGCGCAGGCTTCGCCGCAGGTATGCCCTGGCGCGCATTCTGTTCGTCCCGGAGGGAAGGCCCTGGACCAGAGGTGACAGCCGCAGCTGCTCCGCGCGGTGGCCGTCATCGACCTGCGCCAGGAGCGGCTCGAGCCATCCACGTTTTCTAAGATGCATCGGCCTCGAGCCCGGGAAGAGCGGATTGCGAAGGGGGGCAATAACGTACTCTGGTCACCCGCGCTACCGGCCGGCCCCAATTTGGGACTCGCCGCCACGGCAGAAAACTGCTTGCAACCTTCCGGCGAATGCCGCATCCACATCAAATCGATAAACAAGGGATCTGCCTGCCGAAGGAGAAAATACATGCATACTGCTTTGAAAGTAGCTGCCGCACAGTTGCTGTTGCTCCCATCGTTGGTCTTCGCTTCCACGTGGGAAATCGACGGTGCGCATTCCGAGGCTTTATTTGCCGTGAAGCACATGATGGTCAGCACCGTCCGCGGGAAGTTGGGCAAGGTCTCGGGAAATGTGCAGCTGGACGATAAGGATGTGACGCGCTCCACCGTCGAGGCGACAATCGACGTCGCCGGGATCGACACCGGAGAACCAAGCCGCGACAACCACCTGAAGAGCCCCGACTTCTTCGACGTCGCCAAGTACCCCACGATCACCTTCAAAACGACCCGCATCAAAAAGGGCGCAGGCAATCACCTCACCATCACCGGGGACCTCACGTTGCACGGGGTGACCAAGCCGGTAACTCTGGCGGTCACCTACGCCCCAACCGAGGCAAAGGACCCTCAGGGCCACGTCAAGCGCGGCGCCACCGCAACTGCCCGGATCAACCGGAAGGACTTCGGCTTGAACTGGAACAAGGCGCTGGAGACCGGAGGGGTGATTGTCGGCGATGAAGTCGAGATCACCCTCGACGTGGAGCTCGGCAAGAGCGCCGGGAGCGACGCCAAGGGCACACCCCCCAAGTGAGCCCCGCTCGCCAGGGCCTTACTTCACCGCTTTGACTCGCGGCCGCTTATCGTCGATGGCCTCCTCGGGCTGGGCAACCGACTGAAGAGTCGGGGTCTTGAGGAGGCCAAACTTTTCGAGGACCCGCCGCTCCAGCTCGCGGGCAATTTCGGGGTGGTCGCGCAAATAGTCCTTGGCGTTTTCACGCCCCTGTCCGATCCGCTCCCCATTGAACGAATACCAGGCGCCGCTTTTCTCCAAGATGTTTTCCTGAGAGGCCAGGTCGACCAGGTCTCCCTCTCGGGAAATGCCTGTCCCATACATGATGTCGAACTCCACCTCCTTGAACGGAGGCGCCATCTTGTTCTTCACCACTTTTACGCGGGTTCGATTGCCCACCACGGTTTCGCCGTTCTTGATTGCGCCAATGCGGCGAATATCCATCCGCTGGGAGGCATAAAATTTGAGCGCATTTCCCCCGGTCGTTGTCTCCGGATTTCCAAACATCACGCCAATTTTCATTCGAATCTGGTTGATGAAAACAACGCAGGTTTGGCTTTTGGAGATGGTGCCGGTCAACTTTCTCAGCGCTTGGCTCATCAATCGAGCCTGAACTCCCATGTGAGCATCGCCCATTTCCCCTTCGAGCTCGGCCTTGGGAACAAGCGCAGCCACCGAATCGATCACCAAGACGTCGATGGCTCCTGAGCGCACAAGCATTTCAGCAATTTCAAGACCTTGTTCGCCCGTATCCGGCTGCGACAGCAACAAATCATCGGTGCGAACGCCCAACTTGCGGGCATATCCCACGTCCATCGCATGCTCCGCATCGATATATCCGCAAACTCCCCCCTTCTTTTGGCTCTCGGCCACGATGTGCAGGCTGAGGGTCGTCTTGCCCGAGGATTCCGGGCCGTAGATTTCGATGATCCGGCCGCGCGGAACGCCGCCCACTCCCAACGCGATGTCCAAAGAAATCGAGCCGGTCGAAATAACCTGGATATCCCGGATCAGCGGCTCGTCATTTCCGAGTCGCATAATCGAGCCCTTGCCGAACTGACGTTCGACTGCGGATATGGCAACTTCAATTGCTTTTTCTTTCTCTGAATTCACGGCCATTTCGATGGACCCTCCAGGACGTTTGAGCAGCAGGTCACTTCGACCCACCTGAATATACGTTTAGTATCTAGGATTCCCGAAACTTAGTCCAGCTCCCTGACACAGCTTCGCGGAAGGACAACGCGTTGCCCGCGGCCGTCAATGCCTGAAATGGTCGAGACTGCGACTGAGTACCTCTCCCTAGTCTCGCTTCCTCTTCTCAATGAGCCCACCCGCAATCCAAGCCAGTTCGCTTCGAAAGACCTTCGCAGGGCCCTTTGGACGTAGCGCCCGCGAGGTGCTTCGCGGGATCGACCTGGAGGTCCCCAGTGGCTGCGCTTTTGGAATGATCGGTCCCAACGGCGCCGGGAAGACCACCTTCATCAAGGCGATGCTGGCCGTTCTGCGTCCCACCGATGGAAGAGTTCTGATCTTCGGAACGGATCCGAACCAGGTCCAGGTCCGAGCGCGAATTGGCTACCTTCCGGAGCGGCTGCACTTGCCCCCTGCCTGGAACGCCAGGGAAATCCTCTTAAGCGTGGCTCGCCTGAAACGAGTATTCATCACATCTGCCCAGGTGGATCAGTTGCTTGAACGCGTGGGGCTGGTCGGCGAAGGGCGGCGACCGGTGCGCAGCTTCTCCAAGGGCATGCGCCAGCGGCTGGGGCTGGCGGCGGCTCTACTGGGAAGTCCCGACTTGCTGGTTCTCGACGAGCCCACCGATGGAATCGATCCTCTAGGGAGAGTCGAGATGCGAAACATCCTCCTCGAGGAACGAAAGCGGGGAGCCACCCTGTTCATCAACTCCCATCTTCTTTCCGAGACGGAAAGAGTGTGCAATCGGATCGGAGTCCTGGTCGACGGTCGAGTGGTGCGCCAGGGAACTTTGGAAGAGCTGTGCCGATCTCAGAGCCGCTGGCTGATTCGCTTCCAACCGGGTGTGGACGCGGCGGCACTCGAGGAAGCAGGGTTCAGATCGGCCCAGACGGATAGCCTCTGGCGGTACGACTCGCCGGATCCGATCGAGCTGAATCTGGCGGTGGATCGGGCGCGGCAAAAGGGAGCCGTCGTGGTCGAGCTGAACCAGGACTTCAAGGATCTGGAAGAGGTTCTCGCCGAAGCAGTGGAGCCGGATCAATGAGCGGGATTGTTGCGATGGCTGGCGATGTGCTGCGAGAGGCGAAATCGCGTCGTTGGTTCCTCGGATTGTGGTTGGCCATCACCCTGCTGCTGGCAATCGTCGGCCTGGGGCTGCGGATGGATGTCGTGGATGGCGCGCTCGCGGCCACCAGGCTGTTCGGGAAGACCCTCGGGGGCGACATCCGTTCCGCCGAAGTCGCGCTTCGACCGGTATTCGAGGCGGCCGCATACGTGCTGTTCTACGGTGGGCTGGCATTTGGAATCGTCGCCTGCTCGGACTTTGCGACCAGCTTGTTGTCGCCCGGGCGGATCGAGCACCTGCTCTCGTTCCCCGTCCGACGGTGGGAGGTCCTGGCGGGCACCTTTCTGGGGGTGATGTGCCTGGTGTTGGCCAGCTCGCTCTACGCAGCGACCGGGATGGTGGTCCTGCTGGGCGTCAAGACCGGGGTCTGGACCGCGCGACCTCTGGCGGCGGCGGTTTTGGCCGCCTTTGGCTTTGCCCCCATCTATTCTTCGATGCTCGGCGCCGCCTTGCTCGTTCGCAGTGCCGCATTATCGGCCGCCTCCGGCGCGCTGATGATGGGGCTGGGAATCGCCGCCAGCTATCGGACCGGTCTGGCAACGCTGTTTGAACCCGGAATCCGGCGCGGCGCTTTCCAAGTCGCGTTGGCGGCGATCCCGCGCATCTCGCGACTTGCCGATTTATCGGCGGCCCTCGCCGCCTCACATCCAATGAAGATCGGCGCTCTGGTCCTGCTGTTGCTCGGATTCAGCGCATTCAGCTTGGCACTGCTCGCGCTGGGGGCGTGGTACTTCGAGCTGAAAGACTTCTAATGCGAAGACGCGTCAAATGGCTGCTGTTGGCATTGCCGCTGCTGTTGGCGGCCGCTTTCCTGATGTCCCGCGGCGAGAATGCGACGCTGGCGAGTCCTCGCGCGATCGACTTTCCCGAGCAGCTTCGCCCGGCGGAATATCGCCGAGCTGAGGCTCGCCGGCTCTTGCCCCTTGCACGCTGGGACCCGAATTCCTCGCCCACCGCGGCGCGCCCGCAGGATCCATTGCTGGCCGCGCTCGGGTCGGGTACGGGCAAGATGGCGTTGGTGATCGAGGCCAACGCGATTCGCTTCTCCCCGATCGGAGAGCTGTTGATTCAGTGCTTCAGCGGCGAGGGGGACTCGCTGCGCAAGATTCGCGAGGAAACGGGCATTGATATTCTCCAGGACCTGGACCGGATCGCACTGACCGACGACGGCGCCATTGTGACTGGTAATTTTCAAAACGCCCGGTTCCGGCAGCTTGCCGACAGCGAGCCACAATCCTACGGAGACGACGGGCGTCTCTACTCGTTGTACCCATCGGCTGACTCGGGCCCGAACCATGGCGGCGCGGACTCGGCCTTCGATGCGATGGGCATCTGGAAGAATCAGATGATGATCTTCGCCCCGACTCCGTCGGGGACCAAGGCCGTTCTGGATCGGGTCGAAGGGCGAGTCCCGGGCGGTCCGAGTCCGATTTCTGAGTCCGATACCTATGGCGAGGTCTACGGCGTGCTTTCGGTTAGCGCCCTGTCGACTCTGTTATCAGAAGGGCAATCGGACCTCGGGCGTCGGTTGCAGGCCGTCGCCCAGCGGATCGCGATCCACGTGGATGTCGCGCATGACCTGGCGCTGGTGGCCGACGTCGAAGGCTCGAGTTCTCAGGATGTACAGGATCTGGGAAAGTCGATCGCCGCTGCTCTGTCGGTCGCCTTGCTGCAGGCTCGGATGACTTCCGAGACGGAGCTCGCCGAGATTCTTGAACACGCGCGCGTCATTCCCGGAGAGAGGAGTTTTCGACTCGAGCTGGCGCTGCCGATGAAGGCGATCGAGAAACTGCTGGCGTCTTGCACCCGCGGAGGCACGGCCCCCGACGAGAAGCAGCATTCCCACCGCGGGGATTAGACGCCCGCAGCCTTGCGAAACCGAGTTTCGCACCTTCATCATTCCTTGGATTTGTAGCTACCGTTCCAGATGTCGTAGCGGATTTGCCACTGGGCCCCGATGCGCCTGAGGATTAGCACGTGTTTGAATTGTCTTAGCCGTGTGGGTGATTCACCGAGAGCACTGGCCACGAAGGTGCCAACCTCAAATCCCTCGCCTTGCCAGGCTGCGGACTCGGTCGAAGAGATTCGAACGGTGCCCAGGTGCGCCAAAGCAGTTTGAAACCACGCACGGATGGCCGCTCGCCCCTTCACCGCTTCCTGATCGGGCGGCATCAGAGTCGCATCTTCTGTGTACAACGATGCGAGCGATGAAGCGTCCTTGGCGTTGATCGCAGCCTCCAGCTCCGCCGCGATGTTTCCAAGCGATTCTCCTCGAGCTTTCATGGCGCGTTCACAGGAAGGTTACTTCGGGCAGGGTGCTCCAGCCGCCACCCACTGCTGGAACTTGGCGACGAACTCGGCGTGGGGAATGGATGCCGGATCGCGGCCTAGACCAGGAGCCCAGCCCCAAAGCACCAGTTTATCGTGGCTGACGTGATCGAGAAGCGCATCCAAGTCCTTGCCGCCGTTTGTCTTGGTATTCTTGATCGTCCGACAAAGATCGCCGCTGGAGAGTCCGATGAAAACCATCTTCCGCTCCGGCGGCGGCAGATGCCAGTTTGGAGCTCCAGGCGGCATGTGGGGTCCATAACTGGCCGGCGGGTTCGCGCTGAAATGACAAGTCGAGCAGGCAAGACCTACAGAACCTTTCCCGCCCGGTCCGCGCCGAACGTTCTGGCCGTGTGTGCGCCCTTGGTTAAACTGCAACGGCGCGTCTCCCGGAATGTGGCAATTCTGGCAGCGCGGGTGCTGGAGCACAGCGCGGATCGTCTCGAACGCGGCAACCCCTTCTGCACCGGAACCAGCGGTGCTCTTCGTTACCGACAAGGCAATCCCGCTCACCGACAAAACGAGGCTCGCAGACAAAATGTCCGCATCGGCAAATGT
>WNFJ01694716.1_pt1 | contig 13277 bp, 10 predicted proteins | sample 5400461 | NCBI WGS metagenome assembly WNFJ01 (sample SAMN13153349, study PRJNA577476) | soil metagenome | isolation source: 115 cm saprolite on Douglas fir-dominated hillslope | place: USA:California | collected 2013-09-17 | reverse complement strand
ATCCCAATAGAAGCCGTCGGTCAGGATCATGCCCTGCGCCATCTGCAGGCCGAGGCTGTGCGTGTCGGTGATCTGAATGAGCAGCGCCAGCAGCTTCTGCCCGTCCTTCTGCAGGCCGAACTCGGCAGCCTGCTTGATCGCCGTCTGGGTGTCGCCGCCGGCATTGGCGAGCGCCACCACCTTGGCGCCCGAGGCCTGGGCCTGCAACAGGAACGAGGAGAAATCCTGGGTGTTGAGCGGGTGCCGCACGCTGCCGAGGACCTTGCCGCGGCTCGCTTTGACGACGTCGGTCGCGTCGCGCTCCAGCGCGTGGCCGAACGCGTAATCGGCGGTGACGAAGAACCAGGTGTCCTCGCCGCGCTCGACCATCGCCTTCCCGGCCACGTGCGAGAGGGCGTAGGTGTCGTAGGTCCAGTGCACGCCCGTGGGCGAGCAGGCCGGGCCGGTGAGGTCGGAGCTGCCCGGGCCCGACATCAGGAAGACGCGGTCCTTGTCCCTGCTGATCTGCTGGATGGCGAGCGCCACCGACGAGGTGGGCACGTCGACGATGGCGTCGACCTGCTCCTGGTCGTACCACTGGCGCGCGATGTTGGCGCCGATATCGGGCTTGTTCTGGTGATCGGCGGCGACCACCTCGATCGGCTTGCCCAGCACCTTGCCGCCGAAATCCTGGACGGCCATCTGCGCCGCGACCAGCGAGCCCTTGCCGGTGGCGTCGGAATAGAGGCTGCTCATGTCGTTGAGCACGCCGAGCTTGACGACGCCGTCGGAGACCTGCGCCTGGGCGGCGGCGGGCAGCGCCAGGACCAGCAGCGGGGCGGCGACGGCGGCGCAACTGACGCGAGACATGATTTTGTCCTTCGCTTGATGATGTCTCACGGCGTCAGCACCGCGCGGCCGATGATGCGCCCGGCCTTCAGCTCCTCGAGCACGGCGTTGGCCTGATCGAGCGGGCGCTGGCTCAAGGGCAGCGGCGGCACCTTGCCGGAAGCAACCAGCGCCAGCAGCTCCTTGAGCTCGGCCAGGCTGCCGACATAGGAGCCCTGGATGGTGATGGCGCGCATCGGCAGCAGCGGCAGGCTGAGCGTGATGTCGCCGCCGAACAGGCCGACGATGACGTATTTTCCGCCCTTGGCGAGCGCGTCGATGCCGAGCCTCGCGGTGTTGGCGGCGCCGACAAAATCGATGGCGGCGCCGATCGGCGCCGGGGCGGCGGCCTGCGCCTGCTTCACCGCGTCGGGTGCGGCGGCGTCGATCGCGGCCAGGGCGCCTGCCTTGAGCGCGGCGTCGCGCTTCTTGGGATCGATGTCGGCGACGACCGCGCCGAACCCGCCCATCGCCTTGAGCAGCGCCAGGCTCATGAGGCCCAGGCCGCCCGCGCCAATGATCAGGATCGGCTGCTCGGTCAGGACCGCCTCGCCGACGCACTTCAGGGCGCCGTAAGCGGTGATCCCGGAGCAGGCGAAAGGCGCCGCCTGCGCCGGGGTGAGCTTGCCGAGATCGAGCAGATATCGCGGATGCGGCACCAGCACGTGATCGGCATAGCCGCCCGGCTTCTGCACCCCGAGGAAGCGCGGCACCATGCACAGCTGCTCCTCGCCGCGACGGCAGGTGGCGCAGGTGCCGCAGCCGATCCAGGGATGGACCAGGCGCTTGTCGCCGAGCTTGACGCCCGTCGCCTCCGGCCCGAGCGCCGCCACCTCGCCGACGATCTCGTGGCCCATGGTGAGCGGCGGGACGAGCCCGCGATCCTTGACCGTGAGCTTCTTGCCGCCGCCGAGATCGTACCAGCCTTCCCAGATGTGCAGGTCGCTGTGGCAGACGCCGGCGGCAAGCGTGCGCAGCAGCACCTCGGTCCCGTGCGGCTTGGGGGTGGGTTTCTCGGTCTGGCGCAGCGGCGCGCCGAAATCGACGACGTCGTAGCTCCTCATGGCGATCCTCCCTTGGCTTTGTGCCGAGCTTAGGCGAGACGCCACTTCCCTGCCAACCGCCAGCGGTTCGCGCGCGCGGCAGGTGATTTTCTCGCACCGGCCGGTGTATATAACTGCCCGTGCCTGTCCTCGTCACCGGCGCCGCCGGCTTCATCGGCTTCCATGTCAGCACGGCGCTCTTGCAGCGCGGCGAGCGGGTGATCGGCGTCGACAACCTCAACGACTATTATGACGTGGCGCTCAAGGAGGCGCGCCTCGCCGAGCTGCGCCGGCTGCCGGGCTTCGCTTTCCACCGCGTCGAGCTCGCCGAGCGCGGCGCGCTCGCGACGCTGCTCGAGCGCCACCCCGACACCGACCGCATCGTCCATCTCGCGGCGCAGGCGGGCGTGCGCTATTCGCTCACCAACCCGCACAGCTATATCGGCGCCAATGCCCAGGGCCAGCTCGAGGTGCTCGAGGCGTGTCGGTCGCTGCCGCGGCTCAAGCACCTCGTCTTCGCCAGCTCGTCCTCGGTCTATGGCGGCAACACCAAGCTGCCCTTTTCCGTCGCCGACCGTGTCGACACGCCGCGCTCGCTCTACGCCGCCACCAAGAAGGCGGGCGAGCTGATGGCCTATTGCTACGCCCATCTCTACCGCTTGCCGACGACCGGCCTGCGCTTCTTCACGGTCTACGGGCCGTGGGGGCGGCCGGACATGGCGGCGTGGATATTCACCGCGGCGATCCTCGCGGGACAGCCGATCCGCGTCTTCAACCATGGCGACATGCGCCGCGACTTCACCTTCGTCGACGACATCGTCTCCGGCGTGGTCGCCTGCCTCGATCGGCCGCCCGCCGATACCGGCGGCGAGCCGCCCTACCGCCTCTACAACCTCGGCAATCATCGGAGCGAAGAGCTCAAGCGCTTCATCGCCGTGCTCGAGCAGGCGCTCGGGCGCAAGGCGATCGTCGAGCTCGCACCGATGCAGCCCGGCGACGTGCCGGCGACCTATGCCGACATCACCGAGACGCAAGCCGATCTGGGCTTCGCGCCGACCACGCCGATCGATGACGGCCTGCCCCGCTTCGTCGGCTGGTACCGCGCCTATCACCGCCTCTGATCTGTGGTAGACTCCGACAGCTGGCTCAATCGCGCGGGTGGAGCATGAGCGAGTCGCTAAGAAGCAGGCTTCTGCGCTTCGCGATGAACTTCCGGTATCCCTGTTATCGCCGGACCGGCGCGAGGATCACCTATATCGCGGGTGACTACACCGAGCTGCACATCAAGCTGCCGCTTAATTGGACGACCCGCGGCCATTGGGGCACCATCTTCGGCGGCAGCATGTACGGGGCGATCGATCCGGTGCTGATGCTGATGCTGGCGGTGCGCCTGGGCCGCAACTATCAAGTCTGGGACAAAGCGGCGACGATCGAATTCAAGAAGCCCGGCCGCTCGACGCTCTACGCGCGCTTTCGCATCGAGGAAGCGGAAATCGAAGAGCTGCGCCAGCTCCTGGTGCGCGAACCCAAGGTCGAGCGCGTCTACCGCATCGAGCTCACGGACAGTGCGGGGACGGTGCATGCTGCCTTCACCAAAACGCTGCACCTGCGCCGCCGCAACGCCGGCGCGGGACAGCCGGGCGACGCACGGGCGGCCGCCGAGTAGCAACAAGCGCCGTCGTTTGCGCTTAACCGGGCATCTAACGTATGATTGTAGCGGGGCGCCGGCTACCCGTTTATTGGTCGGCGGCTTTCCGCGTATTCGATATATGGTCCAGAGTTCGATGCCTGTTTCGCCCGCCAGGGATTTCCGCGCCGCGCTCGCGCCCTATCTCTCGCGCTCGACGCCTGTCGCCATGGCGCTGTTCCTCGCCAACATCGCCGTCTACCTCGCCGCGGTCGCCGGCACGGTCGCGCTCGGCCCTTGGCCGGCGCGGCTCGCTTGCGCGGTCGTCGCCGGATCGGCCATCTCGTCGCTCTTCGTCATCGGCCATGACGCGGCGCACGGCGCCTATGCCAAAGGCCGGCTCATGAACGCTATCATCGGCCGCATCGCCTTCCTGCCGGCGCTGCACAATTACAGCCTCTGGCAGGTGCAACACAACCGGCTGCATCACCGCCTGGTGAACATCAAGGGCTTCAATTCATGGTCGCCGCTGAGCAAAGCCGAGTATGACGGCCTGGCGCCGTGGCGGCGCTGGGTGCAGCGGCTGTATCGCGGCCCGCTGGGGTTTGCGCCCTACTATCTGATCGAGCGCTGGTGGCGCGACAAGTTCTTCCCCCGCCACCACGTCGAAGCAGCGCAGCATGCGCTATTCTGGACCGATTTCGCGTTGCTCGCCGCGTATCTCGCCGGCTTTGTCGCGCTCCTCGCGCTGATCGGCGGCGCCTTGCCGCAATCGAGCGCGACGGCGGCGGTCGCCTGGGGCTTCGTCGCGCCGTTCCTGGTGTGGAACATGCTGATGGGCGCCACCACCTACATGCAGCACACGCATCAGCGCGCGCCATGGTTCGCCGCGGCAGCGGAATGGCGCCGCCTCGCCGGACAGGAGGAGGTCGCGGTGCACGTCGTCGTGCCGCGCTGGTACGGTGCGATCTCGCACCACATCATGGACCACCCGGCGCATCACGTGCACCCGAAAATCCCGCTCTACCGTCTCGCTGCGGCGCAACGGCGGCTCAACGAGCTGCTAGGCGAGCGCGCGATCGTCCAGCGCTTTACGCCGGGCTATCTCTTCGCCACGCTCGCGCGCTGCAAGCTCTACGATTACGGCGAGCACCGCTGGCTCGACTTCGCTGGCCGCGCCACGTCGAAATGCACGCTGCCCGACCACATGCGCCGAGCCGGCGCCCGGGCCGCCCTCACAAAAACACGCGCTGCGGGATGAGCCGGAGCGAGGCATAGCCCGACAGTTCGGCGAGCCGGCGCCGGTCGTGGATGATCAGCGTCTTGTCCTCGAGCGCCGTGAGCCGCTCGTCGCGCAGCTGCGTCAGCGTACGGTTCAGGTGGATCATCGACAGGCCGGCGGCGTCAGCGAGATGCTGGCGCTGCAGCGGGAACGGGCACATGGTGCCGTTGGCGAGCTCGAGCCGGCGCAGGCGAATGAACGTCTCAAGCATGAGATGGCCGACGCGCTGCAGCAGCTTCTGGCGGCCGAGCAGCGCGATGCGCGTGTCGGCGCGATGCTCCTCCTCGACGCGCCAGCGCAGCAGGTCGAGAGTGAGATCGACATGGCGCCGCAGCAGCTTCGGCAACGGATAGCCGTCGAGGACGCACAGGCTCACCGGCGTCAGCGTCCGTACCGAATGACGGATCGTGCCGAGCAGCGCTGAGGACAGGCCGATGATCTCGCCGGGCAGCAGCAGATCGAGGATCTGGCGCCCGCCATCGGCGAGCGTCTTGTAGCGAAAAGCCCAACCCTCATAGAGCGTGTAGAGCGAGCCGCCGACCTCGCCTTCGGTGACAATGTCGGTCTTGGCGGCGACCGCGAGGTGATTGGTTTTGAGGGACGAGATCGATTTCAACTCCTCGTCGCTGAACGGCCGAAAGCACGGCCTGTGCCGCAGTCGGCAATCAATGCAAGGCACATACATTCAAGCCGCCCGCCAAGGTGCGAATACCCAGTAACATATACGGATCAAGGTGTTATCCAAGTGTTCAAATTGTAAATCCCCCCGCAAAACGACCTCCAAATGATCGCCTGCGCACCAAATGGTGATGGCGTTCCTCATCCCCGCGGGGCGCCCGTTGGCCCGCAAAATCGCGCGCATAACGCACGAATGCGAGCTTACTGTGAGCAATTCGCGCGGCCGGCGAAAACCACGCTCCTTCGGGCGGGGGATTTCATCCCAAAGGGACGGGCGCGATCGGCTTAACGGTAATTTGGCATCAGATCGCGGCTCTGCTCAGCGGTTCGCGTCGTAGAGCGCCTGCAGCGCCGCGCCATAGGCCTGGCGGATGGCGAAGCGCTTGATCTTGAGCGTCGGCGTCATCTGGCCGTTGGCGACGGCGAAAGGCTCGGCGGCGATGATGAAGCGGCGCACGCGCTCTACCGGCGAGAGCTCGGCATTGACCCGCGCCACTGCCGCGCCGATCAGCTTGTTGAGCTCGGGATCATGCGCGAGGTCGGCAGCCGCCGGGCCAGCGCCGCGGCGTTGCGCAAAGGCCTCTACGAATTCGGGCTTCGGCACGATCACCGCCACGAGATAGGGCCGGCGGTCGCCGAACGGAGTTCTTGATGAAGTCGCGCTTGCGGTCGGTGATCTTGATGTAGCCGTCCTCGTCGAGCACGCCGACATCGCCGGTGTGCAGCCAGCCATCGGCGAGCGCGCGGGCGGTCGCCTCGGGATCGTTCCAATAGCCCTTCATGACCAGGGCGCCGCGCACGAGGATCTCGCCGTCATCGGCGATCCGCACCTGGACGCCGTCGAGCGCCGGCCCGACCGTGTCGATCTTGATTCGCTTGGGCGGGTTGGCGCTCACCACCGGCGAGGCCTCGGTCTGGCCGTAGCCCTGCAGCAGCGGCACGCCGAGCGCGAGAAAGAAGATGCCGATCTCCGGCGTCAGCGGCGCGCCGCCGGACACCATCGCCTTGAGGCGCCCGCCGAAGCGCGCGCTCACCTTGCGGCGAACCAACAAGTCGAGCAGCGCGTCGAGGAGCCGCTCGCCGAAAGCGAGGCTGGCTGGATCGTTGTAGCGCTTGGTGCCGAGCGCCACGGCGCGGCGGAACAGCTTGGCGCGCCAGCCGCCCTGGCGCTCGACCCCCAAGAGGATGCGCTGATGCATCGTCTCGTAGAGGCGCGGCACCGCGGTCATGATGGTCGGGCGCGCCTCCTGCATATTGACGGCGAGCGTCTCGGCGCCTTCGGCGAAATAGATCTCGGCGCCCAAGGAGATCGGGAACATCATCCCCGCCGTGTGCTCGTAGGAATGCGACAGCGGCAGGAAGCACAGGAACACCTCGTCGCCGAGACCGATGGTCTCGAGCAGGCGGAAGGCGCCGTAGCAATTGGCTAGGATGTTGGCGTGCGTGGTCATCACGCCCTTGGGCACGCCGCCGGTGCCGGAAGTGTAGATGAGGCAGGCGACATCGTCGCGGCCGATCGCCGCGACCCAGGACGAGACGTCGTCCGCCAGCTCCGCGCCGCGCGCCATAACATCGTCCCAGAGATAGCCCTCGGCATGCGAGAGCTGACCGGTGAGCGGCTCGATGCTGATGATGCTGGCGATGGTCGAAACCTGGTCGGCGGCGGGCATGACCCGATGCGCCAGGGCCGCGGTCGAGACGATGACCGCGCGCGCGCCGCTGTTGGCGAGCAGGTGGCGAAAATCGTCGACGCCATGCGTGGTGTAGGCGGGCACGGTAATCGCACCTGCCGCCATGATGGCGAGATCGGCGATGGTCCATTCCGGCCGGTTCTCGGCGACCAGCCCGACGCGGTCGCCGCGCCGGATGCCGAGGGCGCGCAGGCCGCGCGCCATCGCCCTTACCTGCCGCTCGGCGTCGCGCCAGCTGATCGGCCTGTAGGCGCCGTCGCGCTTCGCCCACAGGAAGGGCCGATCGCCGCGCCGCGCTGCCCATTCGAAGAACATGGCAGCGAGGTTCGGGCAGGTGTGGTAATCCATGCGCTCCCTCCCCGGGACCCTGCGCTTGGCGTGGAGACTCTTTGGCCAGCCTTTTACGGCGTTTGGCGCCTGCGCGGAATAGCCGCGGCGCTTGGCGTGGTTTCCGGCACGCCTATATGCAGGGGCGACTGACAAGGAGCAAGCGATGGCGTCGCGCCCCAAGGAAAAGACACCCACCCCTGCGGCGGCCGAGGCCACTGTGCTCGGCCCGCTGCCGCAATGGGATCTGAGCGATCTCTATCCCGGGCGCGACAGCGCCGAGCTGAAGCGCGATCTCGAGCGCGGCGAGAGGGAGGCCGCCGCCTTCCGTGAGCGCTACGAGGGCAAGCTCGCCGATCTCGGCGGCGCCGCGCTCGGCGCCGCGATCGCCGCCTACGAGCGGCTGCAGGATACGCTCGGGCGCATCATGAGTTACGCGTCGCTGATCCATGCTGGCGACATGAGCGATGCCGAGAACGGCCGCTTCTTCCAGAACATGCAGGAGCGCGTCAACGCCATTTCCACCGTGCTGCTGTTCTTCACGCTGGAAATCAACCGGCTCGACGACGCCGCGCTCGCCGAGCAGCTCAAGAGCCGCGAGCTCGCGCATTATGCGCCGTGGCTGCGCGACACGCGCGCCTTCCGCCCGCATCAGCTGAGCGACGAGCTCGAGAAGCTGCTGCACGAGAAATACGTCGCCGGCCGCGCCGCCTGGACGCGGCTCTTCGACGAGACGGGGGCAAGCTTGCGCTTCTCCATCGACGGCAAGGAGCTCACCAGCGCCGAGGCGTTGCATCTCCTCTCCGACCGCGATCCGGACAAGCGCAAGCGCGCCGCCAAGGCGCTGGGCGACGTGTTCGGCCGCAACGTCCGTCTCTTCGCTCTCATCACCAACACCCTGGCCAAGGACAAGGAGATCGAGGACCGCTGGCGCGGCTTCAAGCGGCCGATCTCCTCGCGCAATCTCAGCAATTTCGTCGAGGACGAGGTGGTGGACGCGCTGATCTCTGCCGTGCGCTCGGCCTATCCGGCGCTCTCGCACCGCTATTACCGGCTCAAGGCCAAGTGGTTCGGCGTCGACACGATGCTCTATTGGGACCGCAACGCGCCGCTGCCCGAGCAGGAGGATCGGCTCATTCCCTGGTCCGAGGCCGAGCGCACCGTGCTGGAGGCTTACGGCGCCTTCTCGCCCGAGTTGGCCACGGTCGGCCGCCGCTTCTTCGAGAAATCGTGGATCGATGCGCCGGCTCGGCCGGGCAAGTCGCCGGGCGCGTTCGCGCATCCGACGGTGCCGAGCGCGCATCCCTATCTGCTGCTCAACTATCTCGGCAAGACGCGCGACGTCATGACGCTCGCCCACGAACTGGGCCACGGCGTGCATCAGGTGCTGGCGGCGCCGCAAGGCGCGCTCATGGCCGACACGCCGCTCACGCTGGCCGAGACCGCATCGGTGTTCGGCGAGATGCTCACCTTCCAGGCGATGCTCAAAGCGGAGAAGAATCCGCAGCGGCGCAAGACCATGCTGGCGTCCAAGGTCGAGGACATGCTCAACACCGTGGTGCGCCAGATCGCCTTCGTCGAGTTCGAGCGCCGCATCCATGACGAGCGGCGCCAGGGCGAGCTGACGCCCGACCGCATCGGCGCGATCTGGATGGCGGTTCAGGCCGAGAGCCTCGGACCCGCGATCGCCTTCGAGGACGAATACCAGTATTACTGGACCTACATCCCGCACTTCATCCACACGCCGTTCTACGTCTACGCCTACGCCTTTGGCGATTGCCTGGTGAACTCGCTCTACGCCGTCTACCAGGGCGCCGCGCCCGGCTTCGCCGAGAAATATCTCGACATGCTCAGCGCCGGCGGCACGCGTCGCCACCGCGAGCTGCTGGCGCCGTTCGGCCTCGACGCCTCCGACCCGGACTTCTGGAAGAAGGGGCTCTCGGTGATCTCTGGCTTCATCGACGAGCTCGAGCAGATGAGCTGAGGCAGTGAACTTTCTACGGGCTCATCCCCCTCTCCCCTTGCGGGAGAGGGTCCGGGCGAGGGGCAGGCGCCGCCCTCCTCACCCTCCCGACCTTCGGTCGGGCCCCTCCCTCTCCCGCAAAGGGAGAGGGTTGTTCTGCGCGCTCTGACCGTGGCCGAGGGAGACGGCGACAATCTTTCCGGGCGCGTGCGGCGCTATGCGCGGGTGTCGACGGCCATGGGCGGGCTGGCGGCGCGGCTCGCTGGCGCGCGCTATCTCGGATTGCCGCTCGACCGCACGCAGCATGCCGCCGATCTCAAGGCGGCGCTGGGCGGCATCAAGGGGCCGCTGATGAAGGTGGCGCAACTCCTCGCCACCATTCCCGAGGCACTGCCCAAGGAATACGCGGGCGAACTGGCCTCACTCCAGGCCAATGCGCCGCCGATGGGATGGCCCTTCGTGCGCCGGCGCATGGCGAGCGAGCTCGGCCCCGACTGGCAGGCGAGGTTCGGGAGCTTCGAGCGCGAGGCGGCACGTGCCGCCTCGCTCGGCCAAGTGCATCGCGCCGGGGCGCGCGACGGCGAGCAGCTCGCTTGCAAGCTGCAATATCCCGACATGGCCTCGGCGGTGGAGGCGGATCTAAGCCAGCTCAAGCTGGTGATGTCGCTCTACGAGCGCTACGACCGCGCCATCACCACTGACGAGATCCATACCGAGATCGCCGAGCGGCTGCGCGAGGAGCTCGACTACAAGCGCGAAGCGGCGCATATGCGCCTCTATCGCCTGATGCTCGCCGATGAGCCCGATGTCGCCGTCCCCGAGCCCATCGCGGAACTGTCGACGAACCGGCTCCTGACGATGACTTGGCTCGAGGGCGCGCCCTTCCTCGAGGCGGTGAAGGACCCCGCGGCGCAGCGCAACGCGATCGCCCGCCACATGTTCCGCGCCTGGTACGTGCCCTTCTACTATTACGGCGTCATCCATGGCGACCCGCATCTCGGCAATTACACCGTGCGGCCCGACAGCCGCATCAACCTGCTCGATTTCGGCTGCGTCCGCATCTTTCCGCCGGCCTTCGTCCAGGGGGTGATCGACCTCTACCACGCGCTCGACCGCGACGATCCGGCGCTGGCCGTCCAGGCTTACGAGAGCTGGGGTTTCCGCGACCTGTCGCGCGAGATGATCGCGGCGCTGAACCGCTGGGCGAATTTTCTCTATGCCCCGCTGCTCGACGACCGCAAGCGCCGCATCCAGGAGCAGGAAGGCGCTTATGGCCGCGACGTCGCCGAGGAGGTGCATCGCGAGATCCGCCGCCTCGGCGGCGTCACCCCGCCGCGCGAGTTCGTGTTCATGGACCGGGCCGCGATCGGGCTCGGCTCGGTCTTCATGCATCTGAAGGCGGAGATCAACTGGCACCGCCTGTTCCACGAGCTGATCGCGGATTTCGACGCCGCGGCGCTGGCCAAGCGGCAGCGGAAGGCGCTCGTCGCCGCCGGCGTGCCCGGCTACGACGACGAGCGGCCCAAGCCGAAAAAGCGGCGCGCGTTCTAGCCGGCTACGCCCGGCTGCAGGAGGCGCCGCCGAGCACGCAGAACTTGGCGCAGTGCGGATGATTGAGCGGCACCGTGCCCGAGGCCTCCGCCAGCGTCGGCCCGAGATCGAAGGCCTCGTCGTAAGGGAGCAGCGTGCAGGCGACGACGCTCGGCCGCGCCGCGCCCTTGCGCTTCACCACCATGCGCGAGCTGGCGCACATCACCGATTGCGGCGCCACATGCAGGATGTCCCAGCAGGCATCGGTGATCTCGGGCACGTCGGCGGCCGCGTCCATCTCCGGGAAGATGACGAGCTTGCCGCGGTCCTCGGCGTCGATGGCGAGGCCGTGCTCGGCGAAAAGCTGCGCATAGCCTTGCCGCATGGCGCAGTCGGGCTCGCGCCACAGCATGCGGCCGGCCACGGCGATGGTGAAGCCGTTGCCAGCCAGCCATTTGAGCCCGTCGAGCGTCGGCTGCCAGGTGCCCGGCCCGCGCTCCTCCTCGTGCAGCTCGCGCGTGTAATGGTCGAGCGAGACGCGCAAGGTGAGCCGCTGCCCGAGCCGCCGCTGCAGGTCGAGGAGCTTTCCCTGCAGGCGCTGCATCGGCCGCATGGCATTGGTCAGCACCAGCACGCGGAAGCCGCGCGCGAGGCACGCCTCGAGCATGGCGAGCATGTCGGGGTTCATGAAGGGCTCGCCGCCGGTGAAACCGATCTCCTCGGTCGCCAGGCGGTCGCGCGCGATCTCGTCGAGATATCCCTGCATCTCCGTCAGCGCGAGATAGGAGAGCCGATCGTTGCGCGGGCTCGACTCGATGTAGCAATGCTCGCACGCGATGTTGCACAGCGTGCCGGTGTTGAACCACAGCGTCCTGAGGCTGCCCAGCGCCACCGCGGCGCGCCGCTCGCCCTTGGCGGTGACCGCGGCATCGCGGAACTTGCGCGCGTCGAGCGGGCGCGATGGCGCGCGCGCGGCCGGCGCCGGCCAACTCTCGCCGCGGTCGCCGGTCGACGCGACGCGCCACACGATGCCGCCGGGGCGCAGCGCGGCGCCGCGGGCGTCGAGCTCGACCGCCGGGAGCGCGTCCGAGCTCGGCCACAGCCCGTTCTCGAGCGCGCCGGCGTAGCCTTCCGGCAGCCGCGCCGCGCGCATCCCGGCAGCGGCCGCGCGGTGGTCATAGGCGAGCGCATGATGCGCGACGGCGACGCCGTCGGCGCGCGGCGTCAGGATGCTGAACCAGGTCGTGGGCGTGCCGTCATTGGCGGGCATGCCGATGGCGCCGGCATTGTGCCAGAGCTTGCCGTCGACGACCTGCGTGAAGGGGATGCCGCAATGGCCGGCGATGACGCCGTCGCAGCCGGCCGCGGCGAGCTCCTCGCGCTTCACCGCTTCGGGGGTCGAGGCGAAGATGAAGCGGTTGATCTGGCGCACGCCGCCATGGATCACGGCAAGACGGCGGCCGGCGATCTCGATGTCGAGGCGGCGCGGCAGCGCGGCCATCCAGCGCCGTCCGTCACCGTCGAGGCTGCGTTCGGCATGGGCGTACCATTCGACGGCCAGGCGATCGCAAGCGCTGCCCTCGGCATAACCGCAACCGCAATCCCCGGCGCCGTTGCCGAGCGACTCCTCGCAATTCCCCATCACCGCCCAGATGCCGGCGTCGCGTACCGCCATCAGCGTCGCCGCGGCGTCCGCGCCATAGGCGACGATGTCGCCGGTGCAGACGATGCGCTGCGGCGGGATGCCGCGCGCCGCCGCCTCCGCCAGCACCGCCTGCGTCGCCTCGAGATTGCTGTAAGGGCCGCCAAAGACGAGCACCGGTCCGTCCATCTGCACCATCACCCGACCGTCCATGCTAGAGCCCCACGCGTCGAAGCCGCTTTCCATCGAAATCGAGGCCCATCCTCACTCGTCCTTCGAGACGGCGCTTTGCGTTTCATCATGACGAGGCAGAGAATTTGTCCTCATGCCGAGGAGCGCCCCTCGGGCGCGTCTCGAAGCATGAGTGGGGCAGCCTCGTCTCGCCGGCAAGCTGACTCTTTCTTGCGGCTGACTATATCCGCTGGCAGGGCCGGGTGCACATAAAGCGAGGGGCCCTTGCGGGCCCCTCTCACAGCCTTGTTACCGTTTGTGCGCTCAAGCGCGCAGCTGCAGCACTTCGCTCTTCTTCACGCTGTCGCCGCTGAGCAGGCGGTCGAAATAGGCGATGGTGCGCTCGAGGCCGGTGTCGAGGGGGACGCGCGGCTCCCAGTTGAGCAGGTCGCGCGC
>WNFJ01327831.1_pt1 | contig 13277 bp, 9 predicted proteins | sample 5400461 | NCBI WGS metagenome assembly WNFJ01 (sample SAMN13153349, study PRJNA577476) | soil metagenome | isolation source: 115 cm saprolite on Douglas fir-dominated hillslope | place: USA:California | collected 2013-09-17 | reverse complement strand
TCATTTTTCCGGTATTACATGGCACCTATGGCGAAGATGGTACGCTGCAAGGCATGCTGGAGATGGCCAATGTGCCCTACGTGGGCTGCGGGGTGCTTGGCGCCGCGCTGGGCATGGACAAAGAAAAGATGAAGATTGTCTTCCAGGCGGTCGGTCTCCCTAACGTCGACTACCTGGTCTACCGGCGCAACGAGTGGGAACGCTCGCCTGAAACGATCATGGATGAGATCGAGCAGAGACTGGGCTATCCTAACTTCGTGAAACCTGTCAACCTGGGGTCGAGCGTTGGTATCAACAAGGCTCACGAGCGCGTTGAACTGGAACATGCCATCCATGTCGCAGCGGAGTATGACCGCAAGATTATCATTGAGCGCGGCATCAACTGCCGGGAGCTTGAATGCGCTGTGCTGGGCAATGACGAGCCGATAGCCTCTGTTGCCGGCGAGGTGATCGCCAGCAATGAATTTTATGACTATAACGCCAAGTACATCGATAACAAATCCCAGGTGATTATCCCCGCCGATATTCCCCAGGCAACGGCGGAGGAGGTACGCCGCCAGGCGGTGAAGGCGTTTGTGGCCCTTGACCTCAGTGGTCTGGCTCGCGTGGATTTTTTTCTAGAGAAAGAGACCGGGCAGGTTTACATCAATGACGTCAATACGCTACCAGGCTTTACCGAGATCAGTATGTATCCCAAGCTTTGGGAGGCGAGCGGCCTTCCCTATCCGCAATTGCTGGACCGGCTGATTGAACTGGCTATAGAACGACACCAGGATAAACAACGCAACAGGACCAGTCGTTAAGGGTATATGAAAAAGTTGCAGGCGTGCGAGCGTTACAAAATCATTCGGATAGCGGACCATCCACCGAGGGCCGATCAATCGGCGGTGGGCCGATTTATCGCGCCCGCCGCCGATTGATCGGCCCCTACGGCTGATTTATATATCCGGGCGTTAATTGATATGCATGTGAAGGATGCATTCGCGCACACATAGGGAGGGTCAAGGGATGCCGCTAGATGGGCTGGATATAGGCCGCTACCATCTGCTCCGCCTGATTGGCAGCGGTGGCATGGGGGAGGTTTACCTTGCCGAGGATACACGTATCAAGCGGCAAGTCGCTATTAAGGTGATCCGCGGCGAAGCCATCTCCTCCGTGGACACTAATGCTACCCCGAACGCGGCCCGCCTCTTTGAACGCGAAGCGAAGGCCATTGCCAGGCTCAATCATTCACATATACTCCCACTCTTCGATTATGGCGAGGAGAGTGTCAACGGGATCTCGCTCACCTTTATGGTGATGCCGTCTTGCCCGGCGGACTCGCTGGATGGCTGGCTGCGGCAAAATGGGGAGGCACGTGAAACGCGCGCTTTATCTTTACAAGAGGCCGCGTACTTGCTCAACCAGGCCGCCGACGCACTCCAATATGCTCACGATCAGCAGCTCGTTCACCAGGATGTCAAACCCTCTAACTTTCTCATACGCTCGACGCTGCTGACAGATTTTGGCATCGCGAAACTCATCACGGCTAACTCCAGCAGCAGCCAGTCTGTACGCGGCACGCCGTCCTATATGGCGCCAGAACAATGGGAAGGGAACCCGGTGATCGCGTCCGACCAGTACGCGCTGGGCATCATGGCCTATCAACTTGTCACCGGGCGGCTGCCCTATCAAGGAGGGCCAGGGCAGATCATGTACCAGCACTTCACCAGCGAGCCGCAGCCTCCCAGCGCACACATGCCCTTACTACCTATGGAGGTCGATGCTGTGATCTTACAGGCGCTGGCGAAAAAACCGGAGGATCGCTTCGACTCGATAGCGGCTTTCGCGCAGGCCTTCCAGCAGGCTGCACAGGACAGCAACGAGACCATCAACCAGTTGCCATCACTGAAGACGAGTGTCCCTACATTCATCAGCAACCAGGGTCGCCCTGGTTCTGGTTCCGGTAGTGGCAGTGACCCGCATGCAACTGTGACCAGCAGGCCTACGGAAGAACAGGGGCTGCCATTATCGGTAAGCGATGTAAAAACGGTGATTACAAGGGGAAAAGACGGGAGCGGCGATAGGGCAACTCCCACTCCTGAGGTCAATAGCCAGGCGATGAATGATCAATTCCCTACTCTCTATAGAGGTGATTGGGATATAGGGAGTAAGGGGCGTCAGTCGAAGCGGCAGAGTGGGAGTGGGAGAGGATTACTGATGGTGGCGCTGGCACTGCTGGCGCTTATCCTGATCGCGTCCGGCGCCGGCGCTTACTATTTGCTGGCAGGATCGAGGTCACTTTTCATAGCCGGCGGCCCGGATATTACCGCTACCACCCGGGCGCGAGATCGGAGCACTGCCATCGCACTCACGACCGCGAATGCACGTCATTCCGCCAGCGCTACGGCGCAGGTGAAAGCTACCAGCACAGCGGAAGCCAATCCCTATGCACCTGGGGGCGGCACACTGGTCATCAACGACCCTTTGAGCAACAATAGCAAGGGCTACGACTGGGAAGAGGGAGAGAGAGATGGGGGTTTCTGTACCTTTAGCGGGGGCGCCTATCACTCCAACATACCGCAAAGCGGAGTTTTCCACTCCTGTCTCGCGCTGGCAACGAACTTTGCCGACTTTGCCTTCGAAGTGCAGGCAGCGGTCATCTCTGGGAGTACCAGCGGCATCGTTTTTCGCGCGGATCGCGCGACAACCCACCTGTATTACTTCATTATCGACGAGAGTGGGAACTTCCACCTGAAAGTCTATTTCGATAAATTTGATACTTCCAGCGTGGTGGCCAGCGGCTCCAGTTCGGCGATTAACAGCAGCGGAAACAATCTGATCGGGGTTGTCGCGCGCGGCAGTCAGATTGACTTGTATGTCAACAGGCAACTCATCAAGAGTTTGAGCGATACCACGTTTCGATCGGGGCAGATCGGGGTTGTTACTCTTGCAGGGGAGGTGGCACTCAGCAATGCGAGGGTATGGAAATTATAGCATGGTACAATAGAAACAGATAGAGAACTGTTGACATATCTTACCGTCAGAAAATGCGATGATGGTTTCGGATTAGTATTAGCGCCAAATCGTAGGAGGAAAATACAATGGCACTGCCCAAGTACCCATTCATAAGTGTAGATGACTACCTGACGCTTGATCGAAGCAGCCGGGAAGCACGCTATGAGTACTACGATGGCGAATTGCAAATGCTCGCCGGTGGAAGCAACAACCATTCACTTGTGATAGCAAACTTGACCACCATCCTTAACAACTCACTGAACGATAGCCCCTGCCGCGTTTACAACACAGACGTACATCTACGACTCTCTGAAACGCGCTATGTCCATCCCGATGTCACAGTCAGTTGTGATCCACGCGACGAAGAAACAGACGAAATGATACAATACCCACATCTCGTGATCGAAGTTCTATCCCCAAGCACCGAAGTCGTTGACAGAGGAAAAAAGTTCGCTTATTACCGAGAATGTAGAACATTACAAGAATATGTTATGGTTGATCCTTACAAGATACAGATAGAGGTTTACCGACGAGAAGACGATGGTTGGATGCTCCACACATTCGGGCCGGAAAGCAATGTAAAATTAAAAAGCCTCAACATTCAGTTTCCTATTGATGCTGTTTACAGAAAAGTGAATCTTGCAAGCTCGCGTAACAACAAGAACAAGAAAAGCTAACATAATGGTGAGGCAGATATCGTTTCTCAAGCACTTCGTCAATCACAGCCTTACCTCTCCCTTGCTGTCGAACGCACATTAATCAGGCTGCATCTGTACGGGTTAGAAGCTACTATTAATTGATGACTGGCTGTGGTCGGTGTTCTAAATAGTGCTCAATACGCAAGCGAATAGAGGAATGCATATTCAAATGTTTGATTTCCTGAGGTGAAAAGAAAGCAACCTCGTAAGACTCTTCACTTGCCCGTATTTCTCCGCCAACAATGGTACAATAGAAACAGATAGAGAACTGTTGACGTACTTCGCCGTCAGAAAATGCAATGACGTGTTTGGGATTTGTATAAACGCCAATAATATATTCAGGTTTTACGTCTAATCCGGTTTCTTCTTTGACCTCCCGCACAACAGTTTCTCCAATACTTTCACCAATGTCCATTGCTCCTCCTGGTAGAGCCCATAAATCATTATCGCTACGCCGATGCAAAAGGATTTTTCCCTCGTCGTTGGTAACGACTGCCGAAGCTGAGGGAACAATACTATTTGGCTCAGGCGCATTGGAATCGTTAAAGTAGTCTAAACGAGCCATTATTGCTCCTTATATTAAAAGAAAGCTTGACAGGTGCCCCGGTCACAGATACAGTGTTCTTTAATCGAACTTGTGGAAAGGCTTTATATAGTATGTCACGCACAACCATCCAGTCTATTACCGTAGATCCTCTAACTATTCCACTGTTGGAGCCGTTCAGTATCGCTACCGGAACGACCAGCGATGCGCGCAATGTGCTCATCACCATCATGCTCGAGGACGGTAGCACGGGTTACGGAGAATGCGCGCCCTTTACACCCAGCACCGGCGAGACACAGGGAACGGCTATCTCTGCTGCATTGGGGTGCGCGGAGTTGATCAAGGGGAGAGACGCGGCGCACTGGCGCAGCCTCTCCAGGTTGATACGTGGCGTCTATTTCAGCCAGGGAACGGCCATCGCGGGCATGGAGATGGCGCTGCTGGATGCTCTCACGCGTTCTTATGGCGTCCCGCTCTATGTCTTCTTCGGGGGAGCCAGCACGTCCGTGGAGACGGACATGAGTATCCCGATGGTCACACCGGAGAGGGGCTACGACCTGGCAAAGGAGACGGTTGCGCGCGGCATCAGTAGTATCAAGATTAAGGTTGGCGGTGACCTGCGCGATGACGTGGCGCGTGTTGAGGCAGTTCGCGAAGGAGCTCCTAACGTTGGGCTGATACTCGACGCGAACCAGGGCTACACGGCGAATGAGGCGCTGATCTGTTTAGAGGCGCTCGATAACCGCGATATTCGCCCCATGTTGATGGAACAGCCTGTGCACAAGGATGACCACGAAGGGTTACGCTATGTCACCCAGCACACGACGGTACCTATTGCAGCCGATGAAAGCGCCTACAGCGCGGCTAACGTGGCGCATTTGATTGAGATGGGGGCAGTCAACGTCGTGAACATCAAGCTTATGAAATCGGGTTTTGTGGAGGCGTTAGATATCGCGGCCGTCTGCCGGGCGAGACATACGCAATTGATGATTGGGGCGATGATGGAATCGCGGCTGGCTATTGCTGCCGCCGCCCATTTTGTGGCTGGCCTGGGCGGTTTCCGCTTCGTCGACCTGGATACGCCCATGCTGCTGGCCGAGGATCCATTTACGGGTGGGTATGAGCAGAGTGGAGGGGTGTATGATTTATCGGGTGTAAAAAGCGGGCTGGGAATAGAGCGAAAATAGCAAAACGCAGGAGCCTGCCTTGATCCACTCTCCATCGCGCCGAAAGCGAAACTGGTAACATCGGCCCACTTCCAGATCAACCGTCAACGTCCACCCCTCCGCAAGCGTCCCCCCTCCCCTCCACGCCTCTCCCGCCCCTACGGGTACGAAGGCGCTTCCGAGGTGAGATTGCACAATATCTACCCGCGAAAGCACCGCTCTGCCCCTACGAGACGCCTGGGCTGTTCACCTTGAGTTGACACCTATTAATTAACCTGAAATTCTGATATAAGCCTAAAAAGCACAACCATTAATCAACATGTTGTAGCACTCGACCCAACGTCCTACTATATGTAGGTTGCCAACTTGACAATAATCCTTATATCATAATTTCAGATTAATTAACATATGGACTTGCTCATACTTCCCAATAGTGCGATAATAGACCCCTGAAAAGAGATCAGGAGGTTATCCCATTGGATAGAGAGAACGCAGGGGTTATGCTCAGCGAAGATATAGAAAAGTTGTTTACACTGGCCGCGGCACAAGAGAAGCGGGAACAGTACCAGGAAATGTTGGAAACTGCGCAGCGGGCAAGCGAACTGGATCCCGGTTCGGCCCAGGCGCTGGCACTGAAGGCGCGCGCCTTACAAAAGCTGGAACGTATTTCCGAGGCAACGATTGCCAATGACCAGGCCTTGCTCCTCGATACCAATCTACCGCTGGCCTGGGTCAATCGCAGCGGGTTGCAGATCATACAGGAGCGGTTCCCGGATGGCTTGCGCAGCGCCATTCGCGCCACCGAGCTCGATGCTAAAGACCCACGGGCATGGGCCAACAAGGGCATGGCTCTCTTTCACCTGAACAACTTACCCGGCGCTCTCAGCGCGATGAACCAGAGCCTGAGTTGCGATCCCGATTTCCTCTTTGCTCTGCAGGTAAAGGGTGATATACTGCGCCGCTTTGGACGGATGCACGAACTTGTCGATATCATGCGTCACGCTTTAGAAATTGCACCGATGGACAGTTTCTGCCTGGCGCTGATGATCCAGGGGCTGCGCGCCCTCGAAGGGTATAGCGAGATGCCGCCTTTTACGAAACGACTTAGCGAGCTCACGCCCGATAGTCCCTTTGCGTGGGATAGCCACATGCGCGCGCTGCGCGCCCTTGGACAGTTCGAAGAGGCAAGTGAGGCCATTGATCGCCTGCTGGAATTGGAGCCAGACAACGAGCGCATATTGACGATCAAGGCCGACAATCTGTACAGGTTGAGGCGCTATCGAGAGGCCGCACAGGTGGCTGAAAAAGCGCTGCACTACGATCAACAGTACGCACCCGCTCGACGCATTCACGAAAAAGCGGTGCGCCTGATGTACCAGCGTAAAGAGAAGCGCGAGAGGTAAAGATTTTCTGCACAATGTAGAATGGGCGAGGTGTGGCTTTGTCACACCTCGCCCATTCTACACTATGGGGGGGATCTATTCATTGATGGTCACATGAATATTTACTCTCTCTCGTTTTTCATCATTGTCATCGTCATCACGATCTCTGGATACACACTGCTGTACTGCCCGGATCATTTGCCCTGGTTTGCTTGTGAAGCCCGGGTCCAATCTGTCCCAGGTGATTTGCCGTGTCGCACCTACGTTCATAAGTGCATGCGGCAAACTGGCATTAGGAGGGGCAAGATTGCTCGTAGGATCTTCTAACTTGTACTGTAGAATGCGGGCGACAAGGCCGCTAATGATGGGAGTAGCAAAGGATGTTCCCAACCAATAGGCCCAGGCATGAGCATTGGGGGTTGGATAGGTTGGCCGGCAATCTTCAAGCAAAAGTGCTGGATATGACAACGAGCTATAAATGCCGATCAGCGCGTCAATATCCTCGGCTTTGGTGAAGCAGCCAGATTCATCTTGCTTGAAACGCTTTGGAACATCTCCGCCATAAGTTGATATGCCGAGATCTCCAGGATAACAACTATAGGAAGTCGGTTTGCCATGCTTATCGACTGCTCCAACGGGTATCACACTATTTCCAAGACCCATACTATTTCCAGGACCATGATATGCAAAGGCCGCCGGATAGAGCGCCTCAGGGCGCAGGTCGTTTGGATTGGCAGGTTGATAACGCGCGTCGCCTTCATTACCAGCCGAAGCCACAAAAAGCGCCCCCTGGTTCGCCAGGCTCTTGATAGGTTTGAAAAGCTCTTTGCGCAATTGATTGGGGTTTGCTCCCTGCGCTTTTAGAATGTCGTCAGGAGGGACTACCAGGCTCAAGTTAATTACCACCTGTTTCCGATAGAGGTCGCCCTGTTCGTTATGATCATCCGGATTGACCAGCAACATACGATTGTGGATTCTTTCGAGCGTTTTAATAAACGCTTTGCTATCACCAGCACAAAAGTCGTTGAGTGCGCGGATACACTCCACATGCGCATCAGGAGCAATATCGCGTACAATCCCAGCAATAAACAAACCATGATCCGCCATACGGAAGCCGCCACCATTTCGCCCTTTGATATCCTTACCTGTCTTTGGCTGCAATGGATTTGGCTCATCAATCAAGGCTGGTAGTTGATTGTGGTGCATAACAACATTGTTAGCGACATCCAGCAAGAGTAAGTTGTGGTCTTCAGCGCCCTCCAATGCTCTTCTGATATCTCCCCGCCTGGGCAATGTATCCAGGATGAGGACGTGCACACCATCACCAGTCATACGTTCCAGATTGGTAGGAAGTTCGGGCAGCGTGATCGGAAAGAGACCAGGGGAAGACGAACAGCGAAGTCCCCCCGGGACAGGGATAGGTGGGATAAGCGGGCATCCCACAGGTACATAACCAGATCCACCAGTCAGCCAGATCGGTGCAGCTGAAACGATCGGGACACCACCTGACTTTATTCTATCCAGGTTACTGTTAATGTGGTTTACAAGCCTGATAATAGGAGGAATATTACCTCTGTTACGGCCATTGTCATTTTGATCTTGACCATCATCCATAGTATCATTCCCATGCGACGAGGCCATTTCGGAGGATGAACCAGCACTAGATGTTGGTACTTTGCCTGGATCGAATTTGAAGAAGCCAATAACGGTCGGGACGTACTTCCCCTGCTCGTCTCTTGATGTGAAGAGATATTTCCCTACGTGATCGGGATTGTCAGGAGGAGTATCTCCTGGGAAGCGCAAGGTATCTGTAAAATCGATAGGTTGCAATCCTGGGTAAGGATGTATTTGTTTAGGGTCAGTGAGAAATGTATTCAGACTTTCCACATTCAAGAATTCGAGTGCATCTTCTTTCTTGAAAGTCGGAGTAGGAAGGAAATTGGTATCCGGTTTTCCGCTCTGATCTTCCATTCCTCTTCGGCAGAAGCATTCTCCCCAGGCACTTTTACATCAGCTTTAGGTGGTTCGACAGTGGGGATTTCACCAGGTGGATACTGAAATGTAACTGTAATCTGGTCCAGATACCAGAACGCGCTGTGCATATATGGATCCATCTGCATTTGCATATTGTTCATGTTTGCCTTCATGTCTCTGTGCTAACCTTTCTGCTGAGAGCACATACTGATTACACAAGTACTCGCAAGGAGCACCCCTATACCTTTGGAACGCTCAAAGGTTCCTTTTTTAGGGGATCAGTTACCGAACCAATAGAAGAGGCTTTTGCTTTTTGAGTTTTGAGTGGAGTTGGATCGCCAACCAGGCGAAAAGCCGCCCAGAAATAAGGATGAGCGTAGTTTGAGTTGGCATCCTGCAGGAGCTGGCATTGAGCAGCACGCAAGGCCTGTACCTTACTCTCTCCTTTCAGCATCAGCTCATTGGTTGCGGTATCTTCGACGGGCCAGAGGCTGATGACCAGGGAAGAGGATCCGGCAGCAAGGAAGGCCCGGCCCAGTCCCAACTGTTCATCACCTCCGCCGCTGAGCGCTAAACCGGTTTCACAGCCACTCAGGGTCACCAGTTCGCACGCGCGCAAGTCAAGGCTAAAGGCGTCAATAGCATTGAGTTGTCCATCAGCCAAGCGCACATAGGAGAAATTGGGCGCATCCAGCCTGCTCTGGCCATGCGTAGCCAGGTGAATAATTGGACTCCCCGGAGCCTGCTCAATCAGATGGGCAATGGTAGCTTCGCTCTCAAAATAACGAGTTCCATCCAGCAATGTGGCGATCGCCTGCGCTTCATCCTTGACACGCTGCAAGTGTCCGCTATCGGAGTATCCAAACACCAGAGGCTTCTTACCAGCTACACTAGAATCATCTGTACGATAGCGCAGCTGACTTTCACCGGTATCGAAGTGCTGTAGTAAGCTGCTCGCCGGGAGATAATTAACCTGGAAGTTTTCGACCAGGAAGCGCGAACCGTCATAGAGCGCATGAAAAGGCAGTTTATGTAAAGAGCCGTATGGGACAATGGTTAGAAGTCCAGAGGGAGAAGGCAATAGATTAGCTACTGGCCTCACTAAGATGTTATAGAGCCTGGCCAGGAGGCGACGAACAACCTCTGACGAGGGCTTCCTGGATGCGGACCAGCCGCGGGGATCAAGATGGGCATGCAGCAGCGGTAAGAGGCTTTCCAACTGCTCCATACCATCGGTAATCTCATGAGTAACAAGGTCTTTAGTGGTGGCTGCAAAGATTACCAGCTTGCCTTTATACAAAAAGTAGGTGAGCAAGAGTTGATCAGGGGAAAGTCGCTGACGTAAGCGCACAAGATCAACCTGTTGTACCTGGCGAGGCACATGTTTTCTTGTATATGTATTGAGAGCAGTACCCGATTCATAAAGATAGAGGCGTTCGAATAAATCACTAATTTCTTTCTCGCAGCGCTTCATTTCATCGTGAATAATGGCGCGATCAACAGTAGGGGAGACGGAGGTATCGATATGCGCAAGTATAACACTGTAGTCGCGGTATTTCTCTTGCCAATTCTTTAATTCTTGTTGGATGCGCAAGAGTTGCGCACTACTTGTTTGTGAAACAGAAGGAACCATTGTGTCTTGCTGTTCTTCGCTTTTTCCTTGTAAAGTGCTTGATTTATGGAGGTATTGACGCAATGCCATAGAGCGGGCCTGCTCAAGATAGCTAAATGCATGTTCAATTTGTGCTTGCTGGAGGCAAAGCGCAATCATCTCTTCGTAGACAGTCCATGATGAATGCAAGAATGACGGAGAGAGGTCATAAACAAGATCATCCAGGATGCGCTCTATTTGAGCGATAGCTGCCCTATATTGTCTCGCGGCCTTCCCAGGGTTTTGCTGCAGAACAAACAGTCGCCCCAATAGATAATGACCTTTGTAGATCGATTCCTGCAGATTGTGCTGTCGAGCCTCAGCTATGGTGTGTTTGCAGAGCATCTCAGCTTCTTGCAATAACACGGTACGCTGCTCCTGGTCTACGCTCAACTGTTGTGACATTTCTAGTAAAGCGCTAGACATCACCAGACCCGCACGAACAGCATACGCAACCAGGCCCTGTGCTTCGCAATGCTCCTTGATGGAACGGGCATTATCATAGGCAGTAGTGGTAGAGCCCATCACAAGCAGGAGTTCAGCTTGCTGAAGCCGGATAGTGGAAGTGTAATGTTCGAAACCGCTATGACTAAACAGCGTCCAAGCTTCCTCCAGAACGGCTAGAGCCTCCTCTAACCTACCAGAAGCGATCAATGCCGAAGCATGTTTGCAAAGCGCGTTGCCTGTACTAAGCGAAATCCCAACTTGCCTATAGGCTTTCACGGCTTGCTCCGACATCAGGTATGCCTCCTGAGTTCTATTGAGTTTTACCAGGCAATTTGCTATCCCGAGTTTGAGGTTTGCTAAAAGCAGAGGATCATCGACGGTACTCTGTATCAAGCGATCACAGCCTTGATAGTAGTGCCGAAGGGCTGAGCCATAGAAGCCTCGCATGTAATCGAGATCCCCCAAATTTTCTTCTGCGTTGACAATAAGGTATGTTTCCTCCAAAGCTACTAACCCGCCCAGAGCCTGTTGCTGAAGAAGGTATGCTTGTTCAAAGTTACCAAGACAGCCCAGATCTATCGCCTGGTTCATTTGGGCAAGGGCTATATAGAGTTGAATAGTGGTCTCGTTTTGACCGGTTACAGTAGGATAGATGTTGCGCATACGCTCATACAACTGGTGAGCCTCCTGGTATCGACCTATCTGGGCGTAGATCATGGCTGTATTATGATCGATAGAGCAGGCCCAAAAATTTTCACCAAGCCGTAAAAAGACCTCTCGTGCCTGAGCGGCTGCCTGTAACGCCTCCTCCACCCGGCCGAGCCAGGCAGCGGAAACGATCCAACTGATGCGCGAGCGCGCCCAATTCCCCTCATCACCCAGTAACTTAAACTCTTCCCCGGCAGCATCTAATGCATCTAAAGCCGCTTGATAATGCCCGATCATCATCAACGCATCTCCCTTCGCTTTGAGCCCAAGGGCATGTGAAGAGCTATAGTGAACATACTCACCGAAGAAAAGGAGTAGTTCGGCTAGCTTGAGAGAGAGAAAAGGAGTGTATAGCAGGCGTAGCGCTTCGTCTGTGAGTGAATTGCCGATGGCAGCATGATCCGATAACTCGTCGCTATGTTCTTGAATGTAGGCACGGCCTTCTTCCAAAGGAAGGTCACGTAGATGTTGTAAAAATAGATCGGTATCCATGTTCGTTGTTAGCTCCCCAGTGTCTAACGCACGAGTTTAAAGACCCAAATAGATATCCAGCCAACATACAATGTTACGTTAAGTAAGAGGACATCAGGCTTATTCGATAGACAGATCTTCGATGACCAGTTCGCGACCGGGTAAATAGACAACTATGACAAATTGACCAGCCGGTACAGGTTTGAAGACGATATGGCCGAGGTCGTCTGCTTGTGTACGCAATAACGGGGGTGCGGCTGGTTCGTCGCCACTGGCAACCAGTGGGCCAGGGGCAGTGTAGAGTTCGACGGCCACTCCTTCAAAGGCATCCACACTCTCATCGGGATCGATGCTGGTCATGATGCCGAGCAGCATGTGTTCGCCACTGCTCGTGAGCGAAAGATGCAAGGTGAGATCGACGGATTCGGCCTTGTACTGGCGCGGCCAGGCTGCTGCGGAGGCGTCACCACGCACAGCAAATTGCGGCTGCGCGTTAATGACACGAGTGGCAAAAATAGGATGTAAAAGAGCGCGAAGAGAAAAGGAGGAGGCAGGAATTTCGATATCCATGCGCAAAAAGCTGCGCGATTGCTCAACTTCAGTGGCGCAGAGTGGACAATCTTTGACGTGGCTTGCTATACTCATACGTTCGTCCGCTGGCAACAGGTCGGCACAATAGAGACTCAATTGCTCACCAGAGGGGCACTGACTGCGATAGAGATACGAAAGCAGGTAAGCGTTGGCTTGTTTATAGGCGGCAAGTCGTTGCTTGCATGTTTCACACTGCTGAAGATGGTTGTTGGCACCCTCGGGCAAAGCTTCTCCCTCGAGAGCAAAGCTTATCAGTTCCTCGTCAGTTGGGGCCATTGAGTTTAAACAATCCATCGTCGAAATCCTCTTTCTATACTATCGCACTAAGTGAACTACTTGGCAAGTTCCTTTTCCCTTTTGGGACTGTCGATGTATAGACGTGACAGCTATCTTTTTTTGCATATTTGCATTTGTGGTACATTCGGGAAAGTCGTGGATGAGAAGCAAGGCCGATAATGAGTTTGAACAAAATAATCGGGATAGCGGAACATCCACGGAGGGCCGATCAATCGGCGGTAATAGGCATCAACCTCAGCCGGGAAGTCAGGCAGGAGGCCAGGCGAGCCGTAGGGGCGAGGGGGGACGCACCGACTCCAACTAATTGGAAGGGGGCTTGCCAAAAAAGAAAAAAGAGAGGACAATCTTTTT
>WNFJ01328108.1_pt3 | contig 13280 bp, 7 predicted proteins | sample 5400461 | NCBI WGS metagenome assembly WNFJ01 (sample SAMN13153349, study PRJNA577476) | soil metagenome | isolation source: 115 cm saprolite on Douglas fir-dominated hillslope | place: USA:California | collected 2013-09-17 | reverse complement strand
CGGGACCGACGAAAGCATCATCTTGACCACTTGCGACACCGACGTCGGAAAGTCGGCGCCCTGCGTCACCGCGTACGCCGCCAGGTTCATCGCTCGCGTGATCTCGTCCGACGTCAGAGGGCGACGGTACGCTCGCAGACCAAAGCTCGTGATGACGCTCTGCAGACACGACGCGTCCGCGCATCCGTTGAGAATCTTGACCACCAGCTTCGCGTCGGCGAACACTTGATCGCCCAACGCCTGCGCCGCGCTGAAGTATTGCGAAAACTCCGTGTCCGACATCGTGAACGCGTCCGCCTGGTTGTCGAACGCCCCCTTCTCGTCGGCCTGGAACGACGTGCGCGCCAGGTTCTGCGTCACCCCGAACAACTCGTTAACCGTGTTGTCGTACTCCAGCGCATTGAGACGATGCAGGTTCGGAACCGTCCCAGGATCTTGACCCGTCGGCGGCGGATGCGGCACCGCCGTCGGCATGCCGCTGCCGCTGGACGACCCGCTTCCCGAGCCGCTTCCCGCGACGCCGCTCATTCCTGCGACGCCAGGACCACCGATTGTCCCCGTACAAGCCGCAAGCGCCAGAACGGAACTCGCCGTCCTAACCTCACTCGTCACGAAGCGTTCGGCCCGCGAGCTCGATTCCCTTCAAGAGGTCGCGCGAATCACTGAAAAGAGCTCATGTCGACTTGCGGCAGTTTTTTCCTGTCCCAGCGAAGTTGTTCGACTTTGTCTTTACGTAGGTCACGGAAGCTCCCGCTCACTGCTCACTTTTCGGGAGGCCTTCGCCGCCGTGGAGCGACGGAGACCAGCGAACACGATATTGGGAGCATATCATCGGACAATTGATTGTGCGTACCTTTCGAGCCTAATTTCGCAATAAATATCACAGCGTATTGATAAATATGGAGTGCGAGTGTGCTGCGAGACAGGCGCATCCACTCACACTGCAAACATGCCTTCCGGTTGAGTCGCGCCACACCTCTGCTCGTGCTTGCTCGTGCTTGCTCGTGCTTGCGGGCAGGCGTCGCTGAGGCCGCCTACAACGATTGCAGGAACGCCAAGAGCGCATCACGGTCGGTGCTTGACAAGGCCAACACCTGATTTTTCACGGCGAGAGCCTCTCCACCGTGCCAGAGCACCGCCTCGAGCAAGCTCGCCGCGCGCCCGTCATGCAAGTAGTGGCAGGGGGCGAGGTTAGGCGCGGGGTTGAGCGTCACGTCCATCTGAAATCCCTGCGCTACCTCGTCACAGAGCCCGATGCCCCACAAAGGTGGCGTTCGCCAGTCGCTCGCGCTTGCCTGGAATTCACCCTGGCTGTTATCGGCCAGGTCGGTCCCCATGTCGTGAAGCAGCAAGTCAGTATATGGATGGATACCCTGGTTCTGCAGCTCGACGAACGGAGCCTGGCTGCCCGTGTGCTGGTTCGGGACGTGGCAGTTTACGCAACCAACCTGTGCGAAAAGCCCCTCACCGCGCATCACTTGCGGGCTGTTGAGATCCCGCCGTGGCGGAACGGCCAGCTCGCGCATGTAGGTGACCAGCTTGAGCAGGTCGTCGTCAGTCATGGCTGCTGCTGGCGCGGCCATACCTAGACACCCCGCTTGCATAGGCCCGCAGTCGAGCTTCGGAAAAAGGCTCGTCGCAACCCCCATGTCGAGCATCAGAGCCTCCGCAACCTGATGCCGAACGCTGGCTTTGGCCGCTTTCCAGCCCAGGCGACCCAGGTGCATTTTGCCGTCCTCCGGGTCGAACACCACATTGGGCCTGCCTTTGATGCCGAGGCTATTTGCGCAGCCGGTGGGATCTGCGTGGGCGAGGATGTCCGCCTCAGGAATCGACTCGAGAAGACCCATCCCGATGAGCGGGCGTGCGACGCGTGCCGAGTACAGCGCCGGCGCACCGGCCGTCATGTTTACGAAGCTCACGGTCGGTCTTGTCAGCGTGAACGTCGTGCCATCGGTGAACTTGGCGCTGGTGGTCGCGTACTGCAGAGTCGCATTGCCTTCGGCCATTGGACCCTTGCTCTGCAGCTGCCGGCCGTAGTTCGGGTCGGCAAGCGGCGCACCGCTATTGTCCTTGCTCCCTAGCTTGACCACCATCGAGTCGAACGGCATTCCTGCCGCCGGCTGCACGCCACGGTTGTTGTGAGAATGGCAGCCCTCGCATGCAACCTGGTTGTAGAGCGGCCCGATGAGTTTGTGCGCGGTGAGCTCCGGGGCGGTGAGCCCATTGCCAACTTCGATGTGCTCTCCAGTCGCATAGTCCGTATGGAAGAGGCGCCGTCCCTGCACGAAGTTTGGCGCATTCTCGTGCATGATGTTGGGCGCCATCTGCGAGTAATAAAGGTCGTGCCGCTGCCGGATGTACGACATCGTCGCGGTGCCACCCGACCAGCCCGCGGGCCCGGGCCCCATGCGGTCGGGAAGCGTGCCCGCAGCAACAGCTTTTGCGATGGGTCCGTTCGGCGAGCAGTCGTAGGGACGCGGGAAACTGTTCTGCATCGCGGGCGAAACCGTCATCGTGCAGTCTTGGTTGGAGGGCGTCAGGGTCCCCGTACCGACGACATACCGAAAGGAGTCGGAGTAGTAGTTCGCCTGCGTGTAGCACGCGTTGGTGTACGGCGGCCCATTGAGTGTGCACCCTCCAGGAAGCGGCAGGATGTTTCGAATGTGCGTCGTATCGAGTGGGGGGCCCTGGCCGCCGCCATAGCGAGCGATGAACATCCCGAATTCGATTTGAAGCTGGTCGCCCTGCTGGATAGGCCGATGCTCGCGCTCGTTGGTGGTGATCGTAAACGTGTACTTCTTGGTGTCGCAGCTAGGGCCGTTCGGATCCGTCGCGCACCCGAAGGGCAGTACGTTGTTCGAGGCGCCACCGGCGTTACCCGCGAAGACGTTGCCGTCCACCCCACCGTAGATCTTCCAGTAGCGGATGTTCAAGTCAGCCCCGCCCTGCTGTTGGGGAGCTAGGGTCTGCTTGCTGTAGTACTGGTTCGAGTCGGGCAAGAAAGTGACGCCGATCGTCGTGCCCCCCGCAGGGATGCTGTCCTCAAGAAGGTATTCGAATGTCCGGTCCTCGAAATAATGGTCGTGATAAATTGCGAACGTGTCTTCCATCTCGTGGCGGAAACGCACCCGCCCGGCGCCACGGAAGAGGATGTGCTTGGTCGTCGGATCGACGTACGCAACCGGTGGCTGTGTGGAATTGGTCACGAATAGCGGGGCAAAGGTGATGGCTTTGCCTGAGCAGGCGCCGACATTGTAAGTGACGTCGCCGCCGCCACCCGCTGCGGCACATGCGGGCACGCTGCTTGGCGCGCCGGCTTTGAAGTACTTGTAGATTTGCGTGATATCGGCATCGCTAATCGCACTCGCCGCGAATGCAGGCATTAACGTTCCACCCGCTGGCTGTCGCACCTGCTTGATGAACAAGTCGGAGGCGGGAGCCGCCGTTGTCGTCGCAGTAAAAAGATTTGGTACAATGGGATTTGCGGAGGACCCATAAGGGCTGTGACATCCCGCGCAAAGAGGGACGAACGTCGGCGGGAGCACGGGAGCGTTGGTAGACGGGGGCGCGCAAGCCTGGACGGGGCACGGGGCCCCGTTGCAGATGCCGGTGACCACACCGCTGCCCGCGGACCCGCTCGAAGCGCCGGACCCTGGGTTCGCCGCTCCCGACCCCGGATTCACCATGCCGGAGGAGGAAACGTCGACGCCGCTCGTCGGCGCAGGGCTTCCCGAACCGCTGACCGGACTGCCCGATCCGGTTTCGTTACTCAAGCTCGATCCCGAGCCGGTCGCTGCATTCCCTGAGTGTGTAACCTGTCCGGAACCGCAGCCGATGACGCCCACCAGAATCGAAGTCGTCAGTGCGAGAGACGATGTGGGTGTGAATGCTAGAGCAGTGGCTATTAGGCAGGCGCGCAAGATGTCCCTCGTCGGCTATTTACCTATCAGAAATTGCTAATTTTGCCACGGGATGCGGCAATGTTGACCACCATGCTAATGACCTCATTCGCGCGATCGGCTTGGACTTGTGCGTTTCGGCGGAGAGCGACGGGTCGCTCTTTGTTTTTCTAACGGTTATCTTCGCCGCCCTACCATGCGCGACGCGTTCGAGAGTCGTTCCGGATCCATGGCAGCGTTCTCTGTGGCGGCCGGGCTTGCACTTGTCACGACGCCGGCTGGCCGGTGTGGACGCGGCGGTGGCCGAGTAGGCTCGGACGCGAGCGCTGCCTGGCTGCCTTCTCTCACCATTGTTCTCACGTCGGACGTCGGAGGAGGGCTCTCCACCCTCGCGCAACACGCCACGCTCGTAGACCAGGCTCGTGTTCAATCGGAGGCGCTCGTCCAAGTGGACGCGGGCGATCTCTTCCCGGCCGACGTTGGGGCCGACGATCTTTTGCGGAGAGCGCGCCTTCTCTTGGCTGCTTACGCCAGAATGGGCGTGGACGCCCTCGTCCCCGGCGAGAACGAGCTCGCGCTGGGTCCCGAAACGCTGCGAGCGCTCACGAATGCGACAGGAATACCTCTCTTGGCCGCAAACCTGGTCAGAACCGACGGCGAGCCAGTGTTTGCTGCGCTGCGACTTGTTCATACGGCCAAATGGCCAATTGGGATTTTTGGAATCGTGGAGTTTTCGCAAACGGAGTCGGCTTTGATGTCCAAATGGGGGCTGAGGACGACCGACCCAATCGCCGCCGCGAGCGCAGCCGTCGCTTCGCTGCGCGCCCAGGGTGCGAAGCTCGTTGTCGGATGCTTGCATGTGGCAGGCGGCTTGGCGCGCGCGCGTGCGATCGCCGCCCGTACCGGGGGTGTGGATGTCGTCGTCCTCGGCCACGGAGAGGAGGGCGAAACCGCAGGGCTCACCGAGGAGAGAAGCCGAAGCGTTTTCTACGCAGGTCATGGCGCTTTGAATGTCGGTCGAATTGACGTACGCACCGCCGGCGGGCGACGCGCTTTGCATTACCGTTTGCTGAATACCGCGGGGGTCCCCGAACAAGTCGGCGTGGCGCTTCTTTCTCGTGTCGATGCCGCGCCCGTTCTTGCGCGTCCACCGGAAGACGCTCCGAAGCCCCACCACGGGATCTTCGAACGCTGGACGTACGCCAGCACCAACGGGTGCGCCCTCTGCCATGAGCGAGAGGTCCAGCAATGGATGACGACCGATCACGCCCATGCGTTCGCGACGCTGCGCGACGCCGGGCGATCGGCGGATCCCGCATGCCTCGGCTGCCACATGACCGGCTTCCTGCGTCCGGGAGGCACGCAGTATGTGGACACCGCCACGACTTCCTTTCCTGACGTTGGGTGCGAGGCCTGCCATGGACCAAGCGCTGAGCATGTCGGGTCGGTGAACAAGAAAAAAGGGACGTCGCTCAAGGTCGACCCCGTGGTCTGCCTCGGCTGCCACGCGCCGGACCAGTCGGTAGAACCGTTCGACTACGCCGTCGCGCTGCCGAAGGTCATCGGTCCCGGCCACGGCCTTTAGCATCTTCACAGCGAGTCGAGGAAGGCGAGTAGCGCGGTTCGATCAACGGTGGACAAAGCGATGAAGTTCTTCTTCACCCTTTCGGCTTCGCCTCCGTGCCACAGGACCGCCTCGAGTGAGCTCGCCGCTCGCCCGTCGTGCAGCAGGTTCGTGTGCCCATTCACGATCTTGTATTTGCCAAGACCCCAAAGCGGGGGAGTGCGCCATTCGGAGGCGCCAGGCGGTGCCGCTGGGTTGGTCCGATCGACGGCGACGCCGCTGTTGTCCGCCAAGTCCGGACCCATGTCGTGGAGCAACAAATCGGTAAAGGGACGGACCGACTGATTGCGCAACTCCGAGAACGGGTGGTTGGCTCCGGTGACGACGTCGGTCACGTGGCAGTTGGAGCACCCGGTGGTCTTAAAGACTTGCTCGCCCGCCATCACTTGGGGATCGGTCGCGTTGAGCTGCGGAGGAACGCCAACGAGGCGCATGTACGTGACAAGACGGTTGAACTCGTCCGCCGACAGGCCAGCTTTGCCCTGCGAATTGGGGATGAGCGCCGAGCCGACGTCCAAGTCCAGATTGGCCGCGTCAGCCACTTGGTGCGCGATGCCGACTTTTTCGGCCTTCCAGCCAATCCGCCCGATGCGCAAGGCTCCGTTGGCCGGATCCTTGACGTAGTTGGGACGTCCCGCGATGCCGTCCTGGTTGCAGTCGTTCGGATCGGCTCGCGTCAAGATTGTCTGCTCGTCGATGGCCTCGAGCAGACCTAGTCCGATAAGCTTGCGGGCCAAGCGCGGGGAAAAATGCGCGGCATCGCCCATTGAGCTCGTTACCGTGAAGTTCGGCTTGCTCAACATGACCGCGGTGCCGTCGCCTAGCGTCACCGTCTTGGGCGTCGTCCCGATCACGCTTGCTGAGCCCTGCTGCGGGCGGAGTTGCCCACCCAGTGCACCGCCTGCCAACTTGAAGACCATCGAGCTCTTCGAGTCGAGAGGAGTGGTGATGAGTTGCCCCGGACCGTTGTTCAAGTGGCACGTCACGCAGCTCTGCGTTTGGGCGAGCGGTCCCGACTTGCCCGCCTGCGCGGCAAAGGTCGGGTTGCCCGTCTCCGAGTGCTGGCCCGTGACGAAGTCGGTGTGAAAGAGCCGCCGGCCCATGACAAAGTTCTGCACGTTCTCGTGCTGGATGTTCAAAGCGAACTCGTCGAAGTACATGTACGGTTCGGAAAAGAGCCACGCGATGGTAGTGTCGCCACCCAAACGGGCGCTCGGGACCGGTCCCGGAGCGGCAGCATAATCCGTGTTATTGGGCGTCAGTCCGCCGAGGCCGATTTGGTAACGGAAGCAGTCCGTGTAGTAGGAGTCCCGCGACCCGGGCGTCGTCAGCGCGTTGGGGCTGATGAAGATGCCGATCTCGAACTCGTAGGTCTGCCCGACATCCATCGTTCGCGCTGCCGGCATGACGGCGGGCGTCTCGGTGTACTGCTGCTGGAACGCGAAGGGGCCCGTGGGCGTCATTGGGATGTCCGTCGGCATCGCGTCGACGGCGTATTTGTTGGACATGAAGGTGGCGTTGTTGCCAGGCACCTTCCAGGAACGCCAGTTGGTGATTCGGTTGCCGTTGTGGTCCACCATCTTCAGCGGAAGGTATGTGACGCGGATCTGCTTCATCCCGGTCGGTGTCCAGTCTTCGATGATCCAGCCGTAAGTGCGATCGTCGAAGTAGTTGTCCAGAAACGGTCCGAAGCTGCCCTCCTTCTCGTGCCGACCTCGCACGCGCCCGGCACCTCGGGTGACCAACACCCCATCGGCTCGCTTGAAGACGATGGGCGGGTTCACGGCATCTGAAGCTGAGAAGAGCGGCGTTACCCCTCCGAGCAGGATCGGATTGACGCCGCGCTTGTTCGTAGTGAAGTACGCGAAGGCGGCCTGCACGTCCGCATCGCTGATCAGACCTGCCGGATACGCGGCCATCGGGCCGCCGCCCTTACGGACTTGCGCCAAGAACGCGTTGACGTCCCCCTTGAAGTTGAACAGATCCGGATACCGAGCGTTTGCAGGTCCGTTCGCCGTATGGCACCCGGTGCACAGGGTCATCACGGTCGCCGGAACCGGCGCACCGCCGCAGGTGATAGTCGGAGGCGGCCCGCTGCCAATCGTGGGCGGGGCGCCTGCAGCGGGCGTCATCGTCGAGGAACTGCCAGGCGTCGATGGAGTCGTGCTGGAAGGCGTGTCCATCGATGGGTTGGGCGTGGTGTTGCCCGGCGCGCCGTTGCCCGGCGTGCCGGCCCTGGTTCCTCCCCCGGACGGGCCGGACACGACACCGCTGGAGCAGCCCGTGAAGACCACGAGCCCGAGAACGATGCCGATTGTCTTGAGTGCCGAATCGGGATACGCGACTACCATATGCCACCTCCGTCGAGTTCCGGCCTGCTGCGGCAGTCCAACTCGCCATCGCGTGCGCCAATCGAAAATTCTTTTTTTTGGCCGATCCAATCCACCACCACGAATCGGCAATATCGGCCGGACCTCGGTCACCTCACCTAGGTCACAGAAGCTCTCGTACCCTGCTCACGTTTCTCGAGGGCAATGCCCCGCGTGCCGCAGATGCGCGAATATTACACATAGAGTGGAACGAGTTCGCTCCCACTACCTTCCGGCGGCGGGACCCTAGACCTGCACGTCGCACGCGAAAGAGCGGCAGCTTGTGAGCGTGGAGCGAACGCGCCCGATGTAAGACGTTCGTCGACTCGGTCCGCTGGATGCGATAATTTGCGAGCTCAATCGAATGACTTTCAAATTCCAAGTCGGCTGTCTCCTTTGGAAATTCGTGCCCGATGAGCTTGCCCGCTCCGTTTGGCGTGCCGTGATGATGCTCACGGTTTTCGTGATCGCATTCGCGGGACACCCGGGGGCCGCGCTGGCAAAGGGGAAAACGGTCGCGGTCTACGTGGAGGGACCTGACGCGGACGCCGTGCGAAGGGCCATCGCCGCCGCCGTGCCCAGTGGCGTGACGGTCGCGGAGACCGGAGCGTTCAACACAGCCCTTGCCGAGCAGGGGCAGAAGGGCCCCTTTGGCAAGGCCCTTGACGGCAAAGCGCGCGAAAAATCGGCGATGCGCATTCGCAGAGCGGCGGCCGCGTCGGGCATCGACGGCACCGTGGTCGCCCGCGTGACAAAAGGGAAAAAAGATCGACGCATCCTCATTCTCTTGATCGCTTCGTCCGGTCCGGGAGGCGATTTGGAGGATGAAATTGTATTGGGCGCCAAGCCTACCAAGGCCGACGATGCAAAAATCGCGTCGTCCGTCAGCACGTCGCTCGTCGAGTACCGAGGAGGAGGAGGGGGAGGCTCCGAACCTGAGACGCCTTCCAACGCTGCAAAAGACAAGGGCGCAAAAGACAAGGGCGAGGAAGGGACCGCTAACGTGGCAGAGAAGTCGCCCGCCCAAACGCCGGAAGGACAGTCCGCCGAGGCCCCGGAGCAAAAGACGCAGCATCCACGCGGAGTGGCCGGCCGTTCGCTGGTCGACATCGAGCTCGCGGGCGGTGCGCTTGGCCGCCGCTTCGGCTACAGCAACGGGCAAACTCCAAACCTTCGTACGTATCAAGTATTTCCGGCTTCGATTCTCTCGCTTCGAGCCCAACTGTTCCCGTTCGCGGACGGCAGCGGTAGGGCCCTCGGAAACATTGGCTTCATTGCCGGGTTCGCTCGCTCCTTTTTCCTTCAATCGTCGTTGCCTGACGCAACGACCGGAGCCACGAACGCAATCAACACCACCGCCACCTCTTACTACGGGGGCATTCGCGCGCGCTTCCCCGTCGGCGGCGAAACCGGCCCCATCTTGGGGATATCCGTCAGTTATGCGGGCCAGTCATTCGGATTCGACACCACGGGCAACGATCTCCCGGATGTGAGCTACACTGCCGCGCGGCCGGCCGTTGACGTGCGAATCCCAGCCGGTAGGGTCTCGCTGCTTGCGGAGGCTGGATTCCGGGTTGTTCTCGGAGCGGGACAAGTCGCCCAGCGATTTCGCTCGCCGACTGCCTCCGGAATCGACGCACAGTTGGGGGCCGCCTATTTGCTAGTTCCAGGGTGGGAGCTGCGGCTGGTTGGCGATTACGAGAATTACTTTTACACGTTCAAATCGCAAACGAATCCACAGGACATGACGTTGAGTGACAGGTACAGAGCAGACGGGGCTTCGGACCAGTTTTTTGGCGTGCGCCTCGGCATCGCATCGATCTTTTGATGCTCGTGTCTGTACCCATGTGGACCACGGTTTGGTTTGTCGCGGGCCTCGGCGCATGGCCGGAACAGTCGTCACTTGGCAAACTTGCAGCCTTGAAACATCCAGCGTAGCGAATTGGGGAAATCTCTCTCTCCGTCGATTGGCGGACTGTGGCCATTCGGCCCAATCACGAGACGAGCGTCGTTGCCCTTTGCGGTGAGACCGTTGAAAAGATTTGAGAGAATCATTTTCCAACTCCCTCTGAAGTCGGTCAGATCGTTATCGCAAGTCGTGAGGCTGACGCGCAGGTTGTGCTTCGGCGACTTGTTGACGATGTCGACCCAATTGACGCTGCCGTACATGGCTACATTGGCCGCGCCAACGCTCGCGCTGTGACCGATGAATTTGTGGAAGCTGTCCGGCTTTTTCCAAACAACGTTCCAGCCCTGACCTCCGCTCGCGCTGTAACCGATGACGACCCACGCATCCGGATCGTTGGACACGCTGTACTTACCGGTGATCACGGACGGGATGATCTCCGAGACCAGAAAGGTTGGGTACGTGTCGAGGGGCGGATCGTAGGTCTGCACCCGATCGCCGTCGGATGGCGGATCGATAAAGAGGGCGACGGTCGGTGGGAGGTCGCCCGCTGCCGTCAGGTTGTCGAGGACCGTCGGCGCATGAAAGCCACTCAAGTACAGGCCGCCGTCGCCGAAAACAAGGAGCGTCGCCGGTTGGCCCATGACGTAGTTGGCCGATGTGTAGATGACGTACGGAAAATGCTTTCCGAATGCAGTGCTCAGAAAGCTCGCTCTCGGCGTCAGTGTCCCGGCAGTCACGCCGGCCTTGAACTGCCATTCGGGGGGATCTCCACGAGTTGGCCCGCGTCAGCTCCGGTTTCGGCGCCGCCGTCCATCCCAAGGGCCGCCATTTCGCCGTCGGCCCCCGCACTGGCTTCGCGCAACCCGCTGGCGGCGTCGGAGCCGGCGTCGGACGCGCCTGCGCCCGCTGCCCCCGAGCCGCCGGTGGAAGAGTTACCGGAGACTGGGCCATCCGCCGTGCCCGAACTCAGATTGCTTGCTCCGCTGCTTGCCGTCACCCCCGAGCTACCGGTCGCCGAGTTGCCTGAGCTCTGCGCCGGCGTGGCCGTATCCTGGCCGCCGCACGCCCAGCCCTGCACCACCACTGAGGTGATCCAGAAAATACGGCGCTTCCACTTCATCTGCTCAGAGCGACGCGATGAATGCGAGCAGCGCGGCCCGGTCCACGGCGGGCAGCTGAACTACCTTCTGCTTGATCGCTTCGGCTTGCCCTCCGTGCCACAGGATGGCCTCGAGCGGATTGGCCGCGCGGCCGTCGTGCAGAAGCCCGGTGTGAGTACTGACGGTTCCGAGAAGGCCCGTGCCCCAAAGTGGGGGGGTTCGCCACTCAGACGCGCCAGGAGGCGCGGAGGGATTGTTGGGATCGGGCGTCGGAATTCCGCTGTCGTCCGCCAAGTCTGGACCCATATCGTGCAACAGTAAGTCCGTATACGGCTTGATGTTCTGGTTGCGAAGCTCGACGAACGGGTGATTGGGGCCGGTGACCACATCGGTAACGTGACAGGTTGAGCAGCCAACGGTTTTGAAGATCGTCTCGCCGGCAAGCACCTGTGGATCATCGTGCTTGCGCTGCCCTGGAACGGAAACGAGACGCATGTACGTAACGAGGTGCGACAGGTCGTCGTCCGACAGCGGCATCCTTCCCCCTGTGGCCACCGGAAAGAGCGTGGTGCCGACGCCCATGTCGTCGTGAAACGCTTCGGCCACTTGATGCTGGATGCTGACTTTTTCCGCCTTCCATCCGAAGCGTCCCACGCGGAGCGCCCCGGTGGCAGGATCCTTCACGAAGCTCACGCGACCTGCGACACCTGACCCGTTGCAATTCTTCGGGTCGGCGCGCGCCAAAATCGTTTGCTCGTCGACGGCTTCGAGCAAGCCCATGCCAATCACCTTGCGCGCGATCCGGGCCGAGAACGACGGCGGCATGGCACCGTTCATCATGGTGATCCCGATCTTGGGTTTGCTCAAGGTCACGGTGGTTCCGTCCGTCAAGGCGACGGACTTCGTGCTCATGCCGGCGACGGACGCAGTCCCTGTTTGAAGCTCGAGTTGATTGCCCAGAGCCCCGGCGTTGACCAGCTTAATCGCCATCGAGCTCTGCAAGCTGAGCGGGCCTTTGAGCAGCTCGCCTGGCCCGTTGTTGATGTGGCAGCTCTCGCACGACGTGGACACGTTCGGCGCACCGGCCTTGCCAACCTGTTCGGTGAAGACAGGGTTCATCGGCTCGCTGTGCTGACCGGTAACGAAGTCGGTGTGGAAGAGCCGCCGGCCCGTCAGGGCATGCTGTTCGTTCTCGTGTTGAACGTTCAGCGCAATCTGTCCGAATTGCGTCTCCGGCATGAAATACGGCCATACGTTGGTCGTGTCCCCGCCTTGCTGGGCGGCCGGTACAGGCCCCATGATCCCCTTCCCGGCGCTGTACGGATCAGGGTTGTTCGAAGTTACCCCTCCCTTGCCGACCTGATAGCGATACGTGTCAGTGTAATAGTTGGTTCGTGAGCCGTTCGGCTGAATCGCGCCGTGGTCGATAAAAATGCCGAACTCGAACTCGAAGAGATCTCCTGGCGCGATGGGCTTGCCAGTGCGCGTGTTGATGGTGGTCTCCTGTTGTTGAGTCGTGGCGTACGTAGAAAACTTCTGCTGATAGGTCGCTGCCAGGTCGACTCCACCCAACATCAAGGAGGGCAGCGGCACGCCGGTGTTCATCATCCCGTTCGTCGAGAAGACGTCTCCGTTGCCGTAGATCTTCCAAGCGCGGAAATTCGTGCTTGGTTGCGGGGTGGCGAGCGGAAGATACGTCACGCGAATTCGGCTTTGTCCGAGCGGTGTAAAGTCTTCGACGATCCACCCGTACGTTCGGGTGAGGAAATAGTCCGGGCCGAACTCCATGAAAGGCACATTCGTATCGAGCGGGCCTTCATGCCGGTCGCGAGGGCGCCCCGCACCGCGCGTGATGAGAGCACCATCGTCGCGCTTGAAGACGATCGGGGGGGTTACCGCATCGCTGGCCGAAAACAGCGGGGTCACGCCGCCCAGACCGATGCTGCCAACCGTTCCGCGCGTGGAACCGGTGAAGTACGTGAAGATCCCTTGCAGATCGGCGTCAGAGACAATGGAGGGGGGGTAGGGCGCCATCGTGTTGCCATTCAGGGTCCCGCCGGAACGCACTCTCATGATGAAGTCTGCTGCAGTGCCCTTGAAGTTGTAGAGATCCGGGTACCGTGAGTTCGCCATCCCGTTCTGCGTGTGGCAGCTGCTGCAGATAAAGGTGTAGGTCGCCGGAAGATTTCCGCCGCATGTCGGACTCGGCGGTGCTGCGGGACGGGTGTCGACGGACATCATGCCACCATCGAGTGCGGTGCCTCCGGGCGTCACGCCCGCGGGCGCCGCACCGCCGGGAACAGTGCCGCCCCCAGTCGCACCGCCGGGCGTCGCAACGCTCGGCATCGAACCGACAGGCATCGTGTTCCCGCCCAC
>WNFJ01207558.1_pt3 | contig 13280 bp, 11 predicted proteins | sample 5400461 | NCBI WGS metagenome assembly WNFJ01 (sample SAMN13153349, study PRJNA577476) | soil metagenome | isolation source: 115 cm saprolite on Douglas fir-dominated hillslope | place: USA:California | collected 2013-09-17 | reverse complement strand
GTCGGATCATGCGGCAGCGCCTCAAACCGCAAACGATCACGCAGCGACATCCTGCGATCCAAGCAAGTTCAAAATTGCCATAGATGTCGGACATACAATCGAAGCGCCCGGCGCAATAAGCGCCCGCGGTGTTACCGAGTATGTCTTTAATCTAAGATTGGCCAAACAGATTGATGCGAATCTGAGAGATGCCGGGTTTGTTCATACGTACCTTATGATAACGAGAGGGGTCGGAAGTTTGCAATTGAAGCAAAGACCCGCTCGCGCAAATGCGATGGGAGGAGTCGATCTATTTATTTCGATACATCATGACGATGTTCAGCCGGTTTATTATAGCAAATGGGATTACAATGGAAAAACTTATCATTTCAGTGATAAGTTTGCAGGTTACTCCATTTTTGTTTCGTACGAAAATAGATTTAAGAGTGAGAGCCTGGATTTTGCAGAGCTTCTTGCAGCCGAGTTGATGGCACGCGGTATGCATTTCACCGCTCATCACTCAGAGGACATACCGGGCGAACACAGGCAATTCTTGGACCCGCAGCGCGGCATTTACCGATACGACCAGTTAATTGTTCTCAAAAATACAAACACTCCCGCTGTACTGTTGGAAGCGGGGGTGATCGTAAACAGAGCGGAGGAAGCGATCCTTGCCCAGCGCCACGGTCTAATCAGTGCAGCTGTGCTGGAGGCTACCAATCAATTTTGCAGCCTGATACAATCAAAACGCACACCGCAAAATCAGTAGTCGAGCTGATGGAACAGGTGCCAATCACGCCGTTGGCAGCGCGTCGCAACAAGCTCAGACGCCATCGAAGGGAAGCTGGTGATATACGGAAATGACTTAGGCGTGAACTACCCGCTGACGAATCGGGCCCTCAACCCAACGGCCTGGCGATGCTGAGGGAAGTGTTTACTTCCGGATAGTCAAATTCTCCGGGAGTTTTATTTTGCTAACTCGTTCGCTCGCTGCTGGGTCAGTTTTAGGATGCAGGGCTTCGTAGGAGCCAGCTCGGCTACGCTTAAATTTCCGGATATAGGAATATTGCAAGTGGCGTCCCTAAGGCGAATCCAATTGCGCTGCTGCTGACGGAGACTCGTTTTATCGGTGGCGTCAAGCTGTTGCATCTTTTGTTGGTAGAGTCGGCCCATTCGGCCATCAGCCTTCGCCAAGTCAGCGTCCGCACAGAGGAGATCCTCGATTGGCTCGTTGGTGTTACGGCAATCAACGCCTGGGCTTGGCTGCTCAACCGTCCGGGGTGTCAAATGAATGCCCTGAGTACCTGGCAGCCCGGTTTCTGATGTAACCGTTGGCAACATTTTCACGACTAATATGTCAAATACGGATTTCTTGCAGTTCTGCGAACTATTCAGCGCGGAGGTAAGCTCTCCTTGAAATACGCCCTGGTAGTCGTTGCCGGTGATCTGTGCGCTACCCTTGACATTAAGATCTGCCACTTTCGCAGATGCGTCGTTCAACTTGGCTGTGGATTCACCAGATAGGGTGGTGGAACTTTGCCTTCCGCCTTGGCTCACGGAAAAGCAGATCGAGTTTGCAGCCTCCGCGATCACCACCAGAGCCCGCGTTTGATTGGCCAGATTATCTTGAGCGCAGGCAGGACTGACGCCGACCAAGAACGCAGCCATCACGCTCAATATCCACCGCATGCTGCATGTCCTCACTTTGCCATCTGGACAAAGCAATCTCGCTGTCGAAGCTCAAAAGTAACTGATATTCTCCTACTGTCGCTGTGGTGATCCTGAAGCCGGCGCAATCGAACCAATCATTTTTTCTTGCAACAGCTTAAAGACGCTCAGCTTGCAATCGGCATTAGATTGAAGTGTTTTTGCAAGGTCCTGCTGCAACACATTCCGGTATTCAGCCGATGAGAACTTCCCCGCCCCTTCTACCCCAAGATCAGCAATTTTGCTTATCACCCCGCCCAGTTTTGCCTTGACGTTGCCCGATAGCTCGGTGCTTTGAGAACTCCCTTCTTTCTCAATTGTGCTGCATATATCGGTTGCGGTCTCGGAAATCAGCTTTAGGGCATTTGCCTGGGCAACTACATCATCCGCCCTAGCGATGCCTGATAAAGGAATCAACCAGCAGCTCAGACCGAAAAACAGTCTCAGGACATGCCGAGCGTTCATGTTCCGCTCCTTGGTGACACGAACTGTAGCTGTGTATTGCGCTACTTGCAAGCTGGAGGCGAGTCAGGATTAGGCCCAGGTGCGTGCAAATACTTAGATCTGGAGGCTCATGCCCCGTTAACGTTGCCCAGGGCCTGGACTCTGAGTTCAAAGCCAGTAGGTGCCCTGGGCGGCAACGCCTGTTGCGGTTAAAAGCAGACATTGCGGTTGCGAGCGTCGAGATTTGATTTTGACCCGAGGCACCTATGACCATAAGCGAGTACGTCCGCTCAAGCCCCAGGGTGGGGGTGGTCAAAAGTCTGGAGGCTAAGCCCTGGCGGACCGGCGGGACTGGTTCAGGCGCAAAGAGTTGGAATTAAACACAAAAAGCCCACCTAAACGAAAGGCGATTAAGTTGCTCTGACTCTTATCGGCTTTTAGTTGCGAGAAGTTATCGGCGCTCTGTATATTTCGGCGATATAGAGAATGGCGAAATCCTCGAAACTGATGGCGGCGTCCCATTCCTGCTCCATGGAGACGTGGCGCAGGTGCGCGGCGAGGTCTAAGGGTTGACGACCATGTGCTCCGTCGGCTCGACCTCCTCTAGGGATAGGGGGGTGCGGATTGCGGTAGAGGTCGGCTGCCGTGGCGAGTTCCACGATGCGGCCGAGATACATCACCGCCACGCGGTCGGAGATGTGCTCCACCACCGAGAGATCGTGGGCAACGAAGAGATAGGCCAGTCCCAGTTCGCTCTGCAGGTCTTCCAGCAGGTTGATCCTCTGCGCCTGGATCGACACGTCTGTCTCCGGCCGGTTCAGAAACGCTCGTCATAAAGCCATTCCTCGGTCGCTGAGAATTGAACGAGTGTTGCTATCTTTGATGATGGCACGAACGACACTTGATCGGACCCGACGTTGCCAGCCATCATCGCCGTGTGGCTCTCATAGGCGAACCCAGTCAATGTTATTTTCAGAATGTCCTTTGCTTTGGTTGTTGTCAGCCTCCCGTTTTCTTGCTTGGCAACAACCTCATTCCGCAGCGTGCAATCGAGCGTCAGAAATTTGAGTGGCGTCTCAGCCGCGTGGCTTGCATAGGGCCCCATAGGATACGGCTCAGCGGCTAAAGCCGCCTTGACGGTATCCCGTTCGGCTTGTTGACCTTGCGTCGAAGTCGCTCGATCTCCTGCCGTTTGGGCCGCACGAAGCTCCACGGATGGAATTTTCGGGAACGACAGCGGTGGCATCATAGACAAGTCAATGCGCGCTATATGGCAATCTTGGTTTGATAAAAGACTTCCATAAATTCTTTCGCTGAAATCCTTAGGCCTTTCACGGCCCTGTCAACGATGGACCAGGCTGGACTCCCCGCAGGGCCGGCGAGGACAAACAAGCGTTTCACTGTGCGCCGGGGAAGCGTCGCAATATCTTTCATGTTGAAGATATAATCGTGATCCAGGATCCCAGCCATCAAGTCTCCGGCGCCTCCGATAAAAAAGAACAAGTTATCCTTGTGGCAGTCCACGGCAACAATGCCTCTTTCCGCCAGATTATCGTAGAGGCGGCGTGCCGCAGCTCTCTCTCTTTCGCCAAGCGCGCTCGGAGCCACGACGACGTCTCGATTCGCCCAGCGGCCGTGGTAAAGATTTTCGACAATGAGATAGGAGGCTTCTTGATCGCTGCCACAATGGGAGGCGATGATTTTAACGGTTGGAATCTCAGCGGGAAAAGCCTCAATCAGACGATAGCCGCAAACCTGTCGTGCGATACTTGGAGGCCCCGATCGCGCAAGATGGATCAACTTCAGTGCCGCATGCGGGTGACCAACGATCGCGTAAAGAAATCCATAATGACCTGCCTTACCAATTCGATCGCCCAGGGTGATTGGGCCCAAATCGACGCCCTCATCGCTCACCGGCAGCTGGATGGTCTGATGGGCAAGTTGAGACAGACCAGGCAAGCCGGGCCGAATCTTGTCGTTTGAGATGATCCCATCGTTATCGCGCGTCCCCTGAGTTCGATGGGCATTGTACCGCTGACGCATATGGGCCATTCCGCAATGTCGAATCGTCCAATCAAGGATGCGGCTTCGGCCGGTAGGCATGGGTCTATTGTAGTCCAGCCAGGTTCTCGCTGCCAAAGACCTAATTCGAGCCCCGTTCCCACGTCACACTTTTAGGCTTGAATTCTTGATGCTCGAATACGCTGTATCGCTCGTCTATCCACGGAGGGCCGCAAGGCCGGCGGCGACCCGTTCTATCGTTGAGGAGTCCATGCCAATGAACGAGGGGAGGTATATCCCTCTTTCGGAGAGGTCGCATGATTTGGGAAATGCCTGTCTAATGCCCGCCTTTGGCATGATTGGTTGCCGATGTAGAGGATGGAAGAACCGACGCGTTTCGATCCCGTTCAGCTGCAGCTCCGACTGAACCGTCTTGCGATCCAATCCAAATTCGTCTCCGATCAATACCGCGTAGACCCAAAAGACGTTCGGCCCCCACGCCGAGTCCGGAGGAGTAGTGATTCCGGGAACGTTCGCGAGGAGCGCGTTGTATTCCCGTGCGATTGCGATTTTCGCCTGGACCGCTTCGTCCAGATGCTGCAGTTGCACAACGCCCATGGCCGCCTGCAGATTAGTCATGCGATAATTGAACCCGATTTCATCATGCACATAACGGGTCTCCTCGTCAGAGCCGAAGCAGAGATTGCGTTTTGATCTCAAGCGTTCGCATAGTCGAGGATCATTCGTGACCACCATACCGCCTTCGCCGGTGGTCAAGACCTTGTTTGCATAAAAACTGAATATTGCGAGATCGCCGAAAGATCCGATCGCGCGACCGAAAGCCCGGGCCCCCAACGCTTCAGCCGCATCTTCGACGACGCGAAGATTGTTGCGCTGCGCTATGTCGACGATGCGGTCGATCCTGGCCGGGTGTCCATACGTGTGCACGACGAGAATCGCCCGTGTTTTTTCTGTTATCGCGCGCTCGATGGTGTCCGGGTCGATATTCCACGTCTCATCCGCGTCGATCGGAACGGGGATCGCACCACAAGCCAAGACCGCAAGCACCGGAGAGATCATCGTAAAATCAGGGACGATGACCTCGTCATGCTCCTGGAGATCGAGAACGCTGAGCGCCAAATGAATCGCTGCCGTACCACTGCTTGCCGCTACCGCGTATCCTACGCCGATTTTTTCCGCGAACCGCTTCTCGAACTCGTCCAGAAATGGACCTCTCGACGAGATCCATCCGCCGTCGACTGCCTCGCATAATTTGGCCTTCTCTTCACCCCAGATGTAGGGCCGGCATACAGGCACGAGGGGAGCCATTGCAGCACCCTTAATACTTATCGGTAGATGGCGGTACCATCGACGAAGTTTTCCCAGCTCCAGCGCGCGCCATTGGAAAGGAACCAGGCAACGGTGATCTTGAGCCCCTCGTCAATTCCCACCGTGGGTTTCCAATCTGTGGACTTCAGCAATTTCGTATTGTCACAGCGGAACCGGTCAATATCCCTTCGCCGAAATCTTGCCGGATCCGCGATTATTTGAAGCGAACCAACTTCCATGATCTCGGCAAGTTTGCGAGCGAGCCATTCAACGCTGTAACTCGTATCGGAGCCGATGTTGACCACTTCTCCGTTTGGTACATCCGATGCGAGCACCGAAATAAGTGCTCTGGCAGTGTCATGCACGAAAGTGAAATCTCTTTCGGCTTCGATATTGCCCAACGCAATACGCGGGCCGCGGTGTAGTTGCGCAATTATCTCAGGGATCACATAGGGTTCGGTTTCGCGCGGTCCGTAACAATTGAAGATCCGCGCTATGACCACGGGAACCCCATGCTCGAGATAGTACGTGTGGCATAGCCGATCGGCGGCTGCCTTTGTTACCGCGTACGTGTTGACAGGATTTAGACGAGTTTCTTCATTGCATTTGGCGCAACCTGCGTCGCCATACACTTCGGTCGACGACACGTAAACGATGCGCTTTATCGACAGCGCCTGCGCCGCTCTGAGGAGGTGAAGGGTGCCTCCGACGTTTATGTCGACGAACCGCTCGGGCATGGTGTAGGCGGTAGGGACGAAAGTGTCGCCAACACAATCAATGATGTATTCGACATGATGGTCACGAAGAGCCTTGAACAACGACCAATCGTCCCTCACGTCGCCGTGTATGACGGTGAGAGGGCCAGCGAGGCCGGCGACGTGAGCGGGATGTCCGTGGAGGTAATTATCGTAACAGACAACAGTGCTGCCTTCTCGGAGCAGTTCCCTGACAATTGCCGAACCTACAAAGCCAGCACCACCGGCCGCCATTACGACACTACCTGCTAAATCAGGCACGGCGCGCCCCCATCAAACCCCGTGGCATCGAAGTTTCGATACTTTCGTGCACGGCAGTTCTAATTCACGGCGACAACTGGCAGTTGTATAGGCAAAAATATGACGGAACTGTGACACCAGCCATCCGCGACCGCTTCATCTCGTCACGGGCGCTTCGCGCGCCGCATTTTGATTGGCCTGGCTGTCCTCACCTCGCGTGGAAGGCGCGTGCCTGAGCGCATATCCTGCCGGATCTACTGCGCAATGAAAGGGGGTGCAGCGCGGCACCCCTCGTATTCCGCCTTATTTCGCGCGTCCTTGAACTAAATCCGACCAGTACTGGCGCATTCGGTGTGACAGATATGGGGTGATGCTCTCGTAATCCCGTGTCTCGCTGGAGTGCTCGGTATCAATAAAGGAAAATTGCCCTTGTTTGGTGAGTGCAATGTTATCCGGCCGGCAGCTCACGCCTCCGGCACCGTCGATGATTGCGTACAATTCGTCTAAATGATCTTCCGTAACCGAATGAAGCCAAGCGTACTCATTTTCCTTTCGCGAGAGTAAATCCTGGTACTCGGCGATCAGGATCATGGGCTGGTCGTCGAGACTGCATAAGGGATGATAGGGCGGATAGAACAGCCACTTGTGCGGCACCTGAAAGTGCCGAATTCCACGCTCCTGAATAACCCTGCGAATCCGGTCGGCCTGTCTGCATCGGATCGCAAAGCCCTTCCATCCGCGGGATTTTTCTCGATTGCACTGCTGTTCTTCGACAAAGAAAACCTTGAAGATGTATTTGGCAAGCGCCGGGTGGGTAGCGACGCGCATGAGGCTTCGTACTTTTTTGACTCGTACCTCAAAACCCACGTCGTGAAAGGCTCCCTCATTGTCGATAACGCCTGAGCAGCGAAAGAGCGTTTCAAGCAACACTCTTGCTGGATGAGCCGAAGGCAGGAGGTGGAAAGTCATCGGTTTCATATTCGCAAGGCTCGCGCGATTTCTTCCTGGTGCCGGTTATACCATTGCAAGGCTTTGAATGGGCGCTCCAGTTTATGAATGGATGCAGCCTCGGTTCGCTTGTTGGCAATTTCGAACATCCTCCACCAAAATAAATCTGCCGAGTCCGCCATTGCAACTGCCGGTATCAGCTCGATTTCCTCGCGCGACAAAGGAGTTATCTCATGATAGGCGCGCAGGAAATGCCGTGCCGCTTGGAGATCCAGTTTGAAGCGATGCTCACGGTTCGCGCACTCGTAACGTAAAGCGACGGTAATGTCGCGGACTGCGGTATCCGAGCAGCAATGCCCAAAATCGATTATTCCGGTGAGTCGTCGGCCTGAAAATACAACGTTTGCCACGCACATATCGCCGTGGATAGGAAGCCGCGGCAGCGCGGGATACCGCGTGCAGCGGAGTTGCTCCAGAATGCCGATACACTCCTGAACACGCGCCCCGAACAAACGGCAGTGGCCGTCCAAAGAACCGGTCAACTTCAGTTGCCAATGTCTAAGCGTATGCACAAGCCACAGGTCATCGAGCGCGATGGGGGTCTTTTTAACTTGCCGTAGAGAGAAACGCCGGGCCGCGTTGTGCGCGGTCGCCATGGCGTGCGCCATCTGGGCAATGACGTCTTCCCGGCGCGGCCGTGAATTGGATCCTTCAATATATTCGTATAGCCAAACATAGATGCCGTTCTTCATCACGACCGTGCGGCCCGTCCGGGAGCGGAGGGGGTGAGGCAAGCGATACGGAAAGCCTTCGCGGCCGAGCGCTCTGATGAACGAATGCTCAAACTGGATGTCGCTGCGGGACCGGCCCTTCGACACGCCACGTACGACGACGGTCCCCATGGCGGTGCGCACGATCCAGTTTTCGTTGACCGCGCCGCCCGTGGCCTTTCGCGCGTTCCTTACGGTGCCCAGGCCATACTCGTCCAGGAGTTCTTGAAGATCGAATTCCGTTGGTGCCTTGTCACTCATGCTGGCTATGTTTCTAGCGCTCCGCGAGGGAACATGCTATCTTTAAGCCACTGGCAACGAGGAAGTTATGGCCGGCACCATGATGTGTCAACCGGACGCTCAGCATCCGGCGAAGGACTCGGAGGCATAAACCATTCCTACGTCCGCAGCCGCATCCGATGCAGGGATCATTTTCGATCTTTCCAGATTGCGCGAGAAGGCGCTCGGGCGTCGCTTGCGTCAACAGATTCACAATGTGATTGATGGCAGGAGCTTTTTCGACAAGTATTCCGTCACTGCTTTCAGTATGCGCGTCCTTCTCGCGATCGCGGCCATTCAGGATTACTTTCGTGAAGAGCAACCAAACGACAGAGCTGGTTTGCTGGACAATTTGCGGTGTGTCCTAAGTGAGTTGGAGGACACCGAGTTTCACGACCCGAAAATTCGATCCTTCTTTGAAGAAACTATTCGCTACGTTGAGGCAGACTGCGTACCTGAGGCGCTTCAAAGGCTCGGATGGGGCGGTGAAAAGTTATCTGAGCTCGTGCAACAGATTCCCACGATGCTCTGCAAGGAAACCCTCAGTTACTACAAGTGGCTGACGAGAACGTTCGATGAGCTGGGAGAGATCGTGGAGTTAGGAAGCTGGATGGGGTCTTCCACCGCATGCCTGGCCGAAGGGCTCTCGCAAAACCCGGGCCGGGAACAAAAAGCTATCCATGTTTATGATTCATTCATCTGGCGCGATTGGATGAAGACTTATACGGAGGATCCCGAGCTGCAGGCGGCGAACATTCGCGAGGGAGAATCGTTTCTGAAGTATTTTTGGGGTTACACCGAGCCCTTCCGAGACCTGATCGATGTGCATCAGTCGGCCTTGAAGACAGGCACCGAGCAGTTTGCTCTTCCGGCTATCGAGTGGGGAGGCGGGCAGATTGGGATTCTGGTCATGGATTTCGCGCACGACCGTGCTTCGAATGAAGCGATGTGGCGCGTATTCAGCCCGAGTTTCAGAAGTGGAAGCACGATTGTGGTGTTCAACCAATTCGGAAATATTCCGGCCGGCCAGGTCCGCCAATTTTGTCGGGAAAAGGCGCTAGAACTCGTCCCGCTGCACAAGCCCTGCAGCTCCGCAAAGGCGTTTCTATATCAAAAGGCAATCGAATGACGCATTGTGGGCACTCGCCAAAGGCTCCATGTAGAGGATCGCCATGGAAAGGCCGTTGGATATCGTAATAAAGACTCGCGCGCTGGATTTGGTTCCGTTTCTCCAGTTGCAAGCTGATCTAGCTAGCCACAGCCGCGTGCACGGTCGCATTTATGTCATTGTCCCTCGCCACGAGCGTGATCAGTTCGCGGATGTAGTTGCGAAGGGCAATATACTCCTGACCGCCGAGGATGTCGCAAGAGCTGCGGGATTTACCGCAGAGTTTCCGGACACGTGGTTTACACAGCAAATCATAAAGATTGTCGCAGCTAATATCATCGAGCACGAGCACTATCTTATCCTGGATTCCAATACGCTTATCGGGTTTGATTTCGACGAGCGTCACTTCCTCTCCCATGGGGAGTATGTTTATGCCGTGAATGAGTTTCGCGATGTCGCATGGGAACTACAATCGCGAAACTTCCTTCGTCTTCACACGCCTTGTCACCTTGCCGGATTTCGCGCGGCAAACCAGATCTTTTCGAAGCAAAATGCGCGAGCGCTGATCCGCCACGTCGAATTGTTGTACGACGACAATATTGTGAGTGTTTTGCTTAAATACTCTGATGACTTGAGCACGCAGTTCTGGACCGAGTTTGCGCTATATGGCGTGTTCGTGGAGTCACTGCAGGAGTCTCCAGGACATTGCTTCGAAGAGCGCCTCGACCTGATCCACTATAGCGCACGCCGGAAATTTACTCATCTCCTCCAAGATATCCAGGCGCAAGCTCCGCTGATGGTCAAATTCAATAAGCGGCGTGCGGGGCAATACGATCTCACCGTTGGTGAATACGCCCGATACGTCGCCGAAATTAAGGGGGCGTATCAACGGCGTTTGGAGGCCAGAGGCGCGCGTTGAGCATTATGCACGGATTTCACTCATGCTTACCATCGGACCTTTCACTCTGGCGAGAAAACTAAATGCGGCAAACCTTACCCCGTGGCAGCACCACCGAGGAGGTTGGAAGTTTGTTTGCGGCCTTATCGCCGAACATCTGCACTGCGAGGATGGGGTGCGCTTTATCGACTCGGTAGAAGACGAGGTGGCCAATCGGAGGGTCGTCGCGGAGCCATGGGTAGGCTTCATCCACCAGGTGCCGAAACATAATCTAAAGTGGTTTCCGGATTTGGAGCGGTTGCTGGAAGACGAGTATTGGAAGGTAAGTGCACAGAATTGCCTTGGCCTCTTCGTTCTGTCGTCTTACGTAAAGGATTATCTGCAAAGCGCTGGCTGTAAGATCCCGATTGCACGCGTCTTTTATCCCGCGGAACCCACCCAACGGCTTTTTTCCTTGGATCGTTTCCTGGCCCGCTCCCCGAGACGGATCGTAAGTGGGGGCGAGTTTCTCCGCAATTTTCAGCCTTACTACGATTTGAAGGCGCCGGCCTTTTCAAAGCAATTGCTGGTGCACGAGGACTTCAAGTGGGAATCGATTGTGCAGAACGATTCGGTTGCCCAGCTTGGCCGGGTCACGGATGATGAATATGATTCTTTGCTTGAGGACAGCGCTGTCTTTTTGAATCTTCTGGACGCGCCGGCGAATACGACCGTGGTGGAGTGCATCGCCAGGAACACCCCCCTCCTCATTAATCGCCTGCCGGGAGTGGTCGAATACCTCGGGGAGGATTATCCTTTCTATTATTCTTCAATCGAAGAAGCGGAAGCCAAGCTCCAGCAACCTGCCCTGATCCGGGAAACTTCGGCCTATCTGAGCCGTTCTTCGATGAAAGCAGTGCTCACCGGAGAATCGTTCCTGGCGGCCCTGCAAAATTCGGCCATTTATCGCAGTCTGCCAGTGCCAGTAAGCCAGTCGGCGACGCTGAAGCGCTACGACGTCTCGGTGGTGATCTGCTCCTACAAGCGCGTCTACAATATGGATGCGCTGTTGAAGGCTTTTAGCGAGCAAAACTTTGCCGGGAGCTTCGAGATAATCGTTTGGAACAATAACTATGAAGCTCGCCAGGAGATCGATGACCTTTATGAGAAATACAAAGCGCAGATAAACTTGAAAGTCATCCACTCGACCGAGAACTTTTACTGTATCATCAGATTAGCGATCACCAGCCTCATTCGAAGCGAATACATCCTTGTTTGCGACGATGATGTGAAGCCGCTGTCAGGCTACATCTCGTTGTTCATGGAAAAGGCCAAGGAGTACGGACCGGAGTCGGTGCTTTGTTGCCGCGGCCACGTCTTCAAACCACATATCTTGAATGAGGAGGAACCGCAGCGGTTTTGGACCGATTACGAATATCTCACCTTCTTCGATGAATCGAAAAGCGATCGCCAGGTCCACTTCCTCCATGCTGACAACTGCTTGATCCCGAAGCACCTAATGCAAAAGGCGCTCGCCTACCCGATGGAGCGTTATGAGTTTGGGCTCGTCGACGATTACTGGCTGTCGTTTGTGTTTTCCCACATTCTCAAAGCGCCGATTTGGAAGATTGAGGCGACCGGGGCCGTCTCCTTTACTGATTGCTCGGACGATCCGCGGATCGCACTTTACCATAATCCCAAGGTCATCGAGCAACGGATCAACTTTTACATCCATCATATGCGACTGGGTTGGCCTTTCGCTGTGCAGCGCCCCCGAATTGGAAAGTGCGAGGCGGCAGCCGAACGAAGACCGGGAAGCGAAAAGACCGCGTGCTGGAACTCCGGTTTCGGGGGAATCAATATGTTCTCGGAGGCCGATGACGCGGACTTCGAAAGTGCACGCGAGGCAGGCATCACCGTCGTTCGGTTCGGCGCGGTGGGAGATGCGCAGGACTTTCGTTACCTGATAGACGAAAAGGGCGAGCAAAGTCTGATATGCGAGCAGACGATTAATCGGCTGGTGGCGGGCATTCGGCGTGCGGCAGATCACGGAATCGATGTTATCGTTGCGCTCGGGCACGTGCCCGGGAGAATCTTTGCGCTGGAGTCCGAACAATACGACTTTCGGCTATGGTGCTCACCGGAGTATGGCGACCGATTCGTCGCCCTGTGGAACGTACTGGCGCAGAATCTCCGGCATCTAGAGAATGTGGTGGGCTACGATCTTTTGAATGAGCCGTTCACACCAGACGATGTTGCCCAAGGGTATTTCGACGAAATGTCGCCGACCTACGCCGGGACACTCAACGCCCTCTACCAAAGGACGATCGCGGCAATTCGAGAATGGGATTCCCGGACGCCGATTATCCTGGAATCGACCTATTGGGCAAGTCCGCGCACGTTACAATTCCTCCAGACTTACGACGACCCGGGAATCGTCTACTCTTTCCATATGTATGCGCCCCCCGCCTATACGGTCCGCGGGCTAAACCGTTCCCGGTTTGCGTATCCCGGCTTGGTCAAGAATTGGCCGGATTCAAAATGGGGAGACTCCATCTTCTGGGACAAAGAGACAATCCGGACCTTCCTCGGAGAGGTGAAAAATTGGCAAATCGGGAATCGAGTCGCGGACCAGAATATCTTTGTCGGGGAGTGCGGCGTTTGCCGAGAGGTTGCCGGCGCGCAACGCTATCTCTTTGATGTGCTCGATGTTCTCGCCGAATTCAGGTGGAGCTGGGCCGTTTTTGCCTTTCGCGACACCGAGTGGGACGCGATGAACTACGAGCTCGGCAATGAGCTGCAGAATATGCTTCCTACGGAGGTGAGCGAGTTCTTCGTTCGCT
>WNFJ01109519.1_pt1 | contig 13283 bp, 9 predicted proteins | sample 5400461 | NCBI WGS metagenome assembly WNFJ01 (sample SAMN13153349, study PRJNA577476) | soil metagenome | isolation source: 115 cm saprolite on Douglas fir-dominated hillslope | place: USA:California | collected 2013-09-17 | reverse complement strand
TCTCCGCGCATTGGTTTTCTTTCTCCTGGTTGCGAGGTGGTACTCGCTACTATTACGTTGCACCATGCGCTAAAGTTACTTTTTCAGCAGCCTGCTAGGAGCTGCTCTGCGAAGGTTCGTATGCCAAACCTCCTCGATATTCGCCGCCGCATTAAGTCGGTAAAGAACACACAGCAGATCACTAAAGCTATGAAGATGGTCTCTGCGGCGAAATTGAAGCGCGCGCAAGATCGCGTCATCACCGCGCGCCCGTTTGCGAATAAGATGATGGAGGTCCTGAGCCAACTGGCAAACCGAACAGATGAGAGCTTCCATCATCCGCTTCTCGATCTCAGAGGAGATGAACGTTACTTGCTGGTTCTTATCACGGCCGACAAGGGACTCTGCGGCGCCTTCAATACAAACCTTACCAAGGCTGCGCAGTCGTTTATGAAAGAGAATTCGGGGAGGGTAATAGAAGTCTTAGCGATTGGACGCAAAGGCCGCGATTTTTTTCGCCATCGAAATATACCAATTTCCAGAGAATACATTGGGCTGACCGGAAAGGGACGGGTCGAGTTTTCCGAAGCGCTTGAGGTCGCACACTCGATAGTAAAGACTTACTCCGAAGACAAAGAGATCGACAAAGTTTTCCTCATTTACAATGAGTTCAAGTCGGTGCTTCAGCAACGCATCGTATTAGAGCAGTTGCTACCTGTCTCCAGAGCCAAAGCACAGGGAGATGAGACAAAATCGCAACAGCCCCCTCCACTCATCGACTATATCTACGAGCAGCCGCCCGCTGAGATCTTTAGTCGGCTACTGCCTCGGCTGGTTGAAACACAAATCTTTCGGGCTCTGCTCGAGTCAGTAGCTTCGGAACAGGGTGCGCGCATGACTGCGATGGATTCAGCTTCCAAGAATGCGAGCGAGTTGATTGATAGTCTGACGCTCAATATGAATCGCGTGAGACAGGCAGCAATCACTAACGAGATCATTGAAGTCGTGTCGGGTGCTGACGCACTTTAGAATATTGCTTCAATTAGGTTCTTCTTAATGGGAAGCGGCAACTCGCTTCCCATTCTCACATTTGAGAGCAGCTAGAGAAAAGCCTTGTCTAAGTCACCAATGCGGAGTCAGCATCTCGTTCGCCGAATCGGCCGATACGTCCCGCTCGTTCTCTGGATGGTCTTTATCTTTTTTGCATCCACAGACCGGTTCTCAGCTATGAATACGTCCCGTGTAATTGGTCCGATTTTACTCTGGCTTTTTCCCAGCGCGACACCAGAAACTCTTGCTGCAGTCCATTTCGCAATCAGAAAATTGGCGCATTTTGGCGAGTACGCGGTCCTGGGTTTCCTCTGCGCACGCGCCTTTCGTACGTCTTCTCACCTTTTTCTGCAGCGCCATTGGTTTGTGATCGCACTTCTCTTAGTCGTGGTCTATGCGCTGCTCGATGAATATCATCAGAGCTTCGTTCCGTCTCGTACGGCCTCTGTTTACGATAGTCTTATTGACGCAACAGGTGGTCTGATTGCGCTGCTATGCTTCCGCCGCTTGAAGCTTCGCCGGAACTAGGCGTCACTTTTGGTCGTATCAGCGTATAATAATGACCGCTTTAAATCCCAGCAAACAAGATTAGGACTACAAAATGGGAATACTTGACCGACTCAACGCACGCTCCCAGTTCATTGAAGTAGTTGAATGGCTGGACGATTCCAGCAATACTCTCCTTTATAGATTCCCCGTTCAAGATCAGGAGATCAAGAACGGAGCACAGCTAATTGTCCGCGAATCACAAACAGCAGTTTTTGTGGTCGAAGGACAAATTGCCGATCTTTTTCCTCCAGGCCGTTATACGATTGACGGTGGTAATACACCAATTCTCACAAAACTTGGCGCCTGGAAATACGGTTTCAACTCGCCGTTCAAAGCGGAGGTCTACTTCGTCAATACAAAGCAGTTCACGGATCTGAAGTGGGGAACTCCCAATCCTGTCATGATGCGCGACGCCGATTTCGGTATGGTGCGCTTGCGCGCATTTGGGATCTATTCAATGCGAGTAGCCGATGCGCGATCCTTCATTAAAGAGATTGCCGGCACAAATTCGCGGTTCGTCACTGAAGACATTGAGGGCCAACTGAAGCGAACGCTGGTTGGTGGATTTAGCGACTCGTTAGCGGAAGCGAAGATTGCCGCCCTGGATTTGGCCTCCAACTACGACGAGCTGAGTAAGTTTGTTCGCACAAAGCTAAACGACGACTTCAAGGCGTTCGGTCTCGAATTGACGAAGTTCGTGATTGAAAACATCTCGCTGCCGCAGGAAGTTGAAGCGGCAATGGACAAACGAACTTCGATGGGCGTTATCGGGGATGTTGGTCGTTATACACAATTTCAGGCGGCAGACGCGCTTCGCGATGCGGCCCAGAACCCTTCGGGGGGTGCAGGCACCGGAGCCGGACTAGGCGCAGGTTTTGCGATTGGTAATGCGATGGCCGGCGCAATGACGGACGCAATGAAGCAATCGAAGGGAACTGGCGCCCCTGCAGGAGTCGCCTGCCCAAAATGCGGGGCGGCAAATAGCGCAAGCGCACAATTCTGCAATGAGTGTGGCGCAAAAATGACTGCGGCCGGTGCCACGGTGCCCTGTGTGAAATGTGGCGCAGCATTACCCACCGGTACAAAGTTCTGCAACGAATGTGGCTCGAAACAGGAAAAGCAGAAGTGCTCGAATTGTCAGGCTGAACTACCCGCAGACGCGAAATTCTGCAATGAATGCGGTCAGAAAGTTTAGATTGTGGGTGAGACGCTGAGAACTTAAGAATACTACACTAACCTGCGTCCCTTCATGAGTCACGCAATCACCGCTCATGACGGCCTTCAAGGGCCGGAACACTCCTAGCCTCTATTTGCGCGCAACAACGTGCTATCCTTTTGTCCTCCCCTTAAGCAATTCAAGTTCGAAAGGAAGAATTCTCGTGTTAAAAGCGCTGATGCGTCCACGCCGAGTAGTGATTACCGGCATGGGTTGTGTCACGCCTCTGGGGATCGGACGTGAGGCGTTCTGGAAGGGTCTTATTGCAGGCCGGAGTGGTGTTCGGAAAATAGAAATCTTCGATGCCTCGAGTTTTCCCGTTCAGATCGCTGCCGAGGTGACCGATTTCGATTGGGAAGCACAGCTCAATCCTAAGGATCGGAAACACGTTCCACGAACCGTACCCCTGGCGCTCGCCGCGGCACGTGAAGCCCTAGAGGATGCCAGAATCTTTCCCAACGATTTGACCTTGCCGGAGCGCCGCGCAATAGGAGTCGTGTTAGGCACGGGCGGAGGGGGACTGGCATTTACAGAGCAGCAATACGAATATTGGTATATTGGACCAACTAGTAAGGCCAGCGTGTATACGATTCCAGCTTCTACTCACGGAGGTTTATCAAGCGAGCTTTCGATGGCCTTTGGGCTCCGGGGACTTTCGCATATTGTTTCCACTGGTTGCACCAGCTCAACCGATGCGATCGCCTATGCAGCTGAACACATCGCAGTCGGCCGGCAGGACCTCATGGTTTCCGGAGGAGTTGACGCTCCAATCGCTCCCGGAATTCTTGCCGCATTCAACCTGATGACAGTGCTCACAAGTGACTGGAACGAGGAACCTCATCGAGCTTCGCGGCCTTTCTCTCGAAATCGATCCGGGATAGTGCTCGGTGAGGGAGCGTGGATTTACATATTGGAAGAACTTGATCATGCTACAAAGCGTGGCGCAAAGATCTATGCTGAGATAACGGGTTATGGCGCGACCTGCGACGCGTACCATCGCGTGCGGCTTGCTGAGGACGGTGACGAACCTGCGCGTGCAATGCGGCTGGCACTAGCTGATGCCGGGCGCGAACCAAGAGATGTCGACTACGTAAATCTCCACGGCACTTCAACGCTGTTGAATGATCGAATTGAGACCAGTGCTGTGAAACTGGCTTTTGACGGGCACGCCGCGCGCATACCGATGTCCGCGACAAAATCGCAGATTGGACATCCCCAGGGGGCAAGCGGAGCGGCGGGCTTAGGTGCCGCGTTGTGCGCGATGCACAAGAACAAGATCCCGCCAACAATAAACCTTGACGAGCCCGACCCTGATTGCGATTTGGATTATGTACCCAACGAAGCGCGTGAAGCGAACGTGCGTGTGGCGCTTTGCAATTGCATTGGTTTCGGTTCGAAGAATAGCGCGCTGATAATTGAGAGACCACAAAGCCCGTGAATGGTAAGTATGAATAGGTCGGATGATTCTATTCAGTTGATTTCGAAACATGCTGGATAAATTTCGCCGTCGGAGTTACCAACTCGAACACCTTGATAAAGGTGATTACAGTCCGGAGGAGTATGAAGGTTGCATTGTCGAGTTGCAGCAAGTTAATGAATGGCTTGGTGACGCACGCGCCCTTAGAAACACACTCTTCAAAGAGATCGAAAATAATGCTTTGCAGTGCTTTTCGCTGCTCGATGTAGGCGCCGGTTCGGGAGAGCTGCTCCGAGTGACGGCGCGTTGGACACGATGGACCAGCCGGCGCGCCCGCGAGGTTGGCCTGGAACTGAATGACCGTTCCGCCACAGCAATACTTAAGGAATCGAGAGACTTCACGGAAATAAGTGCCGTACGAGGGGATGCGTTTCGCTTACCATTTCCCAACGGCCAGTTTGACTACGCAATCTGCTCGCTCTTCACACATCACTTTGTCGAAGATCAGGTAGTCAAGATCCTTCGCGAAATGAGTCGCGTAGCAAGGCGAAAAATATTTGTCATTGATCTTCACCGTCACCCTGTTCCCTATTATTTTTACATCACTATCGGCAAGTTGTTTTTGCAGAATCGTTTAATACGCGAAGATGGCGCCCTTTCCATCTTGCGGAGTTTCAGGCCTGGAGAGTTGTTTACTTTGGCGGAGTGCGCCAGACTCGAAAACATTTTTGTTGCCAGGCATTTCCCTTACCGATTAGTACTCAGTGCTACTGCCGCGGGAAGAGAGCGGCATCGGGGCCATTCAGCGGCCGGAGCGGGTCTGGCTGAAAGAGCCGCGTAACCGATTGATTGCGAAGAACTCCGATGAACAATAGCTACGACGTGATCATCGCAGGAGCTGGGCCGGCTGGAAGTAGTGCAGCCATTCATCTAGCTAACCATGACGTACGCGTGTTGCTTGTTGAGCAGAAAACATTTCCGCGCGCGAAGTTGTGTGGTGAGTTTATATCGCCCGAATGTCTCAAACATTTCCAACGGCTTGGAGTCAAATGGGAAATGTTTTCTTCAAGTCCGGCCGAACTCACAGAAACAGTTTTCTACTCTCGTACAGGCCATGGGCTAACAGTGCCAAGTAAATGGTTCGGCGGAGGAGCCCTCGGCTTGAGCCGTGCCATGATGGATAACAATCTGCTCCGGCGAGCTGAGGTTTGCGGTGCCACTGTTCTGGAAAGTGCCTGCGTTACCGATGTAATCGAAGAGAAAGACCAGGTCCGAGGAGTTCGTCTGAAGCTGGACGACGTCGAGCGCGAGTACCAAGCCCCAATCACCATCGATGCAACGGGACGAACCCGAGCGCTGATACGCAAACTCAACAGTCTCGAGAGGAAGGCTGCGCCAAGATTGAAGCCAAAGCTGATTGCCTCCAAAGCGCATCTGGAGAACACCAGAGTGGCCCAAGGCGCCTGTGAAATATACTTCTATTCCGGAGGGTATGGCGGACTGAGCACCATTGCCGCCGCTAAAGACGTGCGACGTTGTAGCTCAAATCCGCACGTCGTTTTGAACGAAGTTGTGATGAGAAACCGGCGCGCTGCATATACGCTTGAATCCGCCAGCATTTGTTCTGAGTGGTTGAGCGTTTCACTGGAAAGTTTCGGTCGACAACAACCCAGCCCCATGGAAGGCTTGCTTGCAATAGGCGACTCGGCCGCATTCATCGATCCATTTACCGGAAGCGGTATGCTCATGGCCCTGGAAAGCGGAGAGCTGGCATCTCGCTTAATCCTTCGCCATCTAGAAAGTTTGCGAAAGAACCTCTCCTTCAAAGCATTGGCCGCCGAGTATGGCAGAGGCTATCGCCGAAAATTCGATTCCCGCTTGAGAATCTGCGGCGTGTTGCGTCGAGCTGCCTTCACACCTTTCCTTGCAGAGATCGGAATCGTCCTTTGTGGTGCGAGCGAAGGATTAAGGAACCGGATCGCGCGAGCCACGCGGTCGGGCAGCAACGGCGATCAAGCACCGCCGGAACCCGTTAAATGGGTTTGAGACAGCGCATTAAGACATTTCTGATGACAGTTCTCCATTGAGATAAGTGTTGCTACATAGACCCTTTTGGAGTAAAAAGGCTGGGCAGTTTTGGAATATCTACCCCGATTCCTTTCTCCCGGGAATCTCGACTGATTTAATGCGGCGTACTAACCACTCCTGGAGTCCGCATGGAAGTTTGCAGTTGATGAGGTTCCGGAAAAAATCATTCTCGTCGACTGTTCGGAAATTGAGCAGAAGAATCTTCAGCCACCGCCCGCTTTAGACGCGTCCGTAAAACAGAAGGAGAACTCAAAGATGTTTGCGTCCCCCAAGACCTTGCTGATCAAGTCGCTTCAATTAAGTTTCCTGCTGATTGCTTCTTTTGTTTGTGCGGATGTGGCCCAGGGCCAAGCCCAGTCGAATGCTGCGGACCTGCAGGGGTTTGTGAAGGATGCGTCGGGGGCGGTCGTACCAAACGCCAGTGTCACAGCGCGCAACCCGTTGACTAACATATCGCGTACTACTACTACCAACGACGAGGGTCTGTATCGCATCGTGAACCTGCCACCTGGTGACTACGAAATAACTGTAGAAGCGCCTAACTTTAAAAAGGCAGTGTTGACGAAGGTTACAATCACTGTCGGACAACGGGCAGACGTCGACGTTTCGCTTGAGACTGGTCAGATTACAGAAAGCGTAACCATTTCCGGTGCAACCTCCGAGATAGTTGAAACTTCCAAAACAGCCATCGCTACCACCATCGATCAGCAGCGCATAGACAACCTACCCATTAACGAACGAAACTATCTCGCTTTTGCACTCACAACTTCGACGGTGGGGCGCGATAACGGCAGACCGATTGGCCCAGCTCCTACAACTGGGTTGAATTTTGGTGGACAACGAGGCCGCTCGAATCTTGTTCAGGTCGATGGCGCAGACAACACCGACAATTCGGTTAACGCTTCGCGCTCGACGGTGAGCCAGGAAGCAGTGCAAGAGTTTCAGGTTGTCACTAACTCCTTTGCGCCCGAGTTTGGCCGCTCCGCAGGCGGCGTTGTCAATGTTGTTACGAAGTCAGGAACAAATGATTTTCGCGGAAACGTTTTTGGTTTCCTGCGCCATAGAAGCTTCCAGGCCCGAAATCCGTTTGCCCCGATTGCCAATCCACCGTTCACACGCACTCAGTACGGTCTTACGCTTGGTGGCCCACTGGATGAGAATCGGACGTTCTTTTTCTTTGCCTTTGAACAGCGTCGCAGAAACGAGTCCGGATTTTTCACAAGCAATGTTGCCCAGGGATTGACCGCCTCCGCAAGCATTCCAGTCATTCCTGGACTGAATCCTGTCGCACGCACCTTCTCGAATATTACTCCCGCGCAAGCAACCTATATCGGCAGTTTGGTAGCAACAGGTAATGCAGCCGCCATCTGCGGAGCTCGTGCCTATGCATTTTTCGCCTCGAGTGGGGGCTCGACCGCTCTTACCGGGAGCAATTCGCTCACTTCGCCAAACGACGGCAGCTTGTGTCCGGCGATCAGTCCGATCCTGCCGGGAGCAATCGGTCCTCGTTTCATTCTTTCCCGGACTCCGGTACCCAGTGGTACCACAAACGCAGCTGGTCAGTTCATCGCGTTTCGACCACTGCAGAATTTACAGAGCGTGTTTCCCATAACCGACAGAACCACGTTTAACTCGTTCCGCCTTGATCATTCGATCACTGCGAGGAATCAACTGAGCTTTAGATTTGGCTACAATCCCAGCACGATCAGCGGTATTCAAGTTGAGTCTCAGAACCAGTCGCTCGGACAAAACGATTTCTCGCGGACGGGCATTCAGAAGCTGAGGGATTTTGCGGCCGTAACCACTCTTACTTCGACAATTTCGGACCACATGATCAATGAAGCCCGTTTCAATTTCGGTGAGCGCCGGGCCACCTTCAAATCACAAAATGGCGATGCGGTGGCCTTCAACATCTCTGGTACTGCCTTTATCGGGCGTGAGCTCTTTTCACCGGTAATTCGTACTGAAACTCGATATGAGTTTACCGATAACGTGAACCTGGTGGCGGGAAACCACAACTTCAAATTCGGGGGTGATGCGGCTTTTGTGCGCATACCATCAGCCATTTTTGAATTGAACTTTGCCGGCCTGTTCAACTTTGGCGGCCTCTCCGCTACCACATTGAATTCGGGGTTTGCCGGTGCTCCAGATTTCACCCCGGTGCAACAGTACGGTCTGGGATTTCCGACCAACTTCATTCAGGGCTTTGGCAATCCTGTCAGCAAAATTAGCAACAAACCTCTCGCATTCTTTGCTCAGGACTCATGGAAGGTCCGACCCAATCTCACGCTCAACTATGGCGTGCGTTACGACATTGAGTTGACTGATGCAATTCCAACACTGGCGTTCCGCGATCCCTTGTCAGGTATTAACCTTTCTGCGGCAGATACCCTCGCTGCTCAGGATGCGCTTGGCGTGCAGCAGGGCATTCCTCGCGATAAGAACAACTCGGCTCCGCGTTTCGCACTCGCCTGGGATCCGAAGAATAATGGCAAGACTGTCATTCGTGCAGCATTTGGATTGTTCTACGACCATCCGCTTCCGACATTGCCGATGCAGTGCAACAGCAGCAGGGAATCCTGGTTCCCGGCAGCCCGTCGCAAACGGCTTTGCTTAACGCGGTCCAGGTTTTCCAGGGTACTGTATGTCCGCCAGGTGGTCCGGTGAATCCAATTTGCCCGCCCGGTGTATCTACACCAGGAGTAGCGGCAGGCTCGCAGTATCAATTCGGCAGACAGCGATTCAACGATCAAACTTTTCCGGGTTTCGGTCCCGTGCTTCCCTTCACGCTTCCTGTGCAGAAGGATTTTGTGTATGCCTACGCCAATCAGGGCAACTTCACAATCGAGCACGAACTCAACAAAGACATGACGTTGTCGGCGAGCTATATTTTCGTTGGCGCTCACCACCTGCCGCATCCGATCGACATCAACGCGCCTCGCACCGATCTGCAGATTATTAACTTCGCTCGTTATGCTAATCGCAATCCGTCTAACACCACGGAAGCCGCGCTGGTAAGCGGAGCATGTCCCGGACCATCTTGCTTGTTCGGATCCAATCTGGCGCCGGGTACACCATTCGCCAATCCACTGCTTGCCGGCGATACACTCGTAGTGATTGTTCCCGGTATGATCGTTTTGTCACCGACACGAGGAAAAATCATTGCGCCAGCTATTGCCAACTTCTTCCGGCCAAACGCGCCAAATTACTTTTTGGCGCAAGCTGCCAGTGGAGGTGTTGTTACTCCGGCGGTACTGAATTCTCAACTCGCGGGTACCTTGCGCAGTCAAGGCGTAATCTCTCCGTTTGGATCCGTTAATGCCCAAACCTCCGACGGTAACTCAAATTACAACGGGCTGAATGTTGACCTCAGGAAACGCTTTTCGAATCACTTCCAATTCCTGGCGTCCTATACCTGGTCACATTCGATAGACGATTCGTCTGATCTGCAGACGCTACTGCTGCCGCAGGACAATCGCAACTTCGCAGCTGAACGGTCCGACTCTCTATTTGATCAGCGCCACAGGTTTGTTTTCAGTTCCGTGATTACTTCGCCGATTACCTGGCGCTCCGGAGATGGCTGGCACCGTGTCCTCTCAGACTTCACTGTTGCTCCAATCTTCGAGATTTCGTCCGGGCGTCCATTCAATATTCTTAGTAATCAGGACACGAACAATGACCAGTCGAACCAGACGGATCGGCCCAGCGTTTTGTCGGACGGGACTCTGTGCGTGCCAGGCACGACCGGTTGTGTCCCGTTGATTACCAACGGCGTTTTCACTTCAGGTAGCCTTGGTCGCAATGCGGGCATCACACATCGCTTCATGTCGCTGGACATGCGTCTGAGCCGGATGGTTCGAATTAACGAGCGAGCGCGCCTGGAGCTCATAGCCGAAGGCTTCAATCTCTTCAACCGATTTAATGAAGGTGCGGCATCGCCCTTCATTGACGACGTCAACGCCTTCAAACAACGAGCCGGCAACGGACGCTATTACAGTCGCCCAACTTCGGCCTTCGATCCTCGGCAGTTTCAGTTTGGGCTCAAACTGAGCTTTTGAGTAGGCCACATAATTTGGGCCTTCCAGAACCATTCGGGTTGGGCAAACTCAAAGCCTTATTGACGCATCCGAAGGTTGTTCGCGAAACCGTTATTACAGAGCTTTCAAACCCAACCTTTCCCGAATACAATCGTTTAGCTATGACTACCCGATTTACGCCTTTCCAGCTCTTCCTAAGTATCTTTGCTGCTTTTCTGCTCACTACGACCGCAATCGAAGCCCAATCAAGCCGGCCACGACGCGTTAAGCCAAAACCGAATACCGAGAAGCCCGCTGCCGACCCTTTGTTGCGTCCGGAGCCCACTCCTGCACCTACAGCACGGCGAAATGACAGTAATGCTCCCTTACTCGACGTGCAGCCAGTGAAACCCGTGGTAAACACGGCGGCGCCGGCTGATACAACCCATGCCTATGCATTGCTGGAACAAAAGCAGTTTGCGGCCGCAGCTAAGGAAGCGAAAGATCTCGCGGCCAACCATCCAAACGACCCCGAGGCCTGGAAGATTGCTGGTTTTGCTGAGCTTAACTTAAAACAGTACGCAGGAGTTGCAGCGACGCACTAAACAGGAGGATCCAAACACGGAGAGTGCCCTGGGTCAGGCGTATGTTCTTTCCGAAAAATTTGAGCAGGCGCTACCATTGCTGGCAGCAGCAACGACACGCAGCGGCAGCCAGCCTGATGCGCTGATGCTTTACTACCGCGGGGTTGCCGAATACAGGACTGGGAAGTCTGCAGATGCGGAGCGCACGTTCAATGCAGTTGTAAAGCTGAATCCAAAAGATTCTTTGTCTCTCTTTTATCTCGGCCAAATCGGGCTTGCGAAAAATGATCTCGACGGCGCCATTGCAGCGCTGAACCGCGCCACGGTAACTGATGGCCGTCTGGCCGCTGCCTGGACGCTGTTGACATCCGCTTATCTCCGTCGCGCTGCCACGAGCACTGACCCGGCCAAAACAGACGCCGACTATCTGAGTGCTGTGCGCGCAGGCGAGGGGCTGATAAAGGTAAGAACCGACGCAGAAGCGGTAACACTTTTCGGGCAGGCCTTGATTGGATCCAAGCAATATGCGCGCGCCGCGGCGGTTTTGGATCGTGCTTCCACCGGTGCAGATGCAACTGGTGTAACTTTTTATCTGCTTGGCGTAGCGAACTCGCGTGCTAGTAATTTCCCAAAAGCCATCGTCGCATTGGAAGCTGCGGCCAGGAAATCGCCGGACGACGTCAACGTTTATCACGAGCTTGGCTATGCTTATGAGGTCACTAAGCAGTACGCTAAGGCCCTGGCCGTTTATCAGAAGGGTGCAACGCTGGCGCCCGGAGATTCAGATTTCAAGGAATCGATCGAACGCGTGAAGCCGTTTGCCAAGTAGTTTTCTCACAGGCAGCGTTTTATTGAGATCGCGGATAATCGCAGATTTCTATCTCACAGATTAGATCTTGAACCTCCGATGTAGTAGAAGGAGAAAGTAACATGAGATTTAGTGCCATTCTGCTCCTATTAGGAGCCCTTGCAACCGGTGCGTACGCGCAGCGACCGCGGAATGTCGACCCCTCGCCCAGCAGCAAGACCGCCCCCGCGCCGGCTCCGCAAACCGTCAAGGCAAAATACGAAGGCGGTATAATCGGATATACCAAAAAGCAGGAAGGCACGCTCACGTTTGACGATGTGAACAATCGCCTGCTCTTTCGCAACGAGCAGCAGAAGGAAGTTCTCTTCATCCCTTACCAGGCAATATCTGCCACGTATCCGGACACGCAATCGAGAAGACCCACTGCTGCGACTGTACTCGGCAGTGTACCTGTGCCTTACGGCCTCAACCTACCTGCTTGGTTCGTCAAGAAAAAGTATCGTTATCTGACGATTAACTTCGACGATCCGGATACAAACCGCGGGGGAATTACCAGTTTCAAGTTAAGTAACAAGGAGACTGTTGCGTCCGTAATGAACACGCTCGCCAACAAGGCGCCCTTGACTCAGCGTGGGGACGGCTACATCCGCAAGAAAACCACTGCACAGACTACAACCTCCAATCCTTAGTCTTGGGGAGAATTCTCAAAAATCTCGAGGCGGACATTCGTCCGCCTCTTTTGTCTGTTTGATCAAGAATCCCAGCTAGCCGAGGCACGCAAGAAACGGGGCGCATCGGCGTTCACTAAATGGTATTGCGCCAAGACGCTCTCCGGGGAACGATTTTGACACTTGAGCGTCTAATACAAACAAACCCCTGAACACCGGCATTCCATTCCTGGGAGGTCTAGAAACGATGAACTCATTTACATTTCGCATCACTACTGCGTTACTGACGTTCATAATTGGCGTCGGTGTAGCCACCGCCTGGGTCCTTCATTCGCGTCAGCCAGTGATTGAGCCAGTGCCTATAAACGAAATTCCGACCACGTCAAACAGTTCGACCCTGGAGATGGTCTTCGTTCTTGATACCACGGGTTCCATGGGCGGATTGATCGAAGGTGCGAAGCAGCGCATTTGGGGTATCGTGAACGAGGTTATGCAGTCGGAAGCTCACCCAGCAGTCAGGATTGGTCTGGTTGCGTATAGGGATCGGGGCGATCAATACGTAACGCAGGTCTTGCCTCTGACAAATGATTTGGACAAGGTCTATTCAACTTTGATGGACTACCAGGCAGCGGGTGGTGGCGATACTCCTGAAGACGTTCGACAGGCACTGTTGGATGGCGTCAGACGTGCGGGCTGGTCGCAGAGCACGTCGCGGATCGCCCAGATCATTTTCCTCGTTGGCGATGCACCGCCCCACGTGGACTATCCAGGCGAGCAGGATACAACCGTTACTGCCGCCGAGGCTGTGCAGAAGGGAATGATCGTAAACACAATTCAGTGCGGAACCATTCCCGGCACCAGAGAGGTCTGGCAGATGATTGCACAGAGGGGTCAGGGACAGTATTTTT
>WNFJ01485641.1_pt4 | contig 13284 bp, 13 predicted proteins | sample 5400461 | NCBI WGS metagenome assembly WNFJ01 (sample SAMN13153349, study PRJNA577476) | soil metagenome | isolation source: 115 cm saprolite on Douglas fir-dominated hillslope | place: USA:California | collected 2013-09-17 | reverse complement strand
CTGTTTAGCCTGAGTGACGGGATTAAACTTTTGATATCCGGTATCGCGCTGGAAGTAAAACCACTCGCCAGAACCAGCTTGATAGAGTTCTCCATCCGGCCCTTGAACAGTGAAGCTCTTGACCTGGAGGCCATGCCGATCCGCGAATAGCTGTACGTTTATTTTCCGTTCCATTTTGCCTGTGCCTCCTGATATTCCCGCTGCCCTTCGATCAAAGACTCCCTTGCGAGCTTCTTCGTGACGGGCAGTGCCGGTAAGCCGAAGAAGCCCGGATGTCTTCAAGACATCCAGGCCTCAGCCTCACATCAACGTGGACGAAACTGCGTTGCCTTACGCTATAAGGCGCTTAGCGAGCCGATTGACTGCATTGCGCTGACTGTTTCCCATGACGTGGCCGTAACCCCCAAGCGTGATCCTCACGTCGCTGTGCCGTAGCTGATCGCGTACAACCGTGAGTGGCTCACCAGCGTCGAGCATTACGCTCCCGACGCTATGCCGGATCGCGTGGAATGCTTTTCCGGTGTGCCGCATCTTGAGCGAAACGAGCAATGGTCGGAGTGCCTTTTCGCGCAACTTATTATCGCTGTACGGACGGTTCCGGCGATTGCAAAAGAGCAAGCCGAGGTCATTCTTTCGGTAGTGACCGCTTGCGATGAAAGCCCGAAGCCTCTTTTCGAGCTCGGGCGGCATGTGAAGGTCAGCAACGCTCGCCGCGCTTTTGGGCGTGCCGAGCGTGCCGTTATACACAGAGTGACGAACGTGAATCAATTTCCGACGAAAGTCCAGGTCCTCAAGCCGGAGCGCGAGAGCCTCGTTTATTCGCATTCCCGTTAACACGAGGACGTAGAGGATCGTGCGCACGGGATCGTCAGCGGCGGCGAGTAGACGCTTAATTTCCGACGCCTCGTAAAACTTCGGCTGCGGTTTAACTTTCTCGGGCATGGATAGTTCCGAGAGCGAAACCTGCGGGATGGTCTTTNNNNCGAGAATTCCGGTGAGCGTAATCAGGATGTTCTCGACCGTCTTTCCGCTGTGGCCCGGCGTCAAGTCCATTACAAATTGCTGAAGCGTCTTTACGCTGAGTTCGGCGAGAGGCATAGTCCCGAGCTTCGGGAGAATGTGCGCCCTTAAGTGAGACTCGCTCGCTTCGCGGCCTTTCGGCTTATGATTCGGAGCGACGAGCTTCCGCCATTCATTTACGACATCCGCGAGCGTTTCAGCGCCTCGTGGGACAGGAGGCGATCCGCCGTTGCGGACGGTTTCCAGCCGTTCCGCAAGAGCTTTGTTCGCGGCGTTGACGGCGGCGAGAGTCGGTTGCATTGCCTCGTGCGCCGCACGTTCGGAAAGCCCGGGGAAAGATTTGAAGCGTCGGACAGGTTTATATTTTCCGTCCGCCTGTTCGACGTATTCTCTGTACTCACAGCAATGTGTTCCTTGACCACGTATTGTCCAGCTTCCATCTTGATGCAATTTGCGTGACACGGCGTTTCGCGCCTCTCCGCCCACGGAGCGGCGTTTCCTGCGTTTCTGCGACGACACTTCTCGACCTCGGTTTGTTAAAAAAGGACTGCAAAGAGGTCGGCCTTCGCCGGAGCCTTGAGGGTGTTTCGACTATAAAAGGCTGAGTGCCTTGAAGGTGGTCGTCACTCCACCTTGCTAAATGGGCGGGTCTAATTTCCGCGAGGTTAAATCGTAACCAAATTATATCATGTAGGGAGGTCGGCCCAAAGGGGTTTAGGTCGTCAAAGGTCGTCAATTGCTCCGAGTCGTCAGAAACGCAAGGCGCTGAAAAGGTGGGCGTTAAGTAGATTTGGACGCGAGTTCGACCCCCACCGCCCCTACCATTCATCCTCTTGGCTCCTGTAAACATAAAAAACCGGCGGAGTGGCAAGCGAGCCTAATGATCCGATTCGTGGGCTAGTTTTTGCATGAGGTAGACATGCCGAGTGCCAAAGAAATCCAGCAATTGCTGAATTTGCAACCTCTCCCCATCGAAGGCGGCTACTTTGTAGAGACTTATCGTTCGAAATTTGCGCTAATTCAGCAATCCCTTCCTTCCGGGTATTGCGGGGAACGCTCGCTCTCAACCGCGATCTACTACATGCTGACGCCCGATAGCTTCTCAGCCATTCACAGACTCAGGGGCGATGAGGTCTATCATTTCTATTTGGGTGACCCCGTGGAAATGTTGGTTCTGAAGCCGGATGGCAGAGGTGAAACTGTCAAAATCGGTCCCGACATCGGTTCAGGAATGCGTTTACAACACGTGGTCCCGGCCGGAGCTTGGCAAGGTTCCCGTCTAGCTCCAGGCGGCAAATTTGCGCTCATGGGGACAACGATGTCACCCGGTTTTGATCCTGCCGATTTCGAAATAGGCAGCCGCGACGAACTAAGCGCCCGATACCCTCATTACGCAGCATTGATCGCGATCCTCACCCGCGGCAGCCACGACAGAAGTTAGTTCGGCACGATGTTGAGAACTGCCACGCCGTTGAGCCCACGAAATCTAAGGCGCGCTTTGGAGGCCGATGGGCCGGTAGGGGGCCTTCCCTTGATGTGCCACTGATGGTAGGTTGCTCGGAGGGTAGTTTTGCTCTGTGGTGAAGTTGATGCACGAGACTTTTGTCTTTGCGGATCTTCGGGAACTGTTCGCGAAAGCGAATGAAGAGAAGTCGGGGGATCAACTGGCCGGTATTGCGGCTCGTTCCGAGCGCGAGCGAGTAGCGGCTAAACGCCGGCTTTCCGACCTGACGCTCGATGAGATTCTTCGGCAGCCTTTGATTGACCCGGATGATGACGATGTCAGCCGATTGATCGTTGATGGACACGATGCGGACAGCTTCGAAACGATCAAAAGCCTGACTGTAGGTGCGTTCCGGGAGCATATCCTTGACGACACAACCAGCGAGGCGCAACTAAAGCAGATCCACCGGGCCATCGTTCCTGAAATCGCGGCCGCCGTCACGAAGATCATGAGCAATAAGGATCTGATCTTGGCCGCAGCGAAGATTCGAAATATCACGCATTGCAGGAATACGATGGGTGAGCGCGGCGTCTTAGGCATCCGCATACAGCCGAATCATCCTGTCGACGATATCGGCGGCATTCTATTGGCGGCATTCGAAGGGCTGCTCTACGGCTGCGGTGATGCCGTGATCGGAGTGAATCCGGCCTCAGATTCCGTTGAAACAGTGTTGTCCATCCTGCGCGCCCTCGAACGTCTAGTGGATGCCTATCGTGTTCCAACGCAGATCTGCTGTCTGGCGCATGTCACGACGCAATTGGCCGCTTTGGAGCGTGGCGCGCCGGTCGATTTACTGTTTCAATCGGTTGCCGGAACCGAGGACGCGAACCGAAGTTTTGGAATTAGTCTTGCGATGCTTGCTGAGGGCCGGGAGCGCGTTTGCGAACATCACCGCCAACGAGATGTGTCCTGGAAGGGCGAAAACCTCATGTACTTCGAAACCGGACAAGGCAGCGCGCTTTCGGCCGAGGCACACCATGGGGTCGATCAGTTAACACTGGAAGCGCGGGCGTATGGCGTGGCCCGAGCATTCGATCCGTTCCTGGTAAACAGCGTGGTCGGCTTCATCGGACCCGAATACCTGTACGATGAGCGGCAGATCATCCGGGCCGGTCTGGAAGACCATTTCATGGGCAAGCTGTTGGGATTGCCGATGGGTTGCGATGTTTGCTACACAAATCATGCGGCTGCTGACCAAAATTCCGCCGACAATCTTCTGGTGCTGCTTGGGGCCGCCGGATGTAACTACTTTATGGGAGTTCCCTGTTCCGATGATGTGATGCTGAATTATCAGTCGACCAGTTATCACGACGCACTCGCTGTTCGAAGGATGTTCAATTTGCGCCCCGCACCCGAGTTCCTGGCGTGGCTACGCGAAAGGGGAATCTATCGTGATGGCCAACCGGCGCAGTTGGATGCGTCGGAGAGGCGGCAACTTTTGCGTGGCTTCGAATCATCCTTGGAGGGAACTGCCTGATGGCTGGGGAGAATGACGATGCGCTCGCTGCCTCAAGCTGGCCTGAAATCGTGCGGAGGGTTCGAGCACGGACGCCCGCACGCCTTTTGGTCGGACGCGCGGGTGCAGCGTATCACACCAGCACACAACTGGAACTGCGCGAAGCGCATGCCGCTGCGCGGGACGCGGTTCGCGCCGAAATGGATGCTCGGGCGATTTTGGGCACGACCTTTCTGGAGCAATGGAGATTATTCGAGGTCTCGACACTAGCTACCAGCAAAGAGGAATTCCTTTTGCGGCCTCACCTCGGGCGCCATTTTGCGGAATCGGCGCGCGCCGAAATCTTGAAGCGGTGCCCAAAAGAAACGGATCTCCAAATTGCCATCGGCGACGGGCTCTCGGTTCCGGCGGTAGCGGCGCAAGTCCCTCGACTAATGCCTCTCCTTTGTCAGTCCGCGAGCAAACGCGGATGGACAGTCGGACAAACGTTCTTGATTCGGTACTGCCGCGTCGGAATCTTGAATGAAATCGGCGAATTGTTTGCCCCTAGGGTTGTCGTGCTCCTGATTGGTGAGCGGCCGGGACTCGCGACGGCTGATAGCCTGTCGGCATATATGGCGTACAAACCAGTTTCGAGTCATACAGACGCGAATCGAAATCTGATTTCAAATATCCATGCGCGAGGTTTGAGCCCCGATGACGCGGCGGCTCGCATACTGCACCTCGCGGAGTTGATGATTTCGGCCAGGACGAGCGGCTGCAACCTAAGAATCGACGACTTGAAGCCAACGCGACAATGCAGCTCTAAGTGGCCGACGAATGAGGCCGACACAAAATCTAACCAACAATAGCTGTCAGTTGAAGAACCTTTTCTCCCCAATTTCGGTTCCCTTCGACCGTGATCTGAGCGCGAGCCGAATCGCGATCGATGCCCTTGGTAAAAACACGCCAAGCCAATTCCTGAGGTATGGTCACTCGGGATGCGGGCTTTTCGTCAGATGGCTTCACAAAATGCCAGCCTGCCGATCCTTTAGACAAAAACCACCGCCCTCCGCAGTCACCGGAAATTTCCAGCAGAAGCACAGTTTCGGCAGGTGCGCCAACATCTCGATAGAGATGCGGCAGTCCTCGAACGAAACAATCGAGGACCGGGTGATATAGCTCAGGCGTCACAAGGCCGGGCCGATTTGTGGCTAGCCGGATCTGTTGCTGGTGGTGCCAGCGTTCCGTCAATTCGCGAGCCGTGTCAAACCAATTCAATGAACTTTCTTCACCTGCCCAGCTAACGGCGAATGCGGCTGGTGCAAACGGGTCCAGGGATTCGTGAAAACGAGCACTTTGTTCGCAGGCCTCTTTCATCATATCGATCAGAACCTTAGGGCTAAGGCGCCGGTAGGCGGTAACCCCTTCTTGGTTCAGGCGATTTACCAGCGCGATTAGATCCTGAGGCGACCGTATGTTAACCGGTTCCACATAGCAAGAATCCCGGACTATAGAGAGTTTGCGTAACGCGGTGTCCAGCAGGTGTGCTGCTACGTCGCGGACCTTCCATAAGGGCGCTATGGTCGGAAGATCCCATTCGCCGGGCGTGAGCGAACTCAAAAGGTCGATGAGTCGTTCGTCCACTTTGCGGAACAGGTGGGCGCAGAGGATTGGCTCTGAGGTCGTCGATTCGCCGCCCATGAGGCCTCACATTAGCACACCGGGTGGAGCGTTCCTCCGCCCTTCATCCTTGCCCAGGAGCCGTACAGTTGAGGAGGAAATTGACCCTCGGCTTGAGCGTCATGGCATGTACTTGTCGAGCCTCAGTGATCCTGAATTCGGTACAATTGCGTTCGCGGTAATGTTGGGGAGCAATCTATGGAGGGTGTCTCCAGGCGCGCGTTTAATCGGAAACTTGTCTCGGCTTTATTGTCGACAGCGATCCCAACCGCGTGGGTTAGTGCGATTGGCGAAACCCGTATCGCTTTGCTGCTCTCGGGCGTTATCACCGATGGCGGCTGGAGCCAGTTGGCTTACGACGGGCTGAAACAACTCAAGGCGCGAGGCGGGTTCCAGACCGCATATGCAGAGAATATCAGTCTGGCTCAGATGGATCAGGTAGCGCGAGGGTACTCCGACGACGGGTTTGATCTCATCATCGGCCACGGCGTCGAATTCAGCAGCACTCTGCTCGAAGTGGCGCCAGATTATCCGAACCAACACTACTTCGTAACGACGTTCCGGCCTCAACCTGATGTGCCCCGCAACATCATGTACGTCAACATGGGGTATTTCGGCGCGGCTTACGGCGCCGGAGTTCTGGCTGCACTGATTTCTGAGAAGAGGCAGGCAGTCGGCTTCGTCGGAGGCGACGACGATCCTAACCAGCAGCGCATGAAGAGAGCTTTCATCGCCGGAGCGCGGCGTGCGGTTCCAGGAATTCGGGCGCTCGCGATCATCACCGGGGATTACGACAATGCGGCTAAGGGCAGGGAAGCCGCATCGATCTTGATTGGGAACGGCGCGGATGTCCTCTGGCATGCGGCCGACGTCACGGGGCTCGGAGCGATTCAGGGCGCCGTCGCCGGAAATGCAAAAGTCATCGGCTGCTTCTCGGACCAGACGCAGCTTGCCCCCAACAATATGGCAACGAGCTTCGAGATAAATCTGAAGGGAATGGTGACAACGGTCGCGCAGGAGGTCGCCGCCCGGACTTTCGCAGGGGGAACGGAATGGCGCCCGCCCGTAAGCGACATGTGGCTGCAGAAATGCGCGACGCATGGCGATCATAACCCACGCCTTGTATCCGCCGACCAGTGGGATGCTTTTCAGAAAACGTGGCGCGACATCGCATCGCGAAAAATCGATGTCGAAGCCCTGGTGACCTAGTTCCAAAACTGCTCCCGCGGATTCTAAGCTAACTAGCAACGCGCCGCGACGGCTTCACGATAGGAGCTGAGGGTGAAGCACACTCTGGAAATGAGGAACATCGTAAAGCGATTCCCTGGCGTCTTGGCGAGCAATCGGGTCAATTTGACCCTCCGGGCCGGCGAAATCCATGCCCTGCTCGGTGAGAATGGCGCCGGCAAGACCACGCTGATGCAGATCCTCTACGGGTTCCATTCAATGGATTCCGGCGAGATCCTCATCGATGGCGAGCGGGTGCATTTGAAAAGCCCGAAAGACGCCATCTCGCTCGGCATAGGGATGGTGCATCAGGAATTCATGTTGTTGCAGCCGTTTTCGGTGGCTGAAAACACCATTCTCGGTTTACGAGAAGGCCATGGTCCGTTGCTTGACTTGCAAGGCGCGTCGGAAAAACTCAAAGAGTTGAGCAATCGTCACGGTCTCGCGCTCGAGCCGGCTGCCAAGGTGAGCTCGCTATCCGTTGGCGAACAACAACGAGTCGAGATTGTAAAGCTTCTGTATCGCGATGCGCGGTTGCTGATTCTAGACGAGCCGACGGCCGTGCTTACTCCGCAGGAAAAGGACCGGCTCTTCGTGGTTTTGCGCAGGCTCCGAGAGAATGGCCGCTCGGCCGTGATCGTGACACACAAACTCAAGGAAGTCGTGGAACTTGCCGACCGCGTGACCGTGATGCGCGATGGACAGGCGGTGGCTACTCGAACAATTCAAGAGACGTCGCAGCGAGAACTAACGCAGCTCATGTTCGGACGTGAAGTGAGTTTCCTCGCCGATAAGGCCCAGCAACAGCCCGGCGCGCCCGTTCTGGAAATAAACGAGCTCCGGGTGGAGGATGAAACGGGACGAGAGAGCATTTGCGGCGTCAGCCTGCAAGTGCACGCTGGAGAGATTCTCGGCATTGCTGGCATCGAGGGCAATGGCCAGTCGGAACTCGCTGCGGCAATCGTGCACCTCCAAGGGATGAAAAGCGGCCGCATCATCCTGAACGGAACCGACGTTACGAATCTGAATGTAGCCCGGCGTCGCGCTCTGGGTATTTCTTATGTGCCGGCGGACCGCCGCCGCATGGGCTCGGTCGTGGAGATGTCCGTTGCCGACAACGCGATTCTCGGTCTGCAGAGAAAATACACGCGCGGTTTGTTCAGGAGCATTGATGACGCACGGGAATTAGCGCGGGCGCTCATCGCTCGTTTCGCGATTCGCGCTTCCAGTATCGATGCGCCGGCCGGAAAGCTCTCGGGAGGGAATCTGCAGAAGCTGATCCTGGGCCGAGAAATCACGCGCGGATCGGGAGTCCTCATTGTGGAACAACCTACGCGTGGGCTCGATGTCGCCGCAGTAGAGTCAGTATGGGGTGAATTGTTGCGCGCGCGGCAAGAGGGCAAGGCGATCCTGCTGATCTCGGCCGAATTGGAAGAGCTCTTGAATCTCTCGGACAGGATTGCCGTGATTTTTGAGGGCCGCATTATGGGGATCGTCGACCCAGCGGCGGCCTCGATTGAACAGATTGGCCGAATGATGGCTGGCATCTCGGCGGGAACAACCTCGCCAACTCCGTCGGCCGTGACGGAGGCGCAACATGGCCAAATTGTTTGAACGGCGGCTGACGCCTGCAGACTCACCTCTTGCAATCATCAGTCGCACAACAGCTGCGTTTTTGGCGGCAATGCTGGTCGCTGCGTTCCTTTTTGTCTCCTATGGCGCCCACCCGTTGCAAGCCTACTTCGCTCTTTTTCACGAACCGTTTGCAACGCTGCGCGGATTTGGTTACACGCTGGCGCGAGCGTCGCCGCTGGCGCTCATTGGGCTCGGGACCATTGTGACCTGGCGTGCGGGCTTCAGTTACCTCGGCTTTGAAGGATGCTTCGTCCTTGGCTCAACGTCGACCGCCTGGCTGGCTTTGTCTACAGCCTCTGGTGGGCGTATCGGTCATATACCATTTTTTCTTTTTTTGAGCCTTGCGATTCTATTTGGATTCGTTTCTGGAGGCGCCTGGGCGGGCCTCGTCGCTCTGATGCGCGCCAGATTTGGCGGAAACGAGGTCTTGATTTCTCTGATGTCGAACTACGTCGCGATTTTTATTTTGCAGTACACGGTCTCCGGTCCATTGAGAGCCCCGGGGAGTCTTCCAGAAACGCGGCTTCTTCCGCGAACTACCTGGTTACCCTTCATTCTGCCCGGAACCCGAGCGCATGCTGGAATTCTGATTGCGCTCGCCGCCGCTGGTTTGGTATGGACGCTGCTGCAAAAAATGCCTCTGGGATACGAGCTGATCGTGACGGGGCTAAATCCATTGGCAGCGCGATATGCGGGCATCGATGTGTCACGGCGATTCGTTCTTGCCGCTTTCTTGGGCGGCGGGTTGGGCGCTCTCGCTGGAATGGTGGAAGTGCTTGGCGCGCAGCACAGGCTTATGGATGGCATCAGCGGGGGCATGGGCTTCGTCGGGATTATTGTCGCCCTTCTGGCGCGGTTGAATCCTTTAGCGGTAATTCCCACTGCACTCTTGTACGGAGGGATGTCGGTGGGCGCGGATGCGATGCAGCGCCGGGCGAATATTCCCTCGTCGATCACATTTATTCTTGAGAGCTTGCTGGTTCTTCTTGTGCTGGCGAGCGATGTTCTCCGCTACTACGAGATCAACGCTTCCTCTCTGTGGTGTCGCTCGCCCCAAACCGTTGACGGGCAGGCCTCCGAATGAATCAGACCCAGCTCATGGGTGCGGCTTTCTTTGTGACGTGGCTATCCGCGAGCTTGCGACTTGCAGGGCCCGTCCTCTTAGCAGCTCTAGGAGAGACGTTTGCGGAACAAAGCGGCGTCCTGAATGTCGGGATCGAGGGGACTATCCTTTTAGGAGCCTTGGCCAGCTTCCTGGCTTCCTACTACACGGGAATGATCTGGATCGGAGTCTTTGCCGCAGTGTTGGTGGGCATCGCGGCGAGTATCCTTCTGGCATGGTTCTATGTTACCGCGCGCGCAAGCCAGGTGGTGGCAGGCTTGGTTTTCAACGTTCTTGCGCTCGGTATCGCAAGCGCTGTCTACCGCAAGGCCTTGGGCAATTCGTCTGCCCCTGAGAGCATCGCAGTGTTCGGCACTCTGCGCATACCATTCATCAGTGACCTTCCTTTGATCGGGCCGGTGCTCTTTGGCCAGACGATACTTTTTTACTTGACGCTCATCCTCGTCGTCGTAGCTCAATTGGTTTTGTTCCGCACCAATTTTGGACTAGCCCTGCGAGCCTCCGGGGAGAATCCCGCTGCCGCTGATTCCGCGGGGATTTCTGTTTCTCGCATGCGCTACGCCGGAACCCTGATCTCAGGCGCAGGCGCGGGGATGGCGGGGGCGTACTTGGTGCTTGCCCAGGTTGGGCTGTTCCGCGAATCCATCGTTTCCGGACAAGGGTTCATCGCGTTGGGAATCGTGATCTTCGGGCGCTGGAATCCATGGAAAGCCGCGCTCGCTGCCTTGGTTTTTGGCGCTTGCGACGCGCTCCAACTCTCTCTGCAGATTTTCACTCTCAGAGTACCTCCGCAACTCTTGCTCGCCTTGCCCTACGTGGTGGCGATTATTGCGGTTTCGGGATTATTCGGCGGCAAGACCGCTCAGCCGGCGGCGCTGCTCGTACCCTACGTGAAGGATTAGATCGCTGTGACGGCAGTTCTCGCCACGCGCTAGATCGTCATTGAGCGCCACGGACGCTTTTTGAATCGTTCCACACCAGCGCGGCGAGCCAAATCATCCGCGTTGATCTGAGCTTGCCGCCTCACCGCCGCCTCATTCACGCCATTCACGACGCCGTCGCGCATCACAAATCGTCCGTCGATGATGACCGTGGAGACTTCGTGCCCGAGCGCGGAATAGACGATTGCCGACACCGGATTATGGAGGGGGGTCATGAAGGCATTTTCGTAATCGATGACGATCAAATCCGCTTTCTTTCCGGCTTCAATCGACCCGATTTGCGCCTCCAGACCCACGGCGCGAGCTCCATCAATCGTCGCCATTTCCAGGACTTTTTCGGCGGTCATGATCGTGGCGTCCTGGTGAAAGCCTTTTTGCATTAACGCCGCGAATTTCATTGCCTGGAACAAGCTGTGATTGTTGCTGCTGGCTGGACCGTCGGAGGCAAGGCCCACGGTAACGCCCCCAAGCAGCATTTCCGGAATCGGCGGACATCCCGACGCCAGATAGAGATTGCTGCACGGATTGTGCGCTACCTTCGTATTGTGGTGCCGTAGGATACGAATGTCGTGGGGCTTGCAATGTACGCAGTGGGCGGCGAGTACATTGGGGCCGAGAAAACCAATATCACTTAGAAATTCAGTATCTGTCTGGCCGTACCGTGACGCCGCGGTCTCCAGTTCAAACGTCGTCTCCGCCAGGTGGGTCGTGATCAACGCGTGCTCTTCGTCGGCAAGCTTCCGCGTCAGCCGGTAGCCTTTTTCGTCTACTGCCCAGATCATGTTCGGTGCTACGCCCACCTGCACGCGGGCGCCCGGCGCGTTGTAGCGGCGCATTTGCTCCCGCGCGTCGCCAATGGCATGTTCGGGCTCTTCTATGAGTTCGCGAGGAACGCCATATTCCTCGCCGAAGGAGATGAAGCCGCGGCATACAAAACCGCGCATCCCAGTCTGTTCGAAAGCTTCTACAACCGACTTGATCATGCCGGGACGCGTATGGACGTACATGAAGTCAACAAGCGTTGTCACTCCCGATCGGACGGATTCGACGCATCCGTGAAGGGCCGCGACGTGCGCGTCTTCGGGAGTGAGATGAACGCTGCTCGGGCCTGTCATGCACGTGAACCACTTCTTGAGGACCATGTCGTCGCCGAGGCCCTTCAACAGCGTCTGAAACAGATGCGTGTGCGTGTTGACCATGCCCGGCATCACGATCCGTCCCTTGCAATCGATTAGTTCGGCTTCCGGAAAGCGCCGCTGTAAATCCTGGCGCGTACTCACCCCGGCGATCCGGTCTTTTTCCACGCACACGCTCGCGCTCTCGAGCACATCGCGCCGCGCGTTCATGGTAATTAGCCAGGCGTCGCTTAGAATGAAAGCCATCGCAAATTCCAAACCTTTCCGTGTTAAACGGACACCGCGCAGAAAGACGACTTGTGACTGCGGCGGCTCCCAGACTGGGGAGCGCGCTCAGGCCGCGACTTCGCCACGCGCGCCGATCTTCCGTTGCCAAAAAGCGTATCGAGAGAAATGATGCCGCCGCCAAACGTGGCCAGCGCGAATGCCCCTACGCCCAGTGCGAGCGCCAGGCCATATTGGTCGACGGCAAGCGGGTGGGCGAAGAAATGCTCGCCCTTCCAAATTGCAACGGCCATTTCTCCAGCGAGAAGCAGTCCGATTAGCCGTGTCGCGAGCCCCGCGATCAGCGCGGCTCCTCCACCCAGTTCCAAGGTGCCGGCGAGATAGTGAAGTTAGGCCGGCAGCCCATCGTGGATCATTTCATGCATGGAATCTTGCCTATGCCCGAATTTCCAGTGGCCGTAATAAATAAAAATTGCGCGGAGGCCCACCCGCAATAGCAGCAGCGCCAACGGCCTTAATTTTTCCAAACCATGCACCCGGACTTCTCCTTGAACCGCGCGACCCGCGACAACTCTAGCACGGAGAGTTCTTCTCTCCCGAAAATGCCTGAATTCGAGTGATGCTGTGCCCAGATCACGAAGAGGTACAGTCAGAAGCTCTTCCAGATCCGCGATGGGTTCCGCTTCGACTTAATCGGGTGACTTCCGGCGGGCAAGACGGCATTCATAAAGAAATGCCGTCTTGCATTTGTCAAGCCCGGGTCAGAACGTAAAAGCTAGCGACATTTGAATCTGCCGGGGGCTGCCAATGGTATGGACCGTCTGTCCCAGTCCAGTGGGGCACGCATAGAAGAAGTTACTGACAAATGGACTGCCGTTGTTGGCAGCGCACGCAGAGGCCGAGGGTACCGGATTGTTGGGCACTCCATTGGTTGCCTGGCCAGGGACGGGGCTGAACGACAGATTTTGATTTATGTTGTCGATTGGAATGTCGAAGCTGGGATGATTTGTCAGGTTGTAAACGTCCAAGCTGTACTTCAACGAAAAACGCTCCGTCAATTGCGTCACCTTCACGATGGAGATGTCGGCGCGTCGTTGCCAGGGCTGGCGGAAGATGTTGCGCTGCCCGCCCCCGGGGATGAAATTGGTCTCGAACTGGTCTCCGTTGGGAATCGCCGAGCAGGGAATCGATCCATCCGCCTGCTGCGGATTGGCAACCAGAGTGCTGTTACAAGGATAGAGCAGAGGCACGGTGAAGCAGGATGCTTTTAGAGCGGGAAGGCCGGGGTCGTTGCCAATCGCCCCAGTGATGGCGTTTTTGGGGTTACAGCCGGGCGCCAGCGGCACGATGGGATT
>WNFJ01381248.1_pt1 | contig 13285 bp, 13 predicted proteins | sample 5400461 | NCBI WGS metagenome assembly WNFJ01 (sample SAMN13153349, study PRJNA577476) | soil metagenome | isolation source: 115 cm saprolite on Douglas fir-dominated hillslope | place: USA:California | collected 2013-09-17 | reverse complement strand
CGTGGAGGTAGCGCGCGATGACCTCCTTGCCGGTCCCCGACTCGCCCCGGATGAGCACGGTGCTCTCGGTGGGCGCGACCTGCTCAGCCAGCTTGAGCACGTCGACGAAGCTGCGCGACTTGCCGAGCGGCTTGACCAGACCGGAGCGCTCGCGACGGCGGATTTCCTGCTTCAGCTGCTTGTTTTCCGCCTTGAGCAGACGCTGCTCGGCGGCACGACGGCAGATGGCGACGAGGTCGTCGTTGGAGAAGGGCTTCTGGATGTAGTAGAACGCCCCCTGGTTCACCGCCTGAATGGCGCTCTGCAGGGAAGCCTGCGCGGTCATCAGGATCACGGGCGTTTCCGGGTCCTGTTCGCGCACGGCGGCCAGAAGGTCGGTGCCCGTCACGCCGGGCATCTTGATATCGGTGAGCACGATATCGGGGGCCGAGCTCTTGAGGGCCTCGAGGCCGGCCTTCCCCCCTTGCGCCGTGGTGACGTCGAATCCCTCTCCCTTGAGGAGGATGCGGAGAACGTCCAGGATGCCCAGTTCGTCGTCGACGACGAGGATCGAAGGCTGGTGGCTCATGCGGCTTCCTCTTTCCGGCGCACGGCGGGGAAGTAAACGGTGAAGGTGGTGCCCTGTCCCGCGGTCGAGTCCACGAACACCAGGCCGCGGTGCGCCACGACGGCGCGCTGCACGATGGCGAGTCCCAACCCCGTGCCGCCCACGCGCCCCGTCACGAACGGCTCGAACAGCCGCGACCGCAGGCTGTCGGGGATTCCCGGGCCGTTGTCGGTGACGGGGAGGGACACCGGGTTGTCCACGCCCGCCCCGCCCGGCAGCTCGTGCGCGGCAGGCCGACCGGTGCGCACGGAGACGCGCGCGCCCGTGCCGGCGGCCTGCACGGCGTTGAGCACGAGGTTCGACACCACCCGGTGCAGCAGGTCCTCGTCGCCCTCCATCGGCGCCGTGCCACCCTCCAGCTCGATGATTGCGTCTTCGGGACAATCGGGGTGCTCGCGCACCAGCCGGATCGCGCCGGCGGCTACCTGGTGCAGGTCGAGCGGTCGGCTTTCGGTGACCCGCACCCGCGAGAAGTCGAGAAATTCCGACAGCAGGCGCGACAGCCGGTCGCTCTCGCGCACGATCAACGACGTGAGGAACTTCTCCTCCGCGTTGGCCCGCTTGGCGCGCCCCAGCTGCTCGACCGAGGAGCGGATGGACGCGAGCGGGTTCTTGATCTCATGCGCCAGGCTCGACGACAACTCGGCCACCGCCTCGAGGCGCTCCGCCCGCAGGTGCAGCTCCTCGAGTCGCTTGGTATCGGAGATGTCGGTGAAGATGGCGGTGACGCGCGGCGCGCCCCCGGGCTCCACCTCGAGCGTCGTCGTCGTCACCCCGATGGGGAAGGTGCGGTCGGGACGGCGCACCGTGGCTTCCACCCGCATCGCGCGGACGCCGCGCCGTGCCGTCGCGGTGATGGCCGCCCAGAACTCCGGAGCGATGCGGGCGAACTCCGGCATGATCGAGCGGCCCCGCCACTGCCGTTCCTTGAACCCGAGGATCTGCTCCGCCGCCGGGTTGCAGTAGAGCAGCCGCCCCTCCTGATCCACGGTGACGATGCCGGTGGGGATATTCCGCAGTACGTCGTCGGCCTGGAGCCGCACTTGCCGCAGCTCGCCCGCCAGGGCCTCGCGCTCGGCTCCCATGACGGAGACGCGGCTCGCGAAGTAGGCAGTGACCGCCGCCACCCCCACGAACACCGAGAGCTGCAGGCCCACCGCGGCGGACATCGCGGTGCGGTGGCCGAAAAACACGTCCGCCACATATACGACGGCCACGAGCGCGGTGATCAAGGCGGTGCTGGTCGGCGGCATGAGCACCGCGGTCACGGCGATGAGCGGCACGTACAGCAGGGGGAGATCGCTCTGGGGGCCGCCCGTGATGTGGACGACCGCCGTCACCAGCGCCACATCGAACAGCGCCTGGGTGTAGAGGAACGTGCGGCCGGGGGGCCGGGCGCGGACGTGGGTGTGCCAGTAGGAGGCGATCGTGACCACCCCGGTCGCCACGAGCAGGAACGAGGTGACCACGAGATCGCGCCGCGGCCACGCACACTCGCCCGAGGTACACCGAGCGTAGCAGGGTCTGCGGAGTGGGGATCGCCGACACGGTCGAGTCGCCGCCGAACCACTTCACGTCACGCTCCTTAGCAGTGCACCTAACCGACACATCGACAATAGCTTACACCGTTGCGACCGACGCCGCGACGTGGCGTCGCGTGGCTAAGTATCGGGAGTGGTCTGGCAAAGTGCAATAGCAGGAGTGGCGCGGGCGCCGCGATTTGGTGCGGCCCAGCACCGAGCGCTATCGTAGGGAATGGCGCGCCGGGTTCGCCGGGTGGCGGTCGGGTTGATCGTGCTCACCATGGCGAGTGGCGGGGCTGCCTCGGCCCAAGCGCCGCTCACCGCCGCGGACTCCGCGATCCTGGCGTCGCAGCCGCTCCAGCGGCTGGTGCTCTCCCCCTCGCTGCTGCGCCGTCTCAGCCTCCTCGCCGCAGGGCTCGATCGCGAGGTCGTGCTGTGCCTCCACGGCGCGGTGGCAGGAGACACGGCGCTGGCGCAGGACTTCGTCATGCCGGACCTGGTGAGCTCGGGGACCGACGCCGTCGAGCCCCGCCCCTGCGCCCCGGGGACGCTCGCGACCTGGCACAACCATCCGTGGATCGGGCCCGACTCGAGCTTCGGGGTGAAGACCCCCGAGGATTTCTGCTCGTTGAGCGAGCCTGACTTGCGCACCGTCGTGGCCGACTCGGTGCCATTCGCCGTGGTGAGCGTGGGGCGGGCGCGGCGGCCGATCGTGTGCTGGTGGCGTCGCGTGCAGGCCGTCATCAACCGCCACGTGAAGTTCCTACCGCGCTTCCCCCGGCAGTGGCTCGAGCTGTCGGGCCTCACCGGCGTGGCCGATCCGACCGTCATGCCTCCTCCGCCTCGGTCGGTGGAGGGTCGAGGGCTTGCAACTCGAGGATGAAGACGCTGCCCCCGCCTGGCCGCGGCTCGTAGCGCAGCCGTCCACCCTGCGCCTCGGCGAGGCGTCGGGCGATGGAGAGCCCGAGTCCGGCCCGCCCCACGTCGGGGGGCGACGAAGCGGCCCGAAAGAACGGTTCGAACACGCGCTCGCGATCCTCCGCCGCGATGCCGGCGCCGCGGTCGGCGATGGTGAGCGTGAGCACCTCCCCGCGACGCGCGGCGCTCAGCTCCACCGTGGCGCCGGGGGGCGAGTAGCGCAGCGCGTTCTCCACCAGATTGCTGAGAATCCGTAGCGTCTGCACGAAGTCGAAGCGCCCCACGAGCGCCGGCTGGCTGATGTCAATCGCGGTGGTGACGGCCGGCGAGCACCGGTTGGAGTTGGCGAGTCACCGCGCCCACCAAATCTTCGGCGGTATTCGGCTCCAGCGTGACCGGGAACACGCCCCCCTTCAGACGAGACAGGTCGAGAATGTCGCCGACGAAGCGGCTCAGGCGGTCTACCTGCTCTTCGATCACTCGCGCGCTCTCGTCTCCCCGTTCCGCGGCGGCCTGCGCCAGCGCTTTAATCGCCGTGAGCGGGGTGCGGAGGTCGTGGGACACCGAGGCGAGCAGGATGTCCTTGAGGCGATCGGCCTCCCGCAGCGCCTCCGCGCGCTCCGCTTCGGCGACGAGGCGGACGCGCTCCACGCGGAGCGCGGCGTAATAGGCTAGCGCGCTGAGGAAGCGCCGGCGGGCGGCGTCCAGCACCATGGGCTGCCGATCGGCGATGCGCAGCACGCCGACGGTGCGCGCTTCTACCTGCAGAGGCACGAGGACCGCTCGGGCGTCGGCGGTGGCGACGCCGATGGCGTCTTCGTCCGTCGCAGCCACCGACCCCTGCAACGTCGTCCCGTCGGCCCGACGCACCGCCGCGCGCCCGTGGCGGGCGACCCAGGCCACCAGCTCACCGTCCCCGGGGGTCGCGGCGCCCGTCGCGTCCTGCGGGCGCACCGCCGAGACGACGGGCGCCGCGCCGTTCCCGTAGCGGTAGATGTCGCACTCCGGCACCGCCAGGGTGCCGCGGATCACTTCCGCCAGGGCGGCGAGCGCGTCCCGGGCGCGCCCGGCGTTGAGCGCCTGTGAGCCGAGCCGAGACAGTCGGGCGACTTCGTCGCTGTGCCGGTGCGCGGCGTCCGCCTCGGACAACGCGCGTGTCACGAGCTCACTCGTGACGGCGGAGGTGGCAACGAAGGCGACGAGCGCCGCCCAATCGGGCGGTTTGCTCACCGCGAACTCGTCGTAGGGCAGCTGGAAGAAGTAGTCAATGCTGAGGAACCCGGCGGCCGCCAGCGCGAAGCCGGCGCGACGCCCGCCACCCACGCTGCCACCTAGGACGACGAGCAGGTAGGTAAATGAAGGCGGCGTGGGAGTCGGCGATATCGCCTCGCGCCGCCCGCATCAGGGCGGTGACCACCAAGAAGATCGCCCCCCACTGCAGGGCGCCGCGCGCCCGCGCGGGCACCGACCAGCGCTGGCGGTCCGTCGCCTCAGCGGGCCAGCTCGATGCGGTATCCAACACCGGGTTCGGTGATAATCAGCTGCGGCCGCGTGGGGTCGACCTCGATCTTGCGCCGCAAATTCGTGATGTAGACGCGCAGGTACTGCTGCGGGTTGCCGAACTGGCGGCGCCACACCGCGTCGAAGATCTGCTGGTGCGTGAGGGTGCGGTTCGCCTGCGTCACGAGCGTCCACAGGATGTCCCATTCGATGGGCGTGAGGTGGATCGGGTGGCCGGCGCGCCGCACCATGCGGCCCGCCAAGTCGATGCTCAGCTCCCCCGTCGTGACCACGGCTTCCGCGGGCCCGCCGCCGGCCCCACGGCGCAGCTGCGCCCGCACGCGCGCCGCGAGCTCCCGGGGGCTGAAGGGTTTCGTGACGTAGTCGTCCGCCCCGGCGTTCAACAACAGCACCTTCTCCTGCTCGGCATGCCGCGCCGACAGCACGATGATCGGCATGTTGGCCCAGCGCCGCAGCTCCAAGCATACCTCGAGCCCCGCTAGGTCGGGCAACCCGAGGTCAAGCACGACCAACTCAGGGCGTTCGGTAGCCGCGAGAGCCACACCCTCCCCCCCGGCGCTCGCCTCGACCACGCGGTCAGCCACGTCGTGCAGGGCATCGCGAATGGCGCGCCGGATCCGCGCCTCGTCCTCGATCACCAGAATGACCCGCGCCCGGACGGCCGGTTCCGATCGCCCCTCGGGCGTCGCCACCGCCTGCGTTTGGGCCATAGGCATAAGGTATAGAAGGACGAGGCCCGGGCGGCCAGTCAAGCGCACCGCTCTTTGTGGCACTTTAGCGGCGCCGCGAGGCCGTGGGAGCTACTCGCCCAGGGTACCTCCCGGGCGCTGCGGGAGGGCGCGAGCCTCGAGCCGGCCCGCCGGCTACTCCTTCAGGCGACCCTTCGCGGTCCCCGCCCCCGCCCCCGCCCCTGCCCCTGCCGCGGCGGCGTGCGCCTCGACGAACCACAGCCACTTGTCCACGCCGCGCGAGATCTCGGTGCAGATGTCCATCGCATCGGCGTCTCCCAAGTCGTCGGTTTCGTCGATGGCGCGGCGGATCCGCTCCCCGAAGCTCGCCAGGGCGTTGGACAGCGCCCACACGTGCTCCTCGCCCGTGGAGATATTGATGGGGTACTGTGGCAGCTCCGAGCGCTCGGCGATGATCGCGCCGGTGCCCTCCGCGATTCCCCCGAGCTGGACCACGCGCTCGGCGAGGAGATCCACGTACTCCTCCACGGCCTCGTCGATTTCGTCGAACAGCTTATGCAACGCGATAAACTGGGGCCCCTTCACATTCCAGTGGGCTTGTTTCGCCTGCAGCTGCAGGTCGATCGCATCGGCGAGCCGCTGGTTGAGGAGGTCGATCACCTGGTCCCGCGTCGTGGCGGGGAGGTCATTCAGAGTCTGAAAGGTTGCGCCAGCCATAGGAGTACTCCGCGTGCATGGTAAGGGAAAAACCGCTCTCGACCCTCAGTCGGGGCGTGGGGCGTGGCGCCGCAGGCGCGCCGTCGCTTCGTCGATCCGTCCGATGTAGGCGCGGATCGCCTCACCGGCCGTGCGGCGCGGTACCACGCATCAGGTCGCCGCCGTGCGCCTCGACCGCCGCTTCGAACCGCTCGACGGCGGAGAGCAGGTTAGCCAGGTCTTCGGAGCGCTCGGCGTCCGACGCCGTGATCCCGCGTGTCCGCAGGCGTGCGACGACTTCCGCCGCTGCCGCGCGCCGTTCGTCGGAGCGGTGGGGATCGAGGCTGCTTTCGAGATCCTCGTACTTGTCCATCTGGCCCTCCTCCTCTAGGCGCGTCGGGGCGGCGCCCGGTTCCTCGCGGCAGGGGCCCTCAGCCCAACAACCGACGTCGGCGTGCCGCGCAAACGGACTCTACAGATCACATGCGACAAACGTCGCCGGCGCCTCGGTGTTCCCGGCTGCGGTGGCAGCCGCCGACGGGCGGTGAGGGTCGCGGCCCGCGCCGGGCCGATCGCCCCAGAGCTCTTGCCTAAGCCTCGCCCCGCTGGACGCGGACCGCTAGAGCCCCGTCGCGCGAGGGGGAAGAGCCTCGGTTTCGGGCGCGGGCCCGGGCTGCGACAACCCGAGGGGGCGCCGCCCCCGCCGGCGGCGACTGGTGCCGGTGGTCAGCCTCCCGCACTGGTGTAGCGGCGCAGCGCCGCACGCCACACGACGCGGGTCAGCGCCAGCGCCGCCAGCGCCACGCCGGCGGCGGCGAGCGCCGAGGCGGGCCCTAGCCGGCCGGTGAGCGCGGCTGCGGGGACGGTCGTTGTCCAAGCGATCGGCACCAAGTAGACAAACACGAAGCGCAGGGCACCGGGATAGGCGGAGACGGGGTAGCGGGCGGCTTCGTATACGGCATCGAACAGCACTGAGAGGTTCTCGACTGCCACGAACCAAAACGCGAGGCTCATCAGGGCGACCCAGATGGCGTAGACGACCGCGACGGCCGACCCGAGCGTCACCGCGAAGGCGAGCAGGGCGACGGGGGAGGGCCAGCGACCCAGCCGCGCCAGCGCGTAGCCCGCCAGGGCGAGGCCGAGGGCCACGTCGGCGAAGCGCCACAAGTCGAGCCGGCGGAACGAGGCGTACAGCTGGGTATCCACCGGCCGCGTGAGGATCAAATCCAGCTTGCCGCTCCGCACCTCCTCCGCCAGCTCCCCGATCCCGGGGCGAAACACCGCCTCGATCACGCCGGTGAGGGCGTTAAACACACCGAGGAGGACCACGACCTCCCAGTAGTCCCAGCCGCCGAGCCGCGTCGTGTGCCGGAAGAACACGGCGAGGGTCAGCAGCGCCATCGCGATCCAGAAGAGCGTGCCCAGCAGGCTGGCGAGGAAGTTAGCGCGGTACTGCAGCTCCTCGACCACGTTCACGCGCCACAGCGCCCGCAGCACGCGGCCGACGCTCATCCGCCTACCGCCCCGTAGCGCAGCACGCCGCGGCGCCACACGAAGCGACACGCCACCCACCACACCGCGAGCCACGCTGCCTGTCCCAGGAATCCCCGCACGTACTCAGCCGGCGTGGGGGCCCCGGTAAGCACCTCGACCGGGAACGCCAGCATATAGGGAAACCAGAGGAACCCCGCGACGCCGGCCACGGCCGGGGGCAGGAGGGCGAGGGGGGCGACGCGGCCCGAGAGGAACAGCGACACGCCGAACTGCAACTCCATCAGGGCCGTGGCGCGCGTGGTCCAGAAGGCCAGCAGGCCGGTGGCGTAGCCGTTCAGGAACCGGATGGCCGCCGCGAGCAGGGCCGCCAGCGCGAACAGGGCCCAGCGCCCGGGCGCGAACGGGATGCGCACGGCCGGCCACGCCAGGGCGACCGCCAGCCACACGACGAGCACGGCCGACGCCGTGCGCGCCTTGTAGGCGATGTTGTCAGCGATCGCTTCATGCACGGGGGCGATCGGGCGCGCCAGCCGGAAGTTCATCTCGCCCTCCCGAATCCAGCGGTCGATGTACCAGGCGTCCCACGCCAGCGTCAGCTGGTTCACCAGCGCGACGCCGAAGAAGTAGCGCGCGAAGTCACTGCGGGCGAAGCCCTGCACCGCGCCTTGACCGGCGATGGTCCACCAGATGCCGAGCGCGATGGCGGGCTCCGTCACGTTCCATAGCATCCAGATCGCGATGGCGGCGCGATACTGCAGGTCCACGAGCCACGCCGCGCGGATCAGCGCGGCATAGCGCCGGAGCCACACCCTCACGGACCCTCCTCGAACGCGCGGCGGATCACGTCCTCGATCGCCGGGTCCTCGATCGAGAGGTCGACGATGGGAACGGACGCGAGGAGCCGGGCGGCCGCGCCGGTGGCCTCGTCCCGCGGCACCTCGAGCGTGGCGTTCGGGAAGCGGAACTGGCGCACCTCGCCGAACGCCGCGAGCCGCTCACGCGTGACGCCGTCGCCGAGGACGAGTTCCAGGCGCTTGGTGTGGGTCATGCGTGCCACGAGCGCCTGGAGGCCGCCGTCGTACAGCAGGCGCCCGCGGTTAATGATGAGCACCCGGGAGGCCAGCGCCGTCACGTCCGCCATGTAGTGCGAGGTGAGCAGGATCGTGGCGTCGTGCCGGGCCCGGTAGGCGCAGAGGAACCCGCGCACGGCCTCTTGGGCGGTCACGTCGAGCCCCAGCGTGGGCTCATCGAGGAACAGAATCTCGGGCTCGTGCAACAACGCCGCGGCGAGCTCGCATTTCATGCGCTCGCCGAGCGAGAGTTGCCGGACCGGTTTGTCCACCACGTCCGCGAGGTCGAGCAGCTCGACCAGCTCCTGGCGACGCGAGCGGAACGCCGCCGGGGCCACCCCATAGATCGCCTGGTTCAGCTGAAACGTCTCCTCGGCGGGGAGGTCCCAGAGGAGCTGCTGCTTGTTCCCGAGCACGAGCGCGATGCGCCGCTTGAACGGGGCGCCGCCCGTCCAGGGGACGAACCCGGTGACCCGGGCGCGCCCGCTCGTGGGATAGAGCACACCGGTCAGCATCTTGAGGGTGGTGGTCTTGCCGGCCCCGTTGGGGCCGAGAAACGCGACGATCTCGCCGCGCTCCACCTGGAAGGAGATCTCCTCGACCGCCCGGGCCTCGCGGTAGCGCGGCCGCACCAGCGCCCGGACCGCCCCGCCGAGGCCGGGGTCCCTCACCTTCACTCGGTACGTCTTGCTCAACTGCTCGGCGACGATCGTCGCTGGCACGCCCGGCCTCCTGGAAGACCGGGAGCTTGGCAACGCCGAACCCACCAGTCAACTGCGCCGTGCCGGCGGCGGGCCGCGCGCGGCTACTGCACGGCGTTGACCATGTCGAAGATCGGCAGATACATCGCTACGACCATGCCGCCCACGATCACGCCCAATACGACGATCATGATCGGCTCCATCAGGGAGAGCAGCGCGCTCACCGCGGCGTCTACCTCGTCGTCGTAGAAGTCGGCGATCTTGGACAACATCTCGTCCAGGCCGCCGGTCTGCTCACCGACCGCGATCATCGAGATGACCATCGGCGGGAACACCTTCGATTTCTGGAGGGGCGCGGCGATGGTCTCGCCCCCGGCGATCGAGGCGCGCGACTCCATGACCGCGTTGTGGATCACCATGTTCCCGGCCGTACGCGCCGTGATCTCGAGGCCATCCAGGATCGACACGCCCGAAGAGATCAGCGTCCCGAGCGTGCGCGTGAAGCGAGACACCGCCGCCTTGCGGAGCACGTCGCCGAGCACCGGGGTTCGCAGCAGCAGGGAGTCGATCTGCAGTCGGCCGGGGGGCGTCTTGTAGTAGCGGTTGATCGAGAACACGAGGAAGCCGATTACCGCGATGATGGCCCACCAGTAGTTCTTGAGCAGGTTGCTGCACATGATCACGATGCGGGTGGGCAGCGGCAGGTCGAGGTGCACCGACGCGAACATGTTCTGAAAGGTCGGAATCACGAAAATCAAGAGCACCGAGATCGCCACGACCGCGACGGTGAGGATCACCGCCCTTCACCTTGCGCACGATCGCGTCGTTCTTCTCGAGGAACTGCGCCAGGCGCACGAGGATCGTGTCGAGAATACCGCCCGCCTCGCCCGCCGCCACCATGTTCACGTACAGGTCGCTGAACGCCTTGGGGTGCTTGCGCAGCGCGTCGGCCAGCGTCTGGCCGCTCTCGACGTCGTAGACCACCTGGCGCGTCACGTCGGCCAGCGTCTTGTTCTCCGTCTGCTGCGCCAGGATGCCGAGGGCTTGGACGAGGGGCAGGCCGGCGTTGATCATGGTGGCGAACTGGCGCGTGAACACCACGACATCGCGGATCTTGATGCCGCCGCCCAGTTTGAACGAGAACTTGAATTCCCGCGGCGCGGCGCGCACCTGCACGACCACGAGCCGGTTCTTGCGCAGGTGCGCGATGACGTCGTCGCGCGTCGGCAGGTCGATCTTGTCGTTAACGAGATCGCCCTTCAGGGTGCGGGCGGTATACTGGAAGAACGGCATGGCTCAGCCCTCCCCGGCGCCTAGCGGCGCGCCGCCACCTTCTGTGCGCCGGCGGGCGTGGTCGGGCTTGCGCCCGACGCGATCGGCTCCTTCTCGTCCATCGGCGGCTCCCCGATCATCCGCAGGAATTCGTTGGGGTTCGGCGTGACCCGCAGACACTCTTCTTTCACGACCTCGCGGCCCACGTAGAGCTGGTACAGCGCGTCGTTCAGCGTCTGCATGCCGTATTTCTTGCCAGCCTGCATCGACGACTCGATCTGGTGCACCTTGTTGTCGCGGATCAGCGCGCGGATGGCCGGCGTGCAGATCATGATCTCCGCCGCCATCACGCGCCCCCGCCCCTTCGCCTTCTGCAGCAGCGTCTGCGTGATCACGCCCTCCAGCACGAACGCCAGCTGCGCGCGGATCTGCGACTGCTGGTGGGACGGGAACACGTCGATGATGCGGTTGATGCTCTCCATCGCCGAGTTGGTGTGCAGCGTCGCGAAGGCGAGGTGACCGGTCTCGGCGATCGTGAGGGCCGCGGCGATCGTCTCCAGGTCGCGCATTTCGCCGATGAGCACGACGTCGGGGTCCTGCCGCAGCGCGTACTTGAGCGCGGCCGCGAAGCTGTTCGTGTCGGTGCCGATCTCGCGCTGGTTGACGATGCAGCGATGCAGCTCTGGTGGCGGTGAATGAACTCGATGGGGTCCTCGACCGTGATGATGTGGCCCTTGAGTTCCCGGTTGATCTTGTCGATCATCGCCGCCAGGGTGGTGCTCTTGCCCGATCCCGTGGGGCCCGTCACCAGCACGAGGCCCCGCGGCTTGTCGGACAGCCGCGCCACCACGCCCGGCAACCCCAGGTCGCTGAACGTCCGCACGTTGAAGGGGATCTGCCGGATCACGAGCGACACGCAGCCGCGCTGCTTGAAGCAGTTGCCGCGGAACCGCGCCAGGTTCTGGATCCCGAAGGAGAAGTCCAGCTCGTTTTCGGTCTCGAAGCGCTTCTTCTGGTTCTCGGTGAGCACCGAATAGGCGATCGAGAGCGTGTCCTTGGGGGTGAGCACGGCCTCCACGGACGAATTCACGATATCCCCATCCACGCGGAGCTTGGGCCGCTCGCCCGCGACGATATGGAGGTCGGACGCGTCCTTCTCGATCATCTCCTCGAGCAGGGAGCGAAGGTTGAGGCTCTGCGCCGCGCCGCCCGTCATGCCGCCGTCTCTTTCACGACTTCCTCCAAGGTGGTAATGCCGCGCTTCACCTTGAGCATACCGTCCATGCGGAGGGTGAGCATGCCTTCCTTCACCGCCTCCTCGCGCAGCTCCTCGGTCGAGCCGCCCTTGAGCACCATCCGCCGCAGCGCACTGGTCATCGCCATCACCTCGTACAACCCCTGGCGGCCCTTGTACCCCGTGCCGTTGCAGGCGTCGCAGCCCGCGCCCTTGAAGAAGGTAAGCTTGCGGGCCTCCGTCGTCGGGATCCCGAAAGCGTGCAGCTCCTCATCGGTGTACGTGTGTTCCTGCTTGCACTCGAGGCAGATGCGTCGCACCAGCCGCTGCGCGACGATCAAGTTCACGGCGCTCGCCAGGTTGAACGGCTCGATCCCCATGTCCACCATGCGGGTGACCGTGGACGGCGCATCGTTGGTGTGCAGCGTCGAGAGCACCAGGTGGCCCGTGAGCGCCGCCTTGATCGCGATCGACCCCGTCTCCAGGTCGCGCACCTCCCCCACCATGATAATGTTGGGATCCTGACGCAGGAACGCCTTGAGCGCCGCCGCGAACGTCATCCCCACCTCGTTGCGCACCAGCACCTGGTTGATCCCGAGCAGGTTGTACTCGACGGGATCCTCGGCCGTAAGGATGTTGACTTCGACGGTGTTGATCCGCGACAGGGCGGAATAGAGCGTCGTCGTCTTCCCCGACCCGGTCGGCCCCGTCACCAGCACCATCCCGTAGGGGTTGAGGATCGCCTTCATCAGGTGCTCCTCGGCTTTCGGCTCGAAGCCGAACTTCGTCAGATCGAGCGCCAGGTTCCCCTTGTCGAGAATCCGCAGCACGATCTTCTCGCCGAACAGCACCGGCAGCGTCGAGACCCGGAAATCGATGACCTTGCTGCCGAACTTGAGCTTAATGCGGCCATCCTGGGGCACGCGCCGCTCGGCGATGTTCAGCTGCGCCATGATCTTGACGCGCGAGGTGAGGGCCGCCCGCATCTTGACCGGCGGCTTCATGACGTCCTGGAGCACGCCATCCACGCGGTAGCGCACCCGCAACTCGTGCTCGAAGGGCTCGATGTGGACGTCGGAGGCCCCGCGTTTCACGGCATCGGTGAGGAGCCCGTTGATCAGCTTCACCACGGGCGCGTCATCGGCCAAATCCTGGGCTTTGACGTCGTCGTCGACCTGCTCTTCGACGACCTCGAGATCCTCGGCCGCCTCGATGTCCTTGAGGAGGGTCTGCAGCTGCGCGTCGGATTGCTGGTAGTAGCGATCGATGGCGTTGCGCAGCGTGTACTCCCCGGCGATCACCGGGAACACGTCGCAGCGCGTGATGAACTTGATGTCTTCGATCGCCGTGACGTTGTTGGGGTCCGCGATCGCCACGGTCAGCGTCCGCCCCTCGCGCTTGAGCGGCAACACCGTGTGTTTGGTCACCACGTCCGCGGGGAGCAGCTTCAGGATCTTGGGGTCGACCTCGAAGCGGGCGAGATCGACGGCCGGCATGCGGTACTGGCGGGCCAGCATCTTGGAGATCTCGGTCTCCTCGACGAAGCCCAGCTTCACCAGG
>WNFJ01153659.1_pt3 | contig 13288 bp, 14 predicted proteins | sample 5400461 | NCBI WGS metagenome assembly WNFJ01 (sample SAMN13153349, study PRJNA577476) | soil metagenome | isolation source: 115 cm saprolite on Douglas fir-dominated hillslope | place: USA:California | collected 2013-09-17 | reverse complement strand
GGGCTCACGGCGCTCGGGATGGGGATCCTGAACAGCTTTCACCACTTCGCGATACCCGCTTCCACCACCGTGGTGCTGAATTTCACGATCATCGTCTTTTCTACGGCGGTCGTCTGGCACTACTTTAAACGTCCCGCGGTCTCACTTGCCGTTGGCGTGCTGGTTGGAGGAGCGCTGCAGTTCCTGGTGCTTGTGCCGCAACTGGTCAAACGCGGCATGCGCTTCGACTTCGGCATTTCTTTCGCGCACTCCGGCATCCGCAGCGTGGCGCGGCTGATGTTTCCGCGCTTCTTTGGATTGGGCATCGCACAAATCAATTTCTTCGTGGACACGTTTTTTGCGAACGCACCGCGAATGCCGCGCGGCAGTTTGACCGCTCTGTACGTGGCAGACCGCGTGATGGAATTGGTGCTCGGCGGCTATGCTATCGCCGTCGCCACGGCCATCCTGCCAATGATGGCGCACCATGCGGCGGCCAACGATTACGAAGGCCTGAAGCGCACCTTCACGTTTGCTCTTCGAATCGTTGCCTACATCACGATCCCAGCGGCCGTGGGGCTTATGATTCTGCGCGAGCCGATCATCCGCATGCTGTTCCAGCACGGGCAATTTGTGGCGGAATCGACGCGCTTGACCGCGCGCCCGCTGCTTTACTACGCTATCGGACTTCCCGCGCTGGCGTGTGTGAAGCTGATCGTTCCGGCGTTTTATTCTGCACGCGACACGAAAACGCCGGTGATCGTTGCGTGCATCTCATTTGTGTTGAACATTGTTCTGAACATCGTGTTCCTTCAAGTCATCTTCTACAAGCGCTTCCAGAACGGCGGCCCCGCTCTGGCCACTGTGCTCGCCACTCTGTTCGATTTCTTCGTGCTCTTTGCCATTTTTCGTTTGCGTTACGGCGCGCTTGGTTCCTCCGAAATCTTTCGCTCTATCTGGAAAATCACGGTGTGTTCCGCCATCATGGGTGCGGCGTGTATGGTGGCCAATCACTACGCCAACAACACCATTCATTCCGCCTTTTTCACGCAACTGGTGGTTTTCATCGCCTTGATCCTCGGCGCAACGCTGCTGTATATCGGCCTAACGTGGATCTTCCGTTGCCCCGAAATCGAGGAAGTCTACGGCATTGCGATGCGGCGCGAGCCCGCGGAAGGATTCCCCACACGCTGATGGACATCTCCTCCACCATCGCCGCCTTTCTCACGCACGTTCGCGTGGAAAAGGGACTGTCGGCCAACACGGTGACGGCTTATCGCCGCGACCTGCTGAAATTCGACGACTTTGCGAAAAAGCGGGAAATCACCCTGGAATCTGTGACCCGCGACAATCTTGTGGAATTCCTGGCCAGCCTGTATCGCCAAAAGCTGGAAAGCCGTACCGTCGCGCGGCACCTGGTAACCCTGCGCAATTTTTTCCGCTTCGCCCAGCTTCAGGAACTGATCTGCACTGATCCTTGCCAGAACCTGGAGTCGCCGAAGATTCGCCGATCGTTGCCTGGCTATCTGCGCCTGGAAGAGATCGAACGCCTGCTGGCACAGCCCGACGACAAGACTCCGCTGGGTCTGCGCGATCACGCCATGCTCGACGTGCTTTATTCCACCGGGCTGCGCGTCTCGGAACTGATCTCCCTCCGCGTGTATCCGTTGCATCGGCAAGGGCGACAAGGAACGGATTGTGCCCATCGGCAAGAAGGCGCTCGCGCTGGTGGAGCGCTATCTGCGCGACGCTCGACCCAAGCTGATTGGCAAGGGCAAACAAGCCTTGGCCACGACACTGTTTATTAATCGGCGGGGCGCGCCGCTCAGCCGCGTAGGCGTGTGGAAGATACTCTCCGCCTACGGGCGCAAGGCCGGTCTGCGCTCTGCTCTTACGCCGCACATGTTGCGGCACAGTTTTGCCACGCATCTGCTGGAACGCGGCGCGGATTTGCGTTCCGTGCAACTGATGCTGGGGCATTCCGATATTTCCACGACGCAAATTTATACCCACGTCGTGGAGGAGCAGTTGAAGCAGATCTATAAGGCTCATCACCCGCGCGCCTAGCGTGCGGGCAGTTTCGTATCGCGGGTGCGACGTCCCAAGGGACGACACCCTGAATCGGAAGGAGTGCAATGCCCGATTACATTTTTTTACTTGAGAGCAGGCTCACGCCGGAACAACGCGCCGCCATGCTGCGGGTGCAGGAACTTGCCGCGGCCATGGGCTTCAACGTGTATCTCACTGGAGGCACGGTCCGCGATCTGATTACCGGCGCCACGCTGCGCGATCTGGACTTCACCGTCGAGGGCAATCCCTCCAAGATGACGCGCGAACTGGAAAAAGGCGGGGCCAAAGTGATCTCGGAAGATGAAAAGCACCGGCACGTGGAATTGCTGTTCGCCGGGGATTGCGAGGGCAGCATTTCCGCCGCGCGCGATGATCATTACGTGCGCCCGGGCACGCGCCCCGAAATTCGCTGGTCGTCCATCATGGAGGATCTGCGGCGGCGCGACTTTTCTCTCAACGCGATTGCTATCTCGCTGAATCCGGCGTCACGAGGATTGCTGCTCGCATGGGCTACCAACTCGAGTCTCGCACCCAGGAATGGTTCAATCTCGCCATCGAAAGGGAATTGCAGACCACCATTCTCCCGGAGGATGCCGGCGACGAACTCCGCTCCCTCGCCAAGGAAGAACGTCCGCACCTGGTCCTGAAGGAGTGGGAACAGCACGATCTGCTGGAACGCGTTCATCCGCTGCTGGCCAAGAAACATCCCGACTATGAAGCTATTTCGCGGCTCATCAAGGTTCGCGACGATTTGTTCATGGCCGGCTTCCGTCCACGGCTGGCCAGCCCCATGATGCTAGCGATTCTTGGCCGTATGAAAGACCGTGAAATGGGCAATGTGCTCTCCAAGCTGGGCTTCCGAGCAGCGGAAATTGATGCTCTTGAGACCTTCCCGGAAAAAGTGGCGGCGGTGGAAAAGGAGCAACAGCCCGATCGATGCATACCACTTCATCGAGAAGCTGCCGATGGAGGACATGGCGTACATGCTGGCGGAGTCGAGTAAGTCCGCCGCCGTGTCGAAGCTGAAGGCGTACCTTCACAAGTGGCGGCCCATCCGCATCGCGCTTCCGGCGGTCACCAACGAACTGGAAGCATTGGGGATGCCGCGCGGTCCGAAATTCGATCAGGTGCTCGAAGATGTCTTCGCTGCCCAGCTCAATGGCCGCGGCAAGACTCCCGAAGACCGCGAAAAAATGCTGCGCAAGCTTTCCGGCATCAAGGAAGTTCCCAAGAAAAAGGAAAAAGAGAAGAAACCGGCCAAGAGCGCGGAGAAACCCGCTGCGCCCGCAGCTCCTGCGACGAAACAGACGGCTGCCAGTGCCAAGCGTGCGGCCAAGGAGAAGTTCCAGGCCGGGATGAAGGCGGCCGCCGCGAAAAAGAAGGCCAAAAAGTAAGGCAAATCAAGGAATGGCGAAATACTGGTTATCCATTTTGGTTTTGTGGACACCCAGGAAAAAGCAGATTCCTCGCGTCGCTTGGAATGACAAAGCAACTTGGACCGAAGGATAAAACCATTTGGTCAACGAACGGGGACTCGGGGTGGCAGGCTCCCAATGGAAACTGCAGAAGCGCGTTGCAGTTGAGATCCTGCGCGTAAAAACCGCGCTCAGGATGACACGCACGGGTTGAGGCGACGAAGGAAACCGATAACGCAGGAACCCAGCCGAACTTCGATTCGCGCCGCCTGCGCTCGCCGGAATTATCCACAATGGCTACAATCCCATTCGCATTTCTCTCTCCGCAGATTTACAATTAAATTCCATGGGCCAGCCGCAGTTTGTTCACTTGCATGTCCACACGGACTTCAGTCTTCTCGATGGTGCGTGCGAAACCAGCGAGTTGCTCGATGAAGCGTCCCGCCAGAAGATGCCCGCCGTGGCGATTACCGACCACGGCAACCTGTTTGCCGCAGCGAATTTCTTTTACGAAGCCAGCAAGCGCGACGTCAAACCCATCATCGGCTGCGAAGTGTACGTCGCCAAGGGCAGCCGCCACGATCGCGGGGAAAAGTCCACGCCGGTGCGGACGCTTCCCAATGGCGACCAGGGGGAAACAGAGCCCGGCGCACGCGGCAGCAACCATCTGGTGCTGCTTTGCGAAAACCTGGAGGGCTACCACAATCTCATCAAGCTGGTCTCGGCGGGATTCCTGGAAAGCCGCGCATCGACTACGACCTCCTCGCAAAACACAACAAGGGCTTGATCGCTCTGTCGGCCTGCCTGCGTGGCCCGGTCACCGAATCCGTTGTGGAAGAACGGTTTGACCAGGCGCGCGAAAACGCGTATCGCCTTCGGGATATTTTTGGGAAAGGGAACTTTTTCCTGGAAGTTCAGGACCAGGGCCTGGAAATTGAAAAGGGTGTGAACAGGGACCTGGTTCGCTTATCCAAGGAAACCGGGATTCCCCTGATCGCCACCAACGATTGCCACTATCTGCACCACGACGACGCTCACGCGCAGGAAGTGTTGCTGTGCATCCAGACCGGCAAGACCTTGAGCGATACCCATCGTATGAAGTTTGCAACCGACCAGTTCTACTTCAAGAGCGCGGCGGAGATGGCAAAAGTATTTGGTGAACTGCCGGACGCCTTGAGCCGCACGGTTGATGTCGCTGCGCGCTGCAACGTCAAGATCGATCGCATCCCCAATGCTTTGCCGGAATTCAAGGTTCCGGAAGGCCACACGCCGGGCAGCTATTTTGAGCAGGTCGCCCGCGCTGGCTTCGCGCAACGCGTTCCATATCTGCAAAAGCTCGCGAAACAGGGCGCAAAAACTCTGGCCGAATACGAAACGCGCCTGACAGATGAAATCCGCATGATCCAGCAGATGCGTTACGCCGGATATTTCCTGATCGTCTGGGATTTTATCCGCCATGCGAGGGCACAAGGAATTCCCGTGGGGCCGGGGCGCGGTTCCGCTGCCGGGAGCCTCGTGAGTTACGCGCTACAGATTACGGATGTCGATCCGCTGCAATATGATTTGCTGTTCGAGCGCTTCCTCAATCCGGAACGCGTTTCCATGCCCGATATCGATATCGACTTCTGCATGCGCCGCCGTGGCGAGCTGATCGACTACGTCACGCACAAGTACGGCCGCGAAAACGTTTCGCAGATCATCACCTTCGGCACCATGGCCGCGAAAGCCGCGGTGAAAGACGTGGGCCGCGCCATGGATATTCCGTACGGGGAAGTGGATCGCCTGGCGAAGCTTATCCCCACGACACTAGGTATCGAGCTGAAGGACGCGCTCGAGGAATCGCCTCAACTGAAAGCCGCCATCGATGCCGATGAGAAATTCAAGGATCTAATGAAGGTGGCCATGCGGCTGGAAGGCCTTTCGCGCCACGCTTCCACGCACGCTGCCGGTGTGGTCATCTCTCCGCAGCCGCTCACCGAACTCGTTCCTGTTTACAAGACGAACCGCGACGAAATCACCACGCAATACGACATGACCGCGCTTGAGCGCATCGGCCTGCTGAAGATGGATTTCCTCGGCCTCACCACTCTTACCGTGCTGTTCGACACGGTGAAAATGATCGAGAAGAACCGCGGCGTCAAAATTGACATCGACAATCTTGTGCTCGACGACGAAGCCACCTACAAGCTGTTTTCCCGCGGCGATACCACCGCCATCTTCCAGTTTGAATCTCACGGCATGCGCGACATTCTTCGCCGCTACCATCCCACTCGCATCGAAGACCTCACCGCGCTCAACGCTCTCTATCGCCCCGGCCCGATTCAGGGCGGCATGATCGACGACTTCATCAATCGCAAGCACGGCAAAACTAAAGTCAGCTACGAACTTCCGCAGCTCAAAGATATTCTGGAAGAAACGTACGGCGTGATCCTGTACCAGGAACAGGTGATGCAAATCGCCAACTGTCTGGCCAGCTTCTCACTCGGCGAAGCAGATATTCTTCGTCGCGCCATGGGTAAAAAGAAAAAGGAAGAAATGGCGGCGCAGCGCGCCAAATTCCTGGCCGGCTGCGCTAAAAACAAGATTCCGGAGAAGAAAGCCGAGCGCATCTTTGACTTGATGGAAGAGTTCGCGGGCTACGGCTTCAACAAGTCGCATTCTTGCGCCTATGCCTTGCTCGCTTACCAGACTGCCTACCTCAAGACACACTATCCCGTGGAATTCATGGCCGCGTTGCTTACTTCGGAAACTGGCAACACCGAAAAGGCCGTCAAGTATATTAACGAAGCGCGCGGCATGGCCATCTCCATCCTGCCTCCGGACGTGAACGAGAGCGATCTGTACTTCACGCCCGTCGGCGATTCCATCCGTTTTGGTCTCGCCGCTATCAAAAACGTGGGTGAAAACACTGCCAAGGCTGTCCGGGAATCCCGGCTGAGCGCCGGCGAATTCAAGTCGCTCTACGATTTCTGCGAACGTATTGAGACGCGTTTCCTGAATAAGCGCGTGTTTGAAAGCCTGATCAAATCGGGTGCTGTCGATTCCCTCGGCGGCCGCGAACAAATGCTCGCCTCGGTCGATGATGCGATCAATGCTCTGCAACGAGCGGCACGCTCCAAGGAATCCGGCCAGCACGGTTTGTTCTTCGGCGCAGGCAGCTCTGAGCCGAAGGTGCACTTCGAGTTGCGCGATGCTCCTTCCTGGAGCGAAGAAGAGCGCTTGGCCAGCGAATACGCCATGCTCGGCTTTTACGTTTCCGGGCATCCACTGGAAAAATACGGCTCGCTCCTGAAAGATATGAATGTCCTTTCGCTCGACCAGGTGGAAGGGCAGCGCAACGGCAAGGAACTCACGGTTGCGGGCCTGATCGTGGGCACACGGCCGATGCGCTCGCGCAAGGGTGCTCGTTGGGCCATCTTCACGCTGCAGGATATGACCGGCGTGCAGGAACTCCTGACGTTCCCGGAGAGTTTCGCGCGGCTGGAAAATATTCTGAAGCCCGGCACGCCATTGCTTCTGAAAGTGAAGGTGCAAATCGAAGAGGCGGGCACTCGGCTCTCGTTGCAGGAGGCTCGCCGCCTTCAGGACATTGCCCAGCGCTCGGCGGCGGCGTATGAATGCCGGGTACGGGTGGACCTGCAAACGCTCAGTGAAGACGCCATGGAGCGGCTCGAAGCGCTGTTCGCCAAGGCGCCCGGCCCCAGTGTGGTGATCTTTGAACTGCGCTCGCCCGACGGCACCGTGGCCATGCTACAGTCTCAGCAGCGGGTTCGTGTTCAGCCCGAGCTTGTCGAGGCTGTGCGCCAGATTTGCGGCCAACAGGCCATCCAGATGGTGGCGTAATGTGTGCTGCTAGAGAAAAGAAAGGCGCGACAGCGGTCGAGCGGCAGAAGGAAATCGACCGGCTGGAGAAGGACGTCGAGGAACTGCGCCGGTTGGCCAGCACCGACGGAGGAGAAGCGGAGCTGGAGCGGCTGAAACTGCAGGTCGTGGAACTTCGCCGCGAGTTTTACGCGCACATGGGCCCGTGGCAACGCGCTCAGATCGCTCGGCATCCGCAACGGCCTTATACGATGGACTGGATTGGCCTGCTCATTAACGACTTCGTCGAGCTTCACGGCGACCGCGGCTTTGGCGACGACAAAGCCCTCATCGCCGGCCTGGGCAAGTTCCGCGGACGCGCCGTTGCCGTCATTGGCCACCAGAAAGGCCGCGACACCAAACAACGCGTCATTCGCAATTTTGGCCAGCCCAAGCCCGAGGGCTATCGGAAAGCCCTCCGGGTGATGAAGCTTGCGGCCAAATACAATCGCCCCGTGCTCGCATTCATCGACACTCCAGGAGCGTATCCCGGCATCGACGCTGAAGAACGAGGCCAAGGTGAAGCCATCGCGCGCAACCTCCTGGAAATGGCGCGGCTGCCGGTTCCCATCATCGTTACGGTTACGGGAGAAGGCGGCTCTGGCGGCGCGCTGGCCATCGCGATCGGCGTTACTCGGTGATCTCTCCCGAAGGCTGCGCCTCGATCATCTGGCGTGACTCCACCAAGGCGGAAACCGCCGCGATCGCCATGAAGATCATGGCCAACGACTTGAAAGAGCTCGGCATCATCGATGAAATTATTCCCGAGCCCGACGGCGGCGCACACGCCGATCACGAGGGCGCGGCCAAGCTGTTCGGCGAAGTGCTGGAGCGCCAACTGCTAGCCCTGTCGAACCAATCCGCGAAAGAACTGGTCGATTCCCGCTACCAGAAGTTCCGCCACATGTGCCAGTTCTTCGACATCCTCAAGTAGGCTGCAAGGTGCGGTCTTTTTCCTGAGGCGCGGAATCGTTGACGGACACTTAGCGCCTGTTGGCAATTGGCGCGCAACCGTTGCCAGGTCGATGACGTTCACCACCCCGTCGTCGTTGACGTGGGCTCGCGGGTCAAAAGCTAACTCTCGGATCGGATGTATCCGATTCCGCCGCTTGGGACCCCGTAGCACATTCGCAACGTTCCGTTCATCCAATCATTGTTCCTAGTCGCTGCTGGACCTAATCTGAAGAAGCACCAGCCGCCCAAAGGACAGGCCACCATGTCGGAACCGTTCCGTCCGTACGAAAAGCTCGTGGACATCACCATTCTCGGCAAGAAATTCCAGGTGCCAGAGCGCAACTCGCTGCTTCGGTGCTTCCAGTTCATCAGTCCAGAGACCATCCCGTACGGGCGTTTCTGCTGGAATCAGGATTGCCAGTATTGCCGCGTGACCTGCCAACTTCCCGACGACGACGAGCCCCGCGAAATGCTCTCCTGCAAGTTCATCGTGATGCCCGGGATGGAAGTGACGGAAATGAGCCAGGAGCTGAAATGGTGCCTACGCTCCAAGCTCGCTGCCCCCGCCACCGCCTCTAAATAAAAACTGTTGCCGCACGCAACTTTCTTCTTATCCCAGGGTTTAAACCCTTTGCCCGGCGGTTGCGCTCTCCACATCCTCTTTTCGTTTCTCCTGATCCTGCCGCGCTGCCGCCAGGCCTAAGCTGTTCAATTAACTTGTCTTACATCCGGCCTGCCCCTGTCCAAGCCCGGTACCTCGGCCCATTTGCTTCCTGCCTGATTCTGCCTTACGATTTCTGCATAGCATGAGTACCGCCTCCTTCTTGCCTTGCGATGGCTGCGGGCAGCCAGGTTCTTCGGATCACTTTGCTCGCCGCCTGCAGCGCCTGGAATGGTCCACCCGCTATCGCCCGGTTCACATCCAGACATTGCTTCTCGGCGCCTTTCCTCCTGCCCAAGACTCATCTTTTCTGTACTCCGAGGTTCTGCCGCCGGACGGCGAGGCTGCGCAGCTCCTCGACGCGCTCCAGATCCCTTGGGAAGGGAAGCCGCCAGCGAGCTTTCTGGGTGAATTCCAGAAACGCGGCCTGTTTTTGATGCATTTACTGGAATGTCCTGTAGAGAAAGACAGTCTTACAGAAGAGCGGCTGCAAAGTCGCCTGGAAACGCACCTGCCGCTGGCGGCCGCCCGGATCCGCCGCTCGCTGAAGCCAAAGCGCGTAGCGCCAATCTCGCCGGAACTGCGAGGCGTGGCAGGGAAATTGACGGAATCGTCTTTGGGCTGTCCGGTGATGTTGCGCTTGGATAAGCCGTTCGAGATCATGAAGAAGGATGGAGGTAGCGAACTTGCAGCGTTTCGCTTGGCGTTGGAAGGTACGCGAACGGACGAGTCATTGTGACGGCCGTCACTGAGAAAAGTGCCGACCTAACGCATTCTTACATCCGCGAGCACAAGTTCTTCGGTATGATAGGATTTCGGCCCAGAAGACGCTTGGCGGCAGAGGTGATTTGTGCAGCAACGTGCTAAATTCGGAGTCGGTATCGGTGTAATCGTATTTGCCTTGGCGTTCCTCGCTTGGCTTGGCTATGGCGAGAGCAAGACCTACTACCACACCATTGCTGAATACCAGACCCTGCAGGGGTCGGCGCGCTCGCATCGCATGCGTTTGGCTGGGACTGTCGCGCCGGGTAGTATTCGCCACACCGGTGGCCGCGTGGAATTTGTATTGGAAGAGCAGGGCAAGACACTGCCGGTAAGCTACATCGGCAGCGATCCATTGCCCGACACATTCGTGGACAAGTCGCAAGCTCTGGTGGAAGGCCGTCCAGGAGACGACGGCCGGTTCGTTGCCGAACACGTACAGGCGAAATGCGCATCCAAGTATGAAGCGGCGCCCGGTGGGGATAAGCCCGTTCCGGCTGCTGATACACAACAAAAAAGCAGCTTGTAGCGTGGCCAGCGCAAAAAGTTAACTGGGGAGAGGCGGAAGGCATGGATGTATTTGGATCATTTTCACTTCTGCTGGCGTTCGTTTGTGCCGTCTACGCGTTCGTAGGCGGCATCGCGGCGATTAAAACGCGCCATCCTCTCCTGGTCAAAAGCACCCGCCAGGCAGGCATCGCCACCTGCGTGCTGATATTTCTGGGCACACTGAGCCTGGAATACCTGTTGTTCTCCGACAATTTCTCCGTGGCCTATGTGGTGTCGCACAGCAATCGCGATCTCTCCACTTTCTATAAAGTCGCCGCGCTGTGGTCGGGACAGGAAGGCTCGCTGCTGTTCTGGAGCTGCCTGCTCTCGGTTTACGTCATTTCTGTTTTGATTGCCTACCGCAACAAGAACGGCGAATTGATGCCGTATGTGGGCGTGGTTCTTGCCGGCGTGCAGATCTTCTTCCTGACCTTGAACAATTTCGTGGAAAGCCCTTTCAAGACTCTTGCCGCCGTCAACGCCAGCGGTGTGATGGCGCCGTTTGTCCGCATGGACGGCAACGGCCTGAATCCTCTGCTGCAATATCCGGAAATGGTGATTCATCCGCCGAACCTGTATTCCGGCTACACCGGCTTCACCATTCCGTTCGCATTTGCGCTTGCGGCTTTGCTGGCGCGCTACCCCGGCGAAAAGTGGATTCACCTTACGCGCAAGTGGACCATGATTGCCTGGTGCTTCCAATCGCTGGGCATTCTGCTCGGCGCGCACTGGGCCTATGCGGTTCTCGGTTGGGGCGGCTACTGGGGCTGGGATCCGGTAGAAAACGCTTCACTCTTGCCTTGGCTTACCGGCACGGCTTTCCTTCACTCCGTGATGATGCAAGAGAAGCGCGGGATGATGAAGGTCTGGAACGTTTGGCTGGTGTTCTCCACATTCCTGCTCTGCATTCTTGGGACGTTCCTGACACGCAGCGGCGTAGTCAGTTCCGTGCACGCTTTTGCTAATTCGCAAATCGGACCGTGGTTCGTGGGCTTCATGGCCATCATTCTGGTAGTCTGCTTCGCGGCTTATATTAAGAATCGCGATTATCTGGCCAGCGAAAACCAGCTTGATTCTCTCGTCTCACGCGAGTCCAGCTTCCTGTTCAACAACCTGCTGTTTCTCGTCGCGTGTCTGGCCGTTCTGTCTGGCACACTTTTCCCGGTCTTCTCCGAGTGGTTTTCCGGTTCGCGAATCAGCGTCGGCGCGCCGTTCTTTAACAAGATCATGATTCCCATCGGCCTCGCCATCCTGTTTCTTACCGGCGTGGGCCCGCTGCTCGCCTGGCGCAAGACTTCTACTGACAGCATGAAGCGCAACTTCGGCTGGCCACTGATTGTGGCCGTCGTCGGAACGGCGGTTTTCTATCTCCTCGGCTACCGCGCCGCCTGGTCACTCATCTGTCTTTATCTGTGCACGTTCGTCGCCGCGACCATCTTCATGGAGTTCTATCGTGGCGGTAAAGTCATCTCCGCGCGGAGCGGCATGAACATCATCATGGGCATGCACGAACTGGCGATGCGCAATACGCGTCGCTATGGAGGCTACGTCATTCACTTCGGCATGGTGCTGATCTTCGTGGGCCTGGCTGGCGCCGCATTCAACAAAGACGTCCTGAAATCCATGAATATGGGCGATTCCATGCACATCGGCCCGTACACGCTGGTTCTGCAGAGCGCCGACGCCACCGCCGAAAAGAACTACACGTCGCAGCGCATGATCATCGAAGTGCTGAAGAACAATAAGCAGATGATGCTGCTGTATCCCGAAAAGCGCCGCTTCCAGGGAGACAATCAGGAATCCGGCACGATGGTTTCGATTTACTCGTCCCTCAAAGAAGACCTTTACGTGGTCTACTCCGGACAGGACCCGGACACCAACATGCCCGTGGTTCACGCGTACTTGAATCCACTTGTGAAATGGATCTGGCTGGGCGGGTGCATCGTGGTGTTTGGCACGTTGTTGGCTCTTGCCCCGAATCGCCGCGCCGCGATTGCTCTGTCCGCCGTACCTGAGCCCGCGCCATCTCCCGTTGTTCCTGCTTTGAATCCATCTGTGACGCTGCGAGAGGGCCATGACTAAGCCGCGCAGACTCGTCTTCCTCGCGTTCGTGCTGAGCCTCGCGCTGGTGCCGCTGGTGGCAGCGAATCTTTACGCGTATTCCGATCGCGCCAAAGATATCGGCATGCACCTGAAGTGCATGTGCCGCGGTTGCGACATGAGTGCCGGCGGCTGCTCGCATCCCGGTGGAGCGTTTTCTGGCCCCTGCGAAACTGCCAAAGGAATGTTGAACGACGTGGACGCGCGTCTTGCGAAGGGCGAAACGCAAGAGCAAGTCATCCAGGATTTCGTGAATCAATACGGCGCCATCGTGTACGTCGAGCCACCGAAGCGTGGCTTCGGCCTGGTAGCCTGGGTTATGCCGTTCTTTTACGCCATTCTCGGCATCGCTCTGGTCGCGTTTATCATCAAGAAGTGGCTGAAGCCGCGGCCGCCAGCCTCCGGTGGCTCCACAGTGTCCGACGAGGCGCTCGATCGCCTTCGCGCCCAAGCCGCCCGCGAGACAGAGGACTAACGTTATGCTCCTCGCCCTAACACTAGTGTTGCTCGAAGCCTCCTCGGCGGACTATGCCGTCATCGGCGCTTGCCTGGGGCTTGCCGCTGCCGTTTTTCTGTTTGTCTTCTACATCCATCCCGACGCCTCCGACCTGGCGCCGCGCCGTACCAAGCTCGATCAACTACTCGAACGCCGCGATGCCATCTACGACAACCTGCGCGACCTGAAATTCGAGTATCGCTCTGGAAAGTATTCCGAAGGCGACTACGAATCCATGAAAACTGTTTTGGAGAATGAAGCCGCAATGGCACTCACTGAAATTGAACAGGTCACTGAATCACAGGTGCGCCGCCCGCGTCCTGCGCGCCCGGCCGCCGTGGAGCGGGGCGCCCGATGACGGCTATCTGGCCGCGCCTTCTTTCCCTCTCACTCACAGGAATACTCGCCGCCGCCGCCCATGCCGGTACGCTTAGCGGGACG
>WNFJ01140433.1_pt4 | contig 13288 bp, 12 predicted proteins | sample 5400461 | NCBI WGS metagenome assembly WNFJ01 (sample SAMN13153349, study PRJNA577476) | soil metagenome | isolation source: 115 cm saprolite on Douglas fir-dominated hillslope | place: USA:California | collected 2013-09-17 | reverse complement strand
AGCGCGCCCACCATCCTGGTGCACAACGCCGGCGTGATGGTCCGGGGCACCGCGGAGCACGCCGACGAGAGCGCCATGCGATTCGCATTCGACGTGAACGTCCTCGGGCCTGCGCTGGGTACGTCAGCGTGCGTGCCCGGCATGCGCGCCGCCGGCGGGGGCGCGATCGTCTTCGTGTCGTCCATCGCATCGATCACCGGCGGCGGCGGCTTTCTTCCGTACGCCAGCAGCAAGGCGGCCAACGCCACCTATGCGCGCTGTGCCGCCCGGGAGCTCGGCCCGCTCGGCATCCGGGTCAACGCCCTGCATCCCGGGGGGGTTGAGACGCCGATGAACTCCGGCCCGGACTTCAGCGCGCTTGACCGCGACGCGTGGTTCGGGCGCATGGCCATTCCGCGGATCGGCCAGCCAGACGAGATCGCCGACGCGCTGCTCTACCTCGTGTCGGACGATTCGTCCTATGTCACCGGTACGTCGCTGGTCGTCGACGGAGGCCAGGTCCTGGGGCCGGTGACGGCCTGGACGTCGCCCGCCTCGCCGGGCTGACCCGGATGCTTGCGCGTACCTGAAACCTGAGGAGAAAGGCCCGTACCAATGCCCGTCGCCAAGACATACCACGTGCCGGTCAAGAGCCCGGACCGGTTCTACATCGGCGGTGAGTGGGTCACGCCCAGCAGCGCCGATCTCATCGATGTGATCCAGCCCGCCACCGAGGACGTCTGGGTCCGCATCGCCGCCGCCCGCACGGCGGACGTGTCCCGCGCGGTCGCCGCGGCCCGGCAGGCCTTCGACCGGGGACCGTGGCCGCGCATGACTCACGCCCAGCGTGCGGAGTACCTGCGGGCGATCGCGGCCGGCTTGCGTTCCAGGGCTGAGGACCTGAGCTACATCTGGTCTTCCGAGATGGGCATCCTGCACGTCGATGCCGTCGCCCGCGGTGCCCGCATTCCGGGTATCTACGAGTTCTACGCCGGGCTGGCCGACTCGTTCGAGTTCGTCGAGCGGCACCAGCCCGCCGGGGGCGGTTACGGGTGGCTCGTGCGGGAGCCGGTCGGCGTCGTCGGCGCGATCATCCCGTGGAACGCGGCCATCGTCGCATTGAGCTGGAAGATCGCTCCGGCCCTGCTCGCCGGCTGCACGGTCGTGCTGAAGTCCGCGCCGGAAGCCCCGGTGGCCGCCTACCTGCTCGCCGAGGTGGCATCCAAGGCCGGCCTGCCGCCCGGGGTGCTGAACATCGTCACCGCCGACCGTGAGGTCTCCGAGGACCTGGTGCGCGACCCGGGCATCGACAAGATCAGCTTCACCGGCTCGACGGCCGCGGGCCGCCGGATCGCCGGAATCTGCGCGGAGCGGGTGGCACGGGTCAATCTCGAGCTCGGCGGCAAGTCTGCCGCGCTCATACTCGACGACTATGACATCGGCACCGCCGCCGCGTCCCTGGCCGAGTCGGCTACCGAGCTCACCGGCCAGGTGTGCTCGGCGCTCACGCGGGTCATCGTGACCAAGGACCGGCACGACGACCTGGTCGAGGCGCTGAGCGCCGAATTCGCCAAGGTGCGGGTCGGTGACCCGTTCGACGCGAACACCGACATGGGGCCGGTGGCGATGAAGCGGCAGCTCGACAAGATATGCGGGCTGGTCGACCAGGGCCGCGAGGAAGGCGCCGTGGTGGCCGCGGGCGGGCGCCGGCCGGCCGGCCTCGACGTCGGCTGGTTCATCGAGCCCACGGTCATCGGCAACGTGGACAACCACTCGACGATCGCCCGCAACGAGATCTTCGGCCCCGTGCTGACCGTCATCCCGGCGGAGAGCGAGCAGGACCAGATCACGATCGCCAACGACTCCATATATGGACTCAACTCCGCGGTGTTTACCGACGACGAGGACCGCGCCTGGGCGTTCGCCCGCCAGATACGGTCGGGCACGGTGGGGCACAACGCGCACCGTAACTCTCATGCCTTCGCGTTCGGCGGCTTCAAGCAGTCGGGCATCGGGCGCGAGGGCGGCCGCGAGGGTCTGCTGCCGTACCTGGAGACGAAGGCCGTCATTCTCAACCGAGAGCCGACGACATACGCGTGATCGCGACCGTGGAATCCTCAAATTAGTAGGCGAATAATGGGACTGACCAAAGAGATCGTACGTCTCGAAGATCCTGATTTCTACTTCGAAGGCCGACGCGAAAGCTACGAGCGACTCCATGCCGAGTGCCCGGTCTACTACTACGAACCGCTTGATCTCTTCGTTCTGACCAAACACGAGGACATCAGGGAAGCAGCCCGCAAACCGGAGATCTTCTCCTCTTCGCGCGGACTGCACCTGCACCAGCTCAGGCTCACGCCGTCGGAGGTGGAGGCGTACGCCACGCTCTACGCCGGAGGCGAGCAATTTGCCTTCGCTGACCCGCCGCGGCATCGCGAGCTGCGGGGCGTGGCCACACGACCCTTCGCCCCGCGGCCGCTGGCCAGGCTGGGAGATCAGGTGAGGCGCGACGTCGCGGAACTCACCGGCCGGATCGAGCCGGGCACGTCACTCGACTTCGTCGACGAGGTGGCGGCGGTTCTGCCGATCCGGGTGGCGGCCGCGCTCATCGGCTTGCCGTCGGGCCACGACACGGACATTCGCCGGTGGAGCGACGCGCTGGAGTCCATGAAGCTGGTCCGCGGCGCGGACAACATCCGTGCCACGGTGCGGCAGTTCTCCGAGATGAGCGAGTTCTTCCGGGCTCAGTTCACGGTCAAACGGGCCAATCCGGGCGACGACCTGATCTCGACCCTCCTCGCCGCTCAGCTCGACGGAAAGCCCCTGTCAGAAGAGAATCTGCTCACTTACTGCAGCACGTTTCTCGCCGCGGGCAGTGATACGACACGCTCGCTCCTCGCCGGGATGGCTCTCGCGTTCGCCGAGCATCCGGATCAGCTGAGCAAGCTCAAGGCGAATCCCGATCTGCTCGAGGGGGCGATCGAGGAGTCGCTGCGCTGGACCACGCCGGCGCGCGGGTTCCTGCGCACGGCGCTCGCCGATACCCAGGTCCGCGGGGTCGACATCAAGGCCGGTCAGCGGGTCTACCTGCTCTACGACGCTGGCAACCGGGACGCAGAGGTCTTCGCGGACCCATGGAAATACGACATCGAGCGGCCGAATGCCCACGCGCATCTCGGGTTCGGCTACGGTCCGCACCTGTGCATCGCCGCCCACCTGGCCCGGCTCGAGGCGCGCGAGCTCTACGGCGCGTTGCTGGACTCGTACGACACGATAGAGGTCACGGGTGAGGTCATCGAGATCCGGCAGCTGCTGCGCAACGGCTGGGTACACCTGCCGCTGAGCTTCTCCTGACCAGCCGCTCCCGGGCCGGGACGATCAGCGTTCGCCAAGCACGGCGTCGTCGTCCTCCCCCGGGCGACGGGCAGCGCGGGTCGGAGCCTGGTAGCCGGCCAGCGTGAACGGCATCGTGACGGTCCTCAGGCCGTCGTCGAGAGTGCTCAGGTACCCGTTCGCGTTGACCTGTTCGTCACCCATGACGTCGGCCAGCGTGTTCACCGGCGTGCACCAGATGCCAGCCGCCTCGAGGCGCTCAAGCCAGTAGGACATGGGCCGCTCGGCGAAGTGGCCGTCGAGCCTGCCGCGCACGCGGCTCGCATGAGCAAGTACCTCCGCATAGGAGAGCCCGCTGCCTGCCTCAGGATCGACGACGTCAAGATCGAGCGCCTTCACCAACCGGGCCCACGCGTCGGCCGTGACAGCCGCGACGGCAATCCATCGTCCGTCCGAGCACTTGTACTGATTGACCCCCGGACTGCGCGGCTCGCGCCGTGACCTGGCCGGCAGGAGCAGCTGGGGCGCGTTCGCGACGGTGCCGAACTGGATCAGCTGGGTCCAGAGCGCCGTGTGCAGCAGGGACGTGTGGACGGTTTCCCCGGTTCCCGATTGCTGCCGGCGCATCAGCGCGGCCAGTACGCCGAACGCGGTCATCGTGCCCGTGAGCACGTCATTGGTCGCGCCCGGCGGGGCGAACGGCTCATCTTGCTCCGGTGAGGCGGTGAAGAGCAGACCCGCGTAGGCCATCCCGAGCATGTCCTGGCAGCGGTCGTTCGCCCGCGGCCCGGTATGGCCGAGCCCTCCGGCCCGGGCGTACACCACCGCGGGGTTCACCGACTTGATGGATTCTTCGTCGGCCCCCAGCGCCAGCAGCGTTTCTGCCTGCATGCTGGTGACGAAGACATCCGCGCCCCGGACGAGCTCGTATAGCCGGTCACGGTCGGCGGGGTCGCGTAGGTCGAGCCTGATCTGCCGCTTGTTCCTATTGCAGAGCGCGTACGCGTAGTTCACCCCGCCCGAAGCATCGGCAGATTCGGTCAGGCCGATCGGTACGTAGCGGCGAACCGGGTCCCCCGTCGGGCCTTCGATCTTGATCACGTCGGCGCCGAGATCCCCGAGCAGCATCGAGGCGATCGCGCCCGACATCCAGATGGTCAGGTCGATGACACGGATGCCCTGGAGCGGTCCCGTCACCATTTCAGGCCGGGATACCGAGGGGCAGCGGCAGGCCGAAAACGACCGCCTCGGTGCCGGCGGCGCCGGCCAGCTGGGTGGTCTCCAGGAACTCGGAGAAGATGACCGTGGAACGGTCATAGGAGGCGCCGTCGACGGTCAGCTTGCCGTCGATAATCCACAGCAGCTGAGTGCGTTCCGGACCCATCGTGAGCAGGCCGTCGCCTTCGTCCCAGCGGTAGTTCCCGACGTACACGTCGTCCTCGGTGAAGCGGCCCATGACCTTGCCTGAGACGCCGCGGCTTACCGGGCGCCACTCGAAACCCTCCGGCTCCATGATCACGGGCTGGGGATACCTCGGGGTCGGGTAGACGAGCTTGCGCCCGTTGAAGGTCTCCCAGACCGCGTTGCGACCATCGGCGCGCTGCTCGTTCCCGGCGGCGTCGACCGTGACGTAGTAGCCGTCCCTGAACTCGCCGACCTGCTGCATGCTGGCGTAGGTCTCGTCGTGCTCGGCCCGCGTCATCCAGTGCTCGCCCCACTGGATCAGCAGGATCTCGGCCTCTTCGATGGTCTCGGGCCCGTAGGCGGCGCCCGCCGGGAAGAACGCCGACTGACCGTGCGAGGCGACCTGGTAGTGGCCGAAGTCGGGGCTGCCGCTGACCACGTAACGGATCTGGTCGAAGTTGTGCTTGTGGCGGGGAGCGCTGAACGTGCCATGTCCACCCTCGTAGCGCACGAGGTCAGCCGTATACCCGACACCCGGTGAGACCGATCCCTCGTGGACGAGCTTGCGGTGGACGCGGCCTGGCCGGTTGTTCTTGCTCACCAACGTCCACGGAATCTTCGCCGTCTCGATCACATGCATGCCGAATCCCGTCTCTGCTCGCTGCTCAGATTATCGCATTCATTTTTGTATGCACAAGGCTCGTTGTTCCCCGCCCGGCATCCTCCGGGCGCCACGGCCCGGGCGCGGACGCGCGGCGAGCAGATCACGCCGGCTTGCTGCCTACCACGGATATGAAGCAGACGCAGTCGCCCGGGGCGCCGCCGAGGTTCTGCGTGAGGGCCAGCCCGCGGTGCGCGGTGGCGACCTGGCGGTCCCCGGCCTGGCCGCGCAGCTGAAGCCAGCACTCGTAGATCATCCGCAGCCCGCTGGCCCCGACCGGATGGCCGAAGCTCTTCAGGCCCCCGTCAGGGTTCACGGGCAGCTCGCCGTCCCGGTCGAAGACCCCGTCCAGGACGTCCCGCCAGGCGTGACCGCGCTCGGCGAAGCCGAGGTCCTCCATCAGGACGATCTCGGTCGGGGTGAAGCAGTCGTGTACTTCGGCGAGGGCGAGCTCTCGGCGAGGGTCGGTGATGCCGGCCTGCGCGTACGCCATCCGTGCGCAGGCGACGACCTCGGGGAAGCTGGTGTAGTCGTACCGGGGGTCCGCCGCGCCGGAGCCGTCCCCGGTGACCAGCGACAGCGCCTTGATGTACAGGGGCGAGCCGGTGTACTTGCGCGCGTCCTCGGCCCGCGTCACGATCGCGGCCGCGGCGCCGTCGGCCACGCCCGAGCAGTCCATCACTCCTAGTTCCCCGGCCACGGCCGGGGAACGCTCGATGGACTCCTTCGACACCGCCCGGCGGAACTGCGCGCGGGGGTTCAGGGCGCCGTTCGCGTGGTTCTTCCAGGCCACATGGGTCATGGCGGCCCGGAACATATCCGGCGCCACGCCGTAGCGCTCCCGGTACGCGGGCACGAGCAGGCTGAAGTTGGCTGGCGCCGAGGTGTTCACCCGGGTGCCGTCGTCCTGGATCTTCGGCGAGATCAAGCCGGCGTACCCGGTGTCCTTGAGTTTTTCCACGCCGACGGCCATGGCGACGTCCACGGCGCCGCTGGCGACGGCGTAGACCGCGGCGCGCAGCGCCTCCGAGCCGGTGGCGCACATGTTCTCCACCCGCGTGACCGGCTTGCCGACCAGCCTCAGCGGCCGGGCCAGCGCCATGCCGCTGATCCCGGACACGTAGGTGCCCAGCCAGAACGCGTCGATGTCGTCTTGGGTCAGGCCGGCGCCGTCCAGCGCCTCAGCGACCGCATCGACGGCGAGCTCATCCGCGCTGCGGTCAAAGTGCTCCGCGAATCGCGTGCAGCCCATCGAGATGATGGCGACACGATCGCTCAGGCTGTGCTGCGCCACGAGCGCCTCCTAGCTCTCAGGTTCGGTGCCGGACCGTCCCGCGGTGGCCGGCGTCGCCGGGTCCACGGGGCGGGCCTTCCAGACGTAGTTGCGGATTCCGCCGACCGTGGCTCCGCGGCGGAAGGTCGGTACCACCTCGTCACCGACCCGGATCGGCTGACGGACATCGGTGAGCTCGCACTGCAGCCGCCCGCCGTGCTCGAAGGCGACGATCGCGCTCACCAGCGGCGGGCTCGGCGAGAACGCGAGCCGGTCGACCGTGAAGGTGACGATGCGCCCGGTCTGGCCGGAGGCGGGTACCGGCTCGAAGTCATCGGCCGCGTGACACTGGTAGCAGATCCTCGGCAGCGGGAACTGCACGGCACCGCAGGTGCGGCACCGCCCTCCGGCCATCGAGAGCTTGTACCGCCGGTTGCGCCACGCGAACGGCGCCGAAGGACGGTCGGGATCCGGGCGGCGCGGCCGTTCTGCCGCGAGCCGCTCGCGCCACAGCAGGTACTGCGGGTAGCCGATGGTCACACCCCGATCGACCTGTGCGCGCATCGGCTCGCCGCGGCTGGCGCCGATGGCCCCGGTGGCTTGCAGGATCAGCCCGTCAGCGCCATCGGCCAGGGAGATCAGCAGCAGCGTCTCACCGGCCCTGGCCGCGTCGAGCAGGTCGGCCAGGGCGAGACCCGCCTGGGCGGCTCCCGCGTTGCCGATGACGTCGGCTAGGTCGGCCCCTTCGAGCCGCGCTCCGGTCGCCTTCTGCACGATACTCGCGACGCTGCGTACGGCACGCGCGTTGCTACCCGCGACGGCGAACCGCCGGACGCCGCCGAGCTCGGCGCCGGCCTCGGAAAGCCTGGTCAGCAGCTGGTCGGCGAGCTCGATGTAGCGCTGCTCGCCGAAACGTTCCTCCCAGGCCGCGCCGTCCGGGGCCCCGGGCGCGCGCCACCGGTCGATGAACTCGGCCGTGACCGATGCGGTGCAGATGACGCGGGCGAGCAGATTCTCCTCGCCGAACAGGAAGGCGGCGGCCGCGTCGGCTCCTTCGCGCTCGTCGGCGCCGCCGGCCGGGCCGCCGCGCCGGTCGGCCAGCACGGCCAGCCCGCCGTCCCGGGCGGCGGCGAACAGCGCGGCGATGCCGGAGCGCAGGCTGGCGCCCAGATCCGCGGCGAGGATACCCGGCTCGAGGTCGACGGCCGCGTGTACCGCCGCGGCGTTGGTCTTGTCGGCGTAGACCGGGTCGGTGGTGGCGAACCAGACGCTGCCGACCGCCGCCTCCCGCCCGCGTACCGCCGGCAGCGCCGCGGCCACGCCGAGCGTCGTGCTGTCCTCGTCGTGGCCCGCCACGCAGCGCTCCCCCCGCGCGCTGGCCCCGATCGCGGCCGCGATCTCGCTGCGCTGGAGGCGGTAACCGGGCAGGTAGGCGTGATACGCGACGATACCCGTCCGCGGGCCAGGCTGGGTCGTTGACGGCCGCATCGCTCACCGCACCGCCGAGACGCCCAGCAGGGCCTTGCCGATCTGCAGGATCTGCATCTGTGATGTTCCCTCCGGGATGGTGGCCTCGCGCGCGTCCCGGAAGAGCCGCTCAGCGACGTTGCCTTCCATCAGTCCCGCCGCGCCGAGAACCTGCACCGCTTTGGTCGCCGCCTGGTTGGCTGCCTCGGAGCAGAAGTACTTGGACATGGAGCACTCCAGGCGAGCGTCGGCGCCCCGGTCGAGCAGGCGCGCCGCCGACTGGTACACCTGGCGCGCGGCATTGGTCTGCACCGCGATATCGGCGATCAGCTGCTGCACCAGCTGGAAGCCCGCGAGCGGCTTCCCGAACTGGGTCCGGGACACCGCGTGGGAGCTGGCCGCTTCGAGGGCGGCCTGCGCAATACCGGTGCAGCCTGCGCTCACGTTGAGCCGCCCGCTGTTGACGGCCCGCATGGCCAACGACAGCCCGCGGCCCACGTCGCCAAGCACGTTGCCCGGCGGGACCACCACCCCGTCGAGCACGACATCGCAGCAGCTGACCGCGCGGACCGGTAGCTGCCGCCGCGCCACGACGCGGACACCGGGTGCCTCCTGCTCGACCAGGAACGCCGTGATGCCGCGGGCGCCGAGACCGGGATCCACGGTGGCCAGCACGATCCCGAAGTCCCCGTAGCTGGCGTTGGTGATGTAGGCCTTACGGCCGGTCAGCCGGTAGGAGCCGGCGGGCAGCCGCTCGGCCCGCGTGGCCAGCGACGCCGCGTCGGAGCCGGCCTCCGGCTCGGTGACGGCGAACCATCCCAGCCGCTCGCCGGCCAGCAGCGGCTGCAGGAACCGCCGCTTCTGCTCGCTGCTTCCCGCCGCCGACAGCAGCTCGGCCACCAGGGACAAGATGTTGGCCGTGGTGCGGATGCTGGCCCAGCACCGCCCGGCCTCCTCCATCAGCAGGGCGGTCTGCAGGTGTGACAGTCCCAGGCCGCCGTCCCGGACGGGGATCGCGCCGCGCACGAACCCGACGTCAAGCAGCCCCGGAATGATCTGCACCGGGAGGGCTCTGTCCCGCTCGGCGGCCGGGAGCAGCGGCGCGATCTCGTCCAGGTAGCGGCGGGTCTGCCTGACCAGCTCGACGGTGTCGTCGTCGAGCTGGCCCCAGTGCGCCGGGTCGGCCTGCAGGTCGGTGCCCCGGGTGATCAACCGAACCGCCCTCCGGAGACGTGGATGACCTCGCCGGTTATGAACCCGGCCTCGGGGGAGGCGAGGTACAGGACCGCCGCGGCCACGTCGGAGGGCTGGCCGATGCGCTTGACGCTGTTGTCACGGATGGCGCGCTCGGCGATCTGGTCGAAGGTCGCCAGTTCCCGCAGTGAGGCGGTATCGATCAGTCCCGGGGCTATCGCGTTGGCCGTGACTCCGTGGCGGCCGAGCTCCTTGGCCACGGACTTGGTGAGCCCGACGACACCGGCCTTGGCCGCCGAGTAGTTCGCCTGGCCCGGGTTGCCCTGCCAGGCGCGCGACGCGAGGGTGATGATCCGGCCGTAGTCGTGGAGCATCATCAGCCGCGCCGATTCGCGGATACAGAGGAACGTCCCGGTCAGGCAGACGCCGATGACGTCGTTCCAGTCGGCGTCCGTCATGTCCCGCAGCCGCCGGTCGCGGGGAAAACCGTGGCTGGTCAGCAAGATATCCAGCCGCCCGTAGCGGCCCTCGATGTCCGCGACGAGGGCGCGCACCGCGGCGGAGTCGGTCACGTCAAGCGCTGCGTAGTAAAAGCTCTTCGCGTCGGGCAGCGTCCCGGTGAGCCTGTCCTCGGCCCGTTCCAGCGAGGCGGCGCTGACATCGGCTACGACCACCTGCGCGCCCGCCGCGGCCAGCCACAACGCCGCCTCGCTGCCGAGGCCGCCGGCGCCGCCGGTGATCAAGGCGACCTGGCCGTCAAGGCTACCCAGCCTATGGGGCATCTCGTTCCTTTCGTCACAGTGTTTGTGGCCTGACGATCACAGTGCGCGCGCGATGATTTCCTTCATGATCTCGTTCGCTCCGCCGTAGATTTTCTGGACCCGGGAGTCGGCGTACATGCGGGCGATCGGATATTCCTCCATGTAGCCGTATCCGCCGAACAATTGGACGCATTCGTCGAGGACCTTGCACTGCACGTCGGTCAGCCACCACTTGGCCATGGCCGCGGTCTTGTTGTCGAGTTGCCCCCGCGCGTGCGCGACGATGCAGTGATCGATGAACAGTCGGGCTGCCCGGGCCAGCGTCGCGCACTCGGCCAGCACGAACCGGGTGTTCTGCTGGTCGTACAGCGGCTTGCCGAAGACCTTGCGCTCCTTGGTGTACGCCAGCGTCAGCTGCACCGCCTTCTCCGTCTGGACCACGGCGTTGACGGCCAGGATCAGCCGTTCCTGCGGCATCTGATTCATCAACGCCGGGAACCCGGCGCCCTCCTCGCCGATGCGGTTCGCGACCGGCACCCGGCATCCGTCGAAGAACAGCTCGGACGTGTCGGCGGCGTGCTGGCCGATCTTGCGCAGCGGGGCACCGCGGTGAAAGCCCTCGGCGTGGTCGGCCTCGACGGCGATCAGCGTGATCGCCCTCGGGTCGGCGGCGGGCTCCCGCGGGTTCTCCAGCTTGACCGCGACGACGACCAGGTCCGCGGTCTGGCCGTTGGTGATGAAGGTCTTCGTGGCGTCGATGACGTACTCCTCGCCGTCGCGGCGGGCGCGCCCGGCCATCGCCCGTACGTCGCTCCCGGCGCCCGGTTCGGTGATGGCGATCGCGCCGATCACGGTGCCCTCGACCATCGACGGCAGCCAGCGCTGACATTGCTCCTTGCTGCCGTACCTGAGGATGTAGTCGGTGACCACCCCGCTGTGGACGTTATTGCCCCAGCCTTTCTCCAGGACGCGCGACTGCTCCTCGGTAATGGCCACCTGGTGCAGGATGTTGCCACCCGGGCCGCCGTACTCCTCCGGGACAGTCGGGCAGAGCAGGCCGATCCGCCCCGCCTCCACCCAGAACTCCCGGTCGACGAACCTCTGCTCGGACCACTTGGCCATCCGCGGCGCGGCCTCCCGCTCGAAGAACTGCCGCGCCACGTCACGCAGGTCCTGCAGTTCGTCGGTCATCCACTCCGAGACGTAGTCAGTCGCCATGCGGTGGCCTCCGAGCCCTTCCCGTTCCCGACACCCGGGCCCTATGATAACTACTGTAGTAGTTATCATACTCTCGTTGACGACGGGCCGGAAGCGGAGGATCGAGATGGCATCGGACGGGGTGCTGGGCGGCATCAAGGTGGTCGACCTGTCTGAGCAGGTGCCCGGGCCCTACGCCACCCGGATGCTGGCCGGTCTCGGCGCGGACGTCATCAAGGTGGAGCGGCCCGATGCCGGTGACCGGCTGCGCCAGCGCCCGGTCATGTTCGCCGCAGAAAACCGGGGCAAGCGGGATCTGTCGGTCGACCTGAAGTCGGCTGACGGCCGTGATGCGGTGCTCCGCTTGATCGCCGCGGCCGACGTGGTGGTGGAGACGTACCGGCCTGGTGTCATGGATCGCCTGGGCCTCGGCTTCGATGCGCTGCTCCGGGTGAATCCGCAGATAATCTACCTGTCAATCTCGGGGTACGGCGCCACGGGCCCGTACCGGGACCTCCCCGGGCACGACTTCCAATACCTGTCTTTCGCCGGAGCCATCCCGCCCCCGAAGCCGTACTTCGCCGCCGATTACGTGCCGACGACGCTGCCCGCAGCCGACATGGGAGCGTCGTTGTACTCGGTGCTGGCGGTGGTCCTGGCGCTGCACGAGAAGCTGGCCCGGCCGGCCGACTTCACCGGGCACCATCTCGACGTGGCGATGTCGGACTGCACCCTGGCGCTGATGGAGCCGCGCCTGGCTGAAGCGCTGAGCGAGCAGACCAGCGCCGATGCTCTCGTTCGGCCCGGCTATGGCGTTTACCTGACCGCGGACGAGCGGTACGTGAGCATCGGCGCCCTGGAGGATCACTTCTGGGAACGGCTCGTCCGGGCGCTGCAGCTGGAGGAGCTGTCCGGCGGGCAGTTCGCCAGCTACCAGCAGCGCCGACGCCACATCGGCCAGATCGAGCGCCCGCTCCGCGAGCGTATCGCCGGCTATGACCGCGACGCGCTGATCGAGCTGCTCATCCGTCATGACGTCCCGGTAGCCCCGGTGTACGACCTGCATGAGCCGGTGCGCGACCCGCACTTCCTGGAACGGGGCATGATCTATCACGTGCCCGGCGAGAGCCAGCCGCGCGTGGCGGAGTGGCCGCCCGCGTTCGACGCGTTCGCCTCCCGCGCGCGGCTGACCCCCGCACCGCGGATCGGCCAGCACAGTCGCGAAGTCCTGGCCGAGCACGGCCTGGACGCCGCCCGTATCGATGCGCTCGTCGAGGCCGGAGTGGTCAGGCAAGATGTCGCCCCGGTATCCGCGGAACCCGAGGCCCGCTCGTGAGCGGTCAGGTGCTGGTCGAGATCGCGGACCGGGTGGCCGCGGTCACGCTCGACCGGCCGCCGGTGAACGCGCTGTCGTCGGGCTTCTACACCGAGCTCGGCGCCGTCCTCGAGCGGGTCGGTGCCGACCCCGAGGTCTCGGTCATGGTGTTGCTGTCCGCGAGCACACGAGCGTTCTGTGCCGGCGCTGACGTGACGGAGCTGGCCGTGCTGTCCGGGGCGGATGCCGAGGACGCCGATGCCCGGCGCCAGGAGCTGGCCCGGCGGGTCTTCGGGCACCTGCTGAACCTGCCCCAGCCGTCCATCGCCGTCCTGGACGGTCCGGCCATCGGGGCCGGCGCGGTCATCGCGTCGTGCGCTGACATGCGGATGGGCTCGCCGCGGGCCAGCTTCGTGCTGCCCGAGGTGTCGGTCGGACGCTGCGGCGGAGGCCGGCACATGATGCGGCACCTGCCGCAGGGGGTGGTCCGGCGGATGTTCTTTACCGGGCAGCCGCTGTCGAGCGAGGAGGCGTTGCGGTTCGGCCTCCTGGATTCGGTCCACGACAGCGCCGAGCTAGCCGGTGCGGCCATGGCCAGGGCGCGGGACATCGCCGCGAACAGCCCGCTGGCGCTGCGGCTGGGCAAGGCGGCGCTCAACGAGAGTGAGGCGCTGCCGGTGCAGGAGGGCTACGCCGTCGAGCAG
>WNFJ01553076.1_pt2 | contig 13289 bp, 16 predicted proteins | sample 5400461 | NCBI WGS metagenome assembly WNFJ01 (sample SAMN13153349, study PRJNA577476) | soil metagenome | isolation source: 115 cm saprolite on Douglas fir-dominated hillslope | place: USA:California | collected 2013-09-17 | reverse complement strand
GCGGCTTGAGACGTTAGGAGTACTGGTGTTGTGTCTGGGTTGAATGTTACAAGGAAGACTTTCCAGTGGCCGCCGTGGTAGCCGTCGGCTCCAGGGGCGACCGATGCTATGCCTAACTGTCCTGTTGCGCCGTTGGTGACTTTGTAGAAGTTATCGATTCCGGTGTTGGGAAACACTGCTGGCGGGACGACAGTGCGGACTACGGTGCCATTGTAGTAAAGGTTGCCGAAGCCAGGTGTGGCGGCGAAGACCGAACCTATGGGGAGAGCCAAGACAAACGTAGCTAGGGCGAAGAGTGAGACTAGGGAGAACTTTTTCAAAGAAAATTTCACCACCAGATCGAGTTGTAAGCTTCGTGAGGTCTTGCCGACTTTAGACGTTTTAGCGAAATCTGGTGTGAATTCGGTCAGCTTTCCGTCAGGAATGGAGAGGCCGATGGGGTCTTCACAGGTTTATTCGTTTTCCTCGGTTTCTTGAGATTCTTCGGTTGAACACCCGCAACTGTCACACATGACTATTTCCACCTCTGCCTTAGGTTGAGCGATGTCTTGCTGAAAATCTCAACCCTGAACAGTTGAGCATATCCAACCCCCAGAGAGTGCGTGTACATTGCGGTGATCGGGTCTCACCCTCGAAGCGTTCAGGAAAGGATTGAAAACACACGACTTACTCCAATGAGCCATCGAAATGGGACGGTATGGCAAGAAATGATAGATCTCGATGCGAAAGACTGGGACAGCCAAGTGCAGGACTTCAGAAGGGGCAAAGACGAGTTTTTCGCGACCAGCCATGACTCCCCACTAGCACATAGTAAAGGAGGTTCGTTCAAAGGGCTGAGGTACTTCTCACCAGACCCGAAGTACAATGTTCACACAACGTTGCATCGATATGATAATCCAGAGAAAGTTACGATGACAACGAGCAAGGGGACAAGGCAGCAGTTCCATCGCCTTGGATACTTTGAGTTCGACATCGACGGAAAGAGGGTAAAGCTTCAAGCCTACAAGTCGGCGGAGCGGGAAAGCAACGAGCTTTTCATTCCTTTCAGAGATGGGACTTCTGGAAAGGAAAGCTATGGTGCTGCAAGATACCTCGACGTCGAAGAGAATTCTGATAACAAATACGTGGTAGACTTCAACTACGCATACAATCCATACTGTGCGTATAGCGAAGACTACGTTTGTCCTCTTCCCCCGAAGGAAAACTGGCTAGTGTTAAGGATACCTGCGGGAGAGATGAAGTACCACGATTGATGAATAGAATCGAACATGGCTACTGCTTGAAGACTGGACGATATCTTCCGAGTATTGTTCTAGTCTCTTAGGCGGTTGCTATTTGCACGGTCTTGGCCATAGCTAGGACTTGCTCCCGGCTGGGCTCGTTGTTGTGCATTTCATGTGCATGTTGTTTGAAATGAGCTACTAGCTCATCATCCGTATCGGCACGTACTCGGAAGGAACAGACGCTACACGCGACTTCCTTCGCCATATCTACCGAGTTTCGAAAGACCGATTATGGATTTAACATTTTTCATCCTAATCCTCCGGGCTAGATTTTTTGGAAAATAGCTCCGAAATGTATTGGTCTAGTGTCGATAGAGATGAAATGCTGCAGTTTTGAATGGAAACGCACTAGTGTCTTCGGGTTTGTCGAAAGAATTTTTCTAATTGTGGCTGTCTATTTGTTTCCCGTTGTGAACGATGGTACCGGTAACCTTGCAGCTTCTCTTGAGAGTATTGGTGACGTAGCAATCGTCGGCTGCCTTCTTGGCAAGCTCTCTAATCGTCTCTTCGCTCTCAGGGCTGGAGATCCTGACTCGTATGTGACCTCCGTAAATCTTCGCAGCATCTGAGTGACGATGGTTCCGTTGACTTTCATTTCTAGTGATTCGAGCCTTATCGAGTCGGCCATAGCGTGTTCGGCGTAGTGAACAAACTGGCAGAAGCCCATGCTTGAGAGAAAGTAGGAGAGTGGGCTAGGCCCCTTGCTTGAGCCGCCTCGCTCTTTTGACTCGTCAGAATACCATTTGAGATCTGTTCCCGATCTTGAGGCTTCGGACAGAAAATTGTCTTCTTTTCTCAGCTCGATAGTTATCGTCCGTGGTTCAAGATTCGCTTCATGTTCTTTCACGTATTGCATTGTTCGCTTAGTTCGTTCGGCTACCTGTTGATCGAACCGTAGAGTAATGATCTTGGACTCCATTCTTTCTTCACAAGAACCATCAATGGACGTTTATTCGAAATATAGGTTTGAGGTAGAATTGTTCTAGGTAAGAATCATTACAGAGATTGGCTTCTTCAACCATAGGTGATTGAGAATGGGATTGTTCGGAAAGAAGTACAAGTGCCCGACCTGCGGAGCCTCTTTTGGCTCAGAAGCTGAGCTGCAACAGCATGGTAAGATGCACATGCAGAGGACTGCAACAGCCAGTGCGGCGTTCAGTTGCAAGGCTTGCGGGGCATCGTTCCAGACCGAGAGCGAGCTCAAGCGTCACGCGCAGACTGTGCACGGAATGTAAACTGCTGGATGTCAAATCTAGCGTTGCACGGGAGCTTGCGGTGCGTCTGCACTGAAAGTTTGGCCTCCACCTTTCTTAAAGGCTCGGAACCAGATTGGGAAGAAGCTCCTTACTGCTAAGGCCATTATCACAAAGAACACCGCTTGGATTCCCGAGAAAACAACGGGCGGAACCTCCGACGCCACGAGCCCAAAGTCCCCTGCAACCTGCAGTAGGTTCGCCGCGACGTGAACCAGCCCCGCTACTCCTGCAAATGTGAACCCCCGTCTAAGAGCGCTACCCTGGAGACCGCGCGAAAGGGTCAAGCATAGAGAGGAGAAGGCTAGCACTGCGACGACCGCAACGAGGTCGAGAAATATCACAAAAGCGTCCGTCAATCGTGAATCCGTTGACCTCTGATGGATTCCTTATGATAAATCGGTTGTAACTCCGGGACCCGCGCGCTCTCACGATGCGCGATCTCCAACCAATCTTTCTCCTATTGGAGTGCTAAGACCAATGCAACGGTTCGAGGAACTCTTTAGAGGCATGGAAGGTTAGAAGTGTCCGAAGATCCGTTGGGCGGTCTCAAGTCGAGGCCGGGGCAAGGTAGAGGTCGTTCCCCCCAGCAGCAAACATCTTGGGTCAAGAAGTCCCACTGGAAGAGAAATTCGATCATACTCGGATCGGTGCTCCTCATAATAATAGTGGGAGCGTTTTCTCTGTCCCAATCCCAGGCCGGCTCATCAGCCCGCCTTTACCAAGTTCCAAACTCTGCGTGGAAGTCTGCTCCTCTAACTGATGCTAACAGTGGGAAGAACTTCACTCTCGGCGATTTCGGCGGAAAAGTAGTGGTCTTGCAGTTCATGGCTGTGTACTGTCAATACTGCCTCGCTGAGGCGCGTCAATTGGTGACTGTCCAGCAGAACTTTGCTGGCAGTGGGCAGGCGAGCGGCCAAGTGGTCGTGGTCTCAGTGGATGTAGACCCTAATGAGGATCTCGGACAACTAAAGGGGTATGTTAGCCAATACCACTTCGGAGCGCCTAGCTCTAGCCCACCTTGGTTCTTTGCCAAGGACGATACGGGACAGCTCCTCCAGTCCGTGGTCGGTAATGTCGACTTCTCAAGTTTCATCTCACAGACGAACATGTACTTCATAGACAGGAATCAAAGCAACTCCTTCCACACCATGCAGAGGGCCTCGTTTCAGGACGCAAACCCGGCCAGCGATATAGTAGCGGCGGCACAGAAATTGTTCTAAGGTGTCTTCCCGCATGGCTGACCTTCTCGCGCTCTCTGCTAGCGCCTTTTCTTTGGGAATCCTTTCTGCTGGAAGCCCCTGTGCGCTTCCCTTGGTTCCCGGTTTCATCGGCTATCTTTCAACTAAGGCGGACAAGCTAGGCGAGCGCGCAAAATCCTTCGTCGGGATCGCCGTGATTTTGGGCGTTACAACTGGAATGGTTCTATTCGCGTTGGGAGCTGCCTTGTTCCACACCTCATTGACCGTCCTGATTACTGCCGCGACACCCGTCGTTGTGGCGATCCTCATCTTATTCGGCGCTTTGCTTATCGTAAACCATAATCCGTTCTATCGACTGCCGCAGGTCCATATTCCAAGAATGGGAAACCCACTGCTCTCCGCCTACGCCTACGGCGGGCTGTACGGGGTAATCGCTCTGCCCTGCAGCTCGCTGGTGATTCTGCCTTTCACAATCGCGATCTCACTATCTAGCCTCTCCGCGGTTGAGGCGTTCATCATTTTCCTTACCTTTGGTCTAGGACTTGGCCTTCCCGTAGTGATTGTCTCAATCCTTTCTAGGGCACAGGGTGACTGGCTTGTCAGGCAGTTTGCTAGTCGAACTAGGCTCATGAACATCATTGCTGGAATGATAATGATAGGCGTGGCATTGTACGATCTTATCATTCTGTACCCCTCTCTTCAGCTGTTCCTTTGAGCCGGGGACAGATTATGCAGAGTAATCATGTTGCATGCTCAACCCCTTCTTTTCCAGCCGAGTCTCGAACTGTTAGAGGGAAGCCAGAAATCGGCAAAATGGAGTAATGTCTTGGGAGAAGGCCCGGCAAGGATATATCGTGAGTTGCATGGTTGATTCTGGCTCTAGACGTTCTATGTCAGGCAAGACATTACAGGTCGCGACCTTGGGTCCTGATACAGATTCTGTCCTAGTAGGCATCCGCACGCTTCCAGTGCATAAGCTGTACTTGATCCATCTGGAGAGCGACTCGGGAGTTGCGCAGAAGCTTACGCACGACCTAGCATCGGTTTTGAAGGTTGATGTGCAAAGCCAATCTGTGCCAGCCTCCGACGTGCTAACGCACGTTTTACAGGAGGTTGCAGGCATTCTGCAGAGAGAGAAAGGGAATTTCGATGACATACTTTTCAATGTAAGCAGCGGGGACAAGCTTCTTGGCTGTGCTGCTCTCTCAGCAGCGTTCATCAACGGTCTGAAAGCGTTTGCGATTGTGAACGGCGAGCCACTGCTAATGCCCGTTCTCAAGTTCAGCTATGACCAGCTGGTATCGCCGACGAAACTTGACATTCTTAGATCCCTTCAGAAAAACGGGGGCGAGGTTGACAGCTTGGAAACTCTCAAGGATATCTCAGGCTACGGAAAGCCTCTGCTCAGCTACCACATTCAGGGTGCGGAGGACTCGAAGGGGCTCGTGGAACTGGGCCTTGTCGAGGTGCAGAAGGGAACGAGGGGTAAGAGCATAACGAAGATCACAACCCTCGGAAGATTGCTGACCGTAGGAAAATAGCCTAGTATCCAAACCAGTGAATGTATTTTTCTTGAGTCTCGGCGTGAAGTCTTCAAGACAGTCTAACTAGACAGCTTTGCCACATACTCTGGGGCTCTTTGCCTGTTTGACCTTCTCGTAGTCAAACGGTTGTGATAGTCCTCAACTAAAGCGACTAAGCCCTTCTTGCCTGAGTACCTTGCGATCCATTTCCGGAAACACTCTTCTTTGTCGAAGATATGGGTTGATTCGCATTCGATCCAGATCTCGCCTGACTTCGTGGGCATTTCAACAACGTGGATGATGGCATCTCGAGGGTTCAACTCGTCAATCTTGCCGTTAGCAATCACGAGCCGCGTACGGTTCTTGCATACTGGACACTGTCCCTCTCCCTCCAAATCACCCTCAAGTCAGCGAACGTATTCGCTGTTTCCTCCGTCCCAATGTACCTTGTATTGAGTAGGAGTTGGCGAGAAGCCAACAGTCGCAGGCCTGCTTTCAGAATTGCTAGTTGGCAATTCTTTGCCCACCTCTTGAGAGTCTGGCTCCTTCTTCAACCTCTTTGTCACAGCTTCTACTCGGAGCAGCAGCTGAGCTCGTCGATATTTTTTCTGAAGGATATTGCTACCAGCTTTGTTGACTCGGCCAAGGTTGGGAATACGTGAACTGTGTCAATGAGGTCGTCGATCGTTAGTTTGTACTTAACCGCTAGAACTCCTTCGTGAATTATGTCCGCTGCGTTGTCTGCAAGAATGTGAACTCCCAAGACTCTTCCGGTTCTTGCCTCGGCGACCATTTTGATCAATCCTCTTGTCTCTCTGATGGTTATGGCCTTTGGGACCTTCGACATCTCAACTGTCCTGCAAGCACACTCGTACCCGCCTTCCTCCGCTCCCTTCTCAGTAAGGCCTACCGATGCAACCTGGGGAGAAGTAAAGACGGCTCTTGGAACCGGGAGAAAGTCAATCTTCTTGTGTGTTCCTTGCAAAGCGTTCTCTGCTGCCGTCGCTCCTTCCTTCGCCGCGATGGTCTCCAACATCGGCTCGCCTATCACATCTCCCGCAGCCCAAACGTTGTTAGCAGTCGTGTGCATCTCTCGATTCACCTTTACGGCACCGTCCTGGTTGAGTTTCACGCCAACGACTTCAAGCCCTAAGTCGCTGGTGTTAGGCTCTCTACCTGTTGCCATTAGAAGCTCATCCCCGTGCACCTCGAACTCTTTCCTACTAGCCTCAGCGACGACAACCTTTTCTCCGTTCTTCTCATCAACCTGTTTTACCTGAACGCCGGTCTCGATCCTGATCCCTTCCTCTTCCAAGTATTGACGTAGACTATCAGATATCGCTGGCTCCTCTTCAGGAATTATTCGCTCGCTACGCTGAAGGACGGTTACCTTGGTGCCCATGTGGGCGTACATCTGTGCAAACTCGAGGCCTAAGGCACGACCCCCGAGTATCACCATAGAGTCGGGTCTATCCCCCAGACTGAGCGCTTCTACGTTGGTCAGGTAGTCTACCTTGCCGATTCCGAGTATTTGGGGGATCCGTGGCGAGGAGCCAGAGGCAACTATGAACTTCCTCCCGTCAACACTTATTCCGTCAACTTTGACCCGAGTCTTTGAGACGAACCTCGCCTTTCCACGAAAGAGTTTGGTGGATGGCAGTGACCTCAGAACGTCTGAATATTTTTCTTTCCTGAGGCCTCTCACGATCTGGTCCTTCTGCTCTATGACCTTTCTGAATTCTAGAGTTGTTCGTCCCGGTCTAATCCCTGGGAAGTCGCGGTTAGTGTCGTAGTATCGAAGCTCTCCCGCGCGAAGAAGGTTCTTGCTGGGGACGCAGCCCACGTTTACGCAGGTCCCGCCTATCGTTCCCTTTTCTACCATTGCGACTTTGGATCCATGTTCTGCTGCCTTGAGGGCGGCGGCGAAAGCTGCGGACCCGCTACCAATTATGACTAGGTCAAACATCGAGCTACTCTTCTCCAAGGATTCTGCAGGCGACCAGATGATGCTTGTACCGTTCCACGTGCTTCTCCATTAGCTGTAGCATCGGACGAACAGTCTTGTCGTCTAGAGCGTAGATTCTGTTCCTTCCGTCCTGCTCCGCGTTGACGAAGCCGCATTCCACAAGGCACTTCAGGTTGTGGGATACACGGCTCTGTTCGAACCCTAGTTTCTCGCAGATCTCTCCCACGGAGAAAGGCTTCTCTTTGAGGAGAGAAATGATCGCAAACCTCGTCTCATTTGCTATGGCCCGAAGCAACAATTTGTGTGACACGTAATCTGCCTCGGTGCTTCCAATTGTGACAAGCTTGGTCCTCGACATCTTAGATTCGATCCTAATATGATAGACTTGTCATATGTTAATCTTGTCATGTTTCTCCCCGACGAAACATCCGTCTCGTTAAACACCTGACTATCGCTAAATCGAGACTTTAACAAGTCATGGGGAAATGTACAACTCGAAAGGAACAGTCTCTCTATTCAACAAGCAAAAATAACAAGCACGTTGCTCTCTCATGTTTGGAGTGGGCAAATGTGACAGGAGCGAATAAGCCCGCGGAACCGAATGCTCGGCTACTGGACGGGAAAGGGAGCCGAAACTGGGTGGTTAGGAATGTTAGTTGGCTAAAGTCTTTCATCAGAATTATTCTGGGGATCGTCTGGTTGATCGATGGCTACCTCAAGTTCTCGCCGGGACTGGTCGACTCGTTCCCGGCTCTGATCAAGTCAGAGGGCCAACCGTCTTGGCTTCAGCCCTGGTTCAACTTTTGGTCCAGCGTCACCTCGGCCAACGCGGCCCCGTTCGTCTATAGTATCGGAACGTTGGAGGTGGTTCTTGGCGCGGCCCTAGTCTTGGGGTTCATGCGAAAGATCGCTTACCTCAGCGGAATGGTTCTCAGTCTATTGATCTGGGCGATTCCAGAGGGCTTCGGAGGACCTTACGGCCCAGCATCCACCGACATAGGAACAGGAGTCATCTACAGCTTCCTGTTTCTTTCGCTAATTATCATAAACACCATTTCCGGTCCTAGCAAATACTCTTTGGACTTTTTGCTAGAACGGAAAGTTTCATTCTGGAAACGGGTTGCTGAATTCGGTTAGAAGAAAAACACACGGCCCGGGGGCACGTAGGGTGTTGACCACGATTAGAAACCGATCTTTCAAGATCAATTATGACATAAGTTATAACATGGGCGTCAATCGTCCCGTACCTCGTGCCATGGGTTGATTGACTACGCGCAGCTCCTATTGCTAGGCGCCATGCTCCTATTGCTAGGCGCCATAGCTGGCTTCACTATCTTTCTCGGCCTCCCCCTCGCAATTCTTCAAAATGTGAGCCCGCGCAAGAAAGGTTTCCTTAACGCCTTATCAATCGGCATTCTACTGTTCCTTGTCATCGACGTATTCGGCCACGCATGGAACACTGCGACATGTGTTGCATCGAGCGCTTTTACAGGAAACGCTGCAGCATGCGTCGCGTCAAGCACGGTAGCAGTAAATTGGTCTGTTGCTGACGCTGCGACCGATCTAATCGCCGTCTTCGGGGGACTTGCCTTGGGACTCCTGGGGCTCGTCGCCTATGAAGCGAGGTACATGGCCAAAGCCCCGCCTATCGTCAAGGCGCGTTTGGAGAATGGCCCCGGAACATCTCAGCTAAGTGCTACCGAACAGGCTCAACAAATCCGGGTTCTTCAGGAACATCATCCCTACAGGCTTGCGATGATGATCGCGATTGGCATAGGCGCTCATAACTTCAGCGAGGGACTCGCAGTCGGCCAGTCTTACGCCTCAGGATCAGTTGGGCTAGCGTTACTCCTCATAGTTGGCTTTGGCGCGCACAACACTACAGAGGGTTTCGGGATAGCGGGTCCACTGGCCGGACTCATCAAGAGACCTACAGCACGCTTTCTGGCTGTTGCAGGACTCGTCGGCGGAGGCCCTACTTTTGTAGGGACCGTCGTAGGAAGTTTATGGACTTCTGTGTTCACTTACGTGCTTTTCCTAAGCCTCGCGGGAGGGGCCATCCTCTACGTCTCAATGCTCATGTACAACTCTGGAAGAAAACAGACAACAAACCAGATACTCATGATAGGCATCTTTGTCGGATTGTGCGCAGGATTTCTCACCGATCTGATAGTAACACTAGGCGGAGCATAAGGAAAGAGTGTTAGAAGGATTCGCTCTGATAGAACCGGAATCCAGAAACAACATAGCCCCTGCTACGAATCCCTAACACGACTAGAAAAAAGGGGGACCACAATAGATCCCCGAATTGAAGTCGACGATGCTATTGGAGAAGACTTGGGCCGCGGGAGCTGCGAAAAAGCAGCACCATGTTGACAGCGAGGACCACTTCAATCGCTTTGTCTGCATAGGCAACTACGTCTAGCCCGGTGCCTGTTTCTGCGGCCACGGTTGCCCATACGGACCAAAGAAACAGTGTGTATGCGAAAACCGTGAGCTGTGAGAATCGGGGCTCTATGTTTGCTGCGATGACTAGGGCTGCGAAGATGTAGATTCCTCCCGTTACATACCAAAGATTCTCGTAGAATCCAGCGGTGGAGTTCCCGTAGTAGAAGTCGATGACGCCAGTGATGAGGAGCAATGCGACAGCGGTCCACCTAAGCCACTTCAAGAGCTTGAACCTCCAAGTTCTCTTTGTTTCATTGGATCTTCGAATGTTCTTATCTTTCTCGCCTGTTTATCCGATTACCACCAAATATCCAGTCATTGTGGGTTGGTGAATTTCGCAGAAGTAGCGGAAGGTCCCTGCCCAGCTTGCAGTGAAAGTGATCGTCGCGGTCTGGCTCTGTCCCATTATGACACTGCCGACGTTGGAGAATGTTCCGGCAATACCGCCTCCCTGAGTTTCGTTCTTGTAAACGACCGCGTTAAACGTGTACGGGAGATCCATCGTGTAAGTATGTCCTTCCGGAGTGCCCTCAGTGTCCAGGAAGTGAATGAGAACATGATCTCCCTTGTTGACAGTAATGGTATCAGGCACCCAAGTATCGTGGGGGATATTGAACACCGTCTCATTGAAGGGCAGAGATCTGTCAAACAGGTAGAAGGTCCTCGTCGTGGGGGCATCATAATGGATCACATATCCCACGCCGAGACCGACCGATGCACCACTAACTATTGCTATAACCGCAGTTGCTATGAGCAGTTTCGTGGTTGAAAGCTTGCCAAATCCTGACCCGGTCATGTAAAGCCCCGAAACCCAACTGGCTTTAAGAAATTTGCTAAAACCTGTCATACTCAGCTGGAGCCTACCTTCTAAGCGATGAGAGGTTGCAGCCGTCGGATGAGATGCCTGCTGAAAAGTCTAAGTTGCGAGCGAAATGATATTCATTCTACGAGATTCATAGCTGGTTGAGAAACGAGGTTGAGAGAAGTTGTTCCGTGGGCGAGTACTAGGCTGTCGTCAACACCGTCGATGTGGCTTCTAGTTTCGCCTGGGCCGCTGCCAGTCTAGCTACCGGTACTCTGTAAGCGGAACAACTCACATAGTCGAGGCCTGTTTGGTGGAAGAAGCGGATGCTTCTTGGTTCACCGCCGTGTTCGCCGATTCCAACCTCAAGCTTCGGGTTAGCCTCTCTACCATCGTGAGCTGCAAATTGGATTAGTCTACCGACACCTTGAACATCCAGCACCTCAAACGGGCTCTCGCTCAGGATTCTCTTGTCCAGATATTGGGCCATGAACTTGGCCTCCGCATCATCTCGGCTGAACGCGTAAGTAGCCTGCGTGAGGTCGTTCGTGCCAAACGAGAAGAAGTCAGCATGCTGCGCTAATTGAGCAGCAATCAGTGCCGCCCTAGGGGTCTCCACCATGGTCCCGACCTTGTACTCGATACGCTCATTCATCTCATTGAATACACTCTCTGCTGCCGAATCGACAACACGGCGTAGGTATGCCATTTCGGTCGTAGTGCTGATGAGGGGGAGCATTATCAGGACTCTGACAGTCTGTCCCATCTCCCTCCGCACCTCGATCGCGGCTCTCAGAATCGCTTCGGTTTGGGCTTCGTAAATCTCGGGGTGGGTCACTGCGAGTCTGCTCCCTCTGTGGCCGAGCATTGGGTTGTGTTCACTTAGTTCGTGAACCTTGGCCAGGAGGCGGGCTTTCTCTGCCAAGGGTTCTATGAGGTGCTTCGATCTTAGTGTTTCCATTTCTCCCATTATCTCCTCTGCGGAGGGGAGGAACTCGTGAAGCGGAAGATCAAGTAGCCTAACGGTCACGGGCTTGCCTACCATCAGTCTGAAGATCTCTTTGAAATCGCTCAGTTGGAATGGGACGAGTTTTCTTAGTGCTTCCTTTCTCTCTCGCTCGTCCTCGCCCAGTATCATCTCTCTAACGATGGGGAGCCTTTCTGGTAGGTTGAACATTCTCTCGGTCCTGCAAAGACCGATCCCGTCCGCTCCGAAGTCTCTGGCTCGTTTTGTGCCGTCAGGTGTGTCAGCGTTACCCCAGACACCAAGCCTTCTAGTCTGATCCGCCCATTGAAGTAGAGTACGGAATTCTCCAGTCAATTCAGGCTCTATTGTCCGAGCCTCTCCAAGGATAACTTGGCCCGAGGACCCGTCGATCGTGATGATGTCGCCTCTCTTCACCACCACTCCATCTGCTGTCTTGAAGAAACCCTTCTCCATGTCGATCTTGATGGAACTGCATCCAACTATAGCGGGCTTTCCCATTCCCCTGGCCACCACGGCCGCGTGCGATGTCATTCCCCCTCTAGCCGTCAAAACACCCTCGGACCTGATTATTCCCCGAATGTCTTCAGGAGTGGTCTCGGGTCTTACCAGAATTATTTTTCCTCCTTTGTCCCCCAGTGTTGCGGCTTCCTCAGTGTCGAAGACAACGATGCCGGACGCGGCTCCGGGAGACGCGTTCAAGCCCTTCGCTATCGGCTGGTTCTTGGCGTTTGGGTCTAGCATCCTGTGGAGAAGCTGGTTGATCGAGTCGGGGTCAACGCGGGCAATTGCTTGCTCTTTGGTGATTAATTGCTCGGACACCATGTCCACAGCTATCTTGACAGCCGCTTGAGCGGTCCGTTTGCCGCTTCTTGTCTGCAGAACGTACAATTTTGCATTCTCAATGGTAAATTCGAAGTCTTGCATGTCCGCGAAGTGTCGTTCCAATTTGGCCGCTATCTGGCCCAGTTCTTCTCTTATGATAGGAGGAAGCTTGTCGAGGCTCTCCGGAGTGCGTATTCCCGCAACTACGTCTTCGCCTTGGCAGTTCTGCAAATATTCCCCGTAGAGCTTTCTTTCTCCTGTTGATGGGTTTCGAGTGAAGCCCCGACTCCTGACCCTGAATCTTCTCCCATGTTTCCGAAAACCATGACTTGTAGATTGACAGCGGTCCCAATCTCGTCTCCGATTTTGTAGAATTTGCGATATTCTTTCGCGCGTGGATTGGTCCAGGACTCGAAAACCGCGTTTACTGCGAGTTCCAGTTGTGTCCAAGGGTCCTGAGGCATAACGTGACCTGTTTGTGTCTTGATCATCTTCTTGAATTCCTGAATGATTTCTCTGAGTGTAGCAGGAGTTAGGTCGGTGTCCTGCCTGATTCCTAGTTTGCGCTTTTGTTGCTCTAGAACATGTTCAAACTCTTGTCCCCTAACACCTAGTGCAATCTTGCCAAACATTTGGATGAAACGTCTGTAGGCGTCTAGCGCAAACCTCTCGTTCCGAGTCCTTTTCGCCAAGACTTCTACAACTGTGTCGTCTAGCCCCAGGTTGAGTATTGTGTCCATCATTCCGGGCATAGAGTATGGCGCGCCGGATCTGATGGAGATCAGCAGTGGATTGTCGGGACTGCCTAGTTTCCTTCCAGTTTTCTTCTCAAGTTCTCCAAGCTTTTCTCTTATCTCGTAAAGTAGACCGTGGGGCATTTTCCGGCCGTTAGCGTAATATTCCTTGCAGGCCTGAGTAGTGATGACCATTCCAGGTGGGACCGGGAGACCCATTGAACCCATCTCAACGAGGCCGTACCCCTTTCCGCCTAGCTGGAATTTG
>WNFJ01524750.1_pt2 | contig 13289 bp, 9 predicted proteins | sample 5400461 | NCBI WGS metagenome assembly WNFJ01 (sample SAMN13153349, study PRJNA577476) | soil metagenome | isolation source: 115 cm saprolite on Douglas fir-dominated hillslope | place: USA:California | collected 2013-09-17 | reverse complement strand
CGGGCACCGCCGACTCAGCGTCATCGATCTCGTCACCGGGGGCCAGCCGATGTACAACGAGGATCGGACCGTTGCGGTCGTACTCAACGGGGAGATCTACAATTTCGAGTCGCTACGTGCGCGGCTCTCGAGCGCCGGCCACCGCTTCGTGACGAGCTCGGACACCGAAGTCATCGCCCACCTCTACGAAGAGCACGGCGTGGATTGTCTCCGCTACCTGCACGGGATGTTCGCGCTGCTCATTTGGGACGAGCGTCGGCGTCGCCTCGTCGCCGCGCGCGACCGTCTCGGCAAGAAGCCCCTGTACTATGTCGAGCACGGCGGACGCCTGTCACTCGCCTCCGAGATCACGGCCCTCTACAAGCTCCATGACCTGCCGTGGACACTCGATCCTCTCGCTCTGGATCTTTACCTGGTGCATTCGTACGTGCCGAGCCCGCATACGATCCTGAACGCGATCCACAAGCTTCCGCCCGCACACAGGCTCATCGTGGAAGGAGGGACGATGAGCATCGAGCGGTACTGGCGACCTCCGGGCGCTATCGCGGACGTCACGGACGCCGAGGCCGAGGCACGCCTCGTCGGCGCGCTCGAGAACGCCGTCCGGCTGCGTCTGACCGCCGACGTTCCTCTCGGCTGCTTCCTGAGTGGCGGCGTCGATTCGAGTGTCGTCGTCGCCCTCATGGCACAGCTGAGTCCGACGCCGGTCCGCACCTTCTCTATCGGCTTCGACCGGGAGGAGTACAGCGAGCTTCCGTACGCGCGTCAGATCGCGGCGCTTTTCAACACCGAGCACCAGGAGTTCGTGGTGAAACCGGACGCCGCAGGTATCTTGCCGGACCTCGCCCAACACTTCGGCGAGCCGTTCGGGGACTCTTCGGCGCTGGCTGTGTGGTACGTCGCTCAGCTTGCTCGGGAGCATGTGACGGTGGCCTTGACCGGAGATGGAGGCGACGAGCTCTTCGGCGGCTACGCGTGGTATGGCCTGGGTGCACGCCTCTCGGCCACGGCGCGGTGGGTGCCCCGGGTCGTCCGGGCGGCACTCAATCATCCCGCGGGCCGCCGCTTGCTTCGTGGGCTCCCGCGCTATCCCGCCAAGGCCCTGGATCTCCTCCGCCGGGATGATGCCGCACGCTTCGCTGCCATCCGACGCACGCTCGAGGAGCAGATGCGACCGCATCTCTATGCTCCTGCCTTCGCGGCGCGCGTGGGTGATGGCGCCCTGGCGTACCTCGAGCAGGCGTACGACGAGGCGAAGAGCAAAGACCTGCTGCAGGCGATGGCCGTCACGGACGTCACGACGTACCTACCCGAGGATCTGCTGGTCAAGGTCGATCGAATGACGATGGCCCACGGCCTCGAGGCCCGCTCCCCGTTTCTCGACACGGAGGTCGTCGAGCTGGCGCTTGCGTTCCCTGGGCGACTCAAGCGCGACGCCGGCGGAGCAAAGCGCATCGTCAAAGAGGCATTCGGCTCGCGCTTTCCTTCAGGATTCCTCGACCGTCCGAAAGCGGGATTCAGCCTTCCCGTTGACGAGTGGCTCCGCGACGATCTTCGTCCGCGGCTCGAGGAGCGGCTCTTCCGCGGTGTTTTCGCGGAGGCTGGCGTGGTCACGCCCGACGCCGTCCGACGCCTCCTCAGCGAGCACGACGGCCGCCGGTCTCACGGTGCCACGCTCTGGAACCTTCTCATGCTCGCCGAATGGTTCGAAGTCTACGGTGCGCGCGCCCGCTGGTCGTAGCGCCGGGCTGTCGAGCGCACCGGGGAGGTTTGCAACGTGCTCAACGCGTTGACTATCGACGTCGAAGATTACTATCAGGTTTCGGCCTTCGAGTCGCTCGTGCGCTTCGAGGACTGGCCGAGGTTTGAAAGTCGTGTGGAGAAGAACACCCATCTCGTGCTGGATCTGCTCGACGAATACCGGGTCAAGGCGACGTTCTTCGTCCTCGGGTGGGAGGCAGAGCAACGACCGCACCTCGTCGAGGCGATCGCGGCCCGCGGACACGAGATCGCTTCGCACGGCTATCGGCACCGCTTGATCTATTCGCTGGCGCCGGCGGAGTGTCGGGAGGACCTCCTGCGTTCGAAAGCCCGCCTCGAGGCCATCACGGGCTTGGAGGTGCTCGGCTTCCGGGCTCCAAGCTACTCGATCGTCGCGCGGTCGCTCTGGTGTCTGGACCTGCTGATCGACCTCGGATTCAGGTATGACTCCAGCATCTTCCCGATCCATCACGATCGGTACGGCATTCCAGGGGCCTGCCGGTTCCCGCACCCGCTGGAGCGTCACGGCGGAGGCGTCGTCGAGGTTCCGCCGTCCACGGTGCAAATCCTCGGTACGAACGTGCCGATCGCCGGAGGGGCGTATCTCCGATTCTTCCCGCTCCGTCTGATCCGGTGGGGCATCCGACGGCTGAACGTCGTGGAACGCCAGCCGGCCATCATCTATCTGCATCCATGGGAGCTCGATCCGGAACAGCCGCGGCTCCCCGGCCCGCTGAAGAGCCGGATCCGGCACTACACGAACCTCGATCGAACGGAGCCGAAGCTCCGGCGGCTGCTCGAGGAATTCTCGTTCGCGCCGGTGCGTGACGTCCTGGGTCAGCGCGGCCTACTCTGAGAGGAGATCCGCGTGCACACCGTTGCCGTGCTCGCATTCTGGGTGGGAGCGATCCTCGTCGGCTACGGCTACGTCGGCTACCCGCTCATCCTCAACGCGCTCGGCCGCATCAGGCGGCGCACCGTCATCCGCTCCGCCGGAGAGCCGCGCGTCAGCCTCGTCGTTCCCGCGTACAACGAAGCGCACGTCATCAAAGCCAAGATCGACAATTGTCGGCAACTCGACTATCCGACCGACCGTCTGCAAGTCCTGATCGCCTCGGATGGCTCGACTGATGCCACCAGCGAGCTTCTCCAGGCAGCCAGCAGCGAGGCCATCATCGGGGTCGTGTACCCCGAGCGCCGAGGGAAGGTCGCCGTCCTCAACGATCTCGTGCGACGGGCGTCGGGGGAGATCGTCGTGTTCTCCGATGCCGCGAGCATGCTCGAGCCCGGCAGTATCAGGGCGCTCGTGAGCAGCTTCGCCGACGCTCGCGTCGGCTGCGTCAGCGGGGTATACCGCGTCGCGGAGGCGCGGCGCGACGGTGAGGCCGTCCCGGAAAGTCTCTATTGGCGTTACGAGACGTTCGTGCGTCTGTTGGAGTCGCGGCTCGGTGCGATGCTGGGCGCGCACGGTTCCCTCTATGCGATCCGCCGCACGCTGTTCGAGCCCATCGATCCCCGAGTCATCAACGATGACTTCGTCATTCCCGTGACCATCTTGCTGAAGGGATTCGACTCTGTCTACGACACCCGCGCCGTGGCGTGGGAAGATGCCGCAGAGATGGCGGGCTTCACCCGGCGCATTCGCATCGCGGTCGGGAACTATCAGCAGCTCGGTCTCCTGCTGCGAGAACGTGGCGTGTGGCGGAAGCCCCAGCTGCTATTCCAGCTCGTCTCCCACAAAGCGCTGCGTCTTGCGATGCCTTTTTTGCTCTTGGGCATCTATCTCGGCAGTGCGGGACTCTCGGCCCATCCGGGATACCGTTTGGCCTTCGCGGCCCAGACGTTGTTCTACGGCCTCGCGGGCCTCGGCCACCGTCCTGAGGCCCGCCGGTGCGGTCGGGCATTCATCGCCGCACCGTACTACTTCTGCATGCTGAACGCGGCGATACTGCTGGGACTCTACCGCGTGGTGCGCGGCGGGACGCCGGTGACATGGAAGAGCGGACCCGTCGAGCGATGTGCGCCGGCCGCTGGCGATGGTCGCTCGAAGCTCGAGAATCCATGAAGCCGCGCCTCCGCGAGACCAGGCTGATCGTGATGGCCGTGGCACTGGTGGTCGTCGTTCTGGCCGCAGCCGAGGGGATGGCGACCGATGCGGATCCGACGCCGATTCCGGAGCTCGCCCGATGGAAAGCCCAGATGCTCACGTCTGGGCGCGCGCTCTGCAATTATCTCGCGGAGCCGCACTCGTTCGACGATCTGCTGAGCGCGGTGTACTACGATTCGCAGCGCGTGTTCTTGCAGATTGCGGAGTACACCGGCGACGCCGGCTGGACCAGATGCGCGGATCGCGCCGCGGCCATCTATCGCGATCAATATGTGTTGCGCGCGAAAGGGGCGGTGCCGGGCTACTGGAACTTCACGCACGGTCTGGCAATGGATTACCTGCGCTCTGGGGAGCCGCGATCGAAGGCGGCGGTGATCAGCCTCGCAGAGAACGCTGCGTTCGCCCGCGACAACACGCCGTTGCCGTGGACGGCCCCGGAGGAGGTGAGCCGGGAGGTGGCCTACGCGATCATGAGTTATCTCAACGCCGAGAGGGTCGGCGCGGCTCCCCGTGCCCGTCTTCCCCGGCTGGTCGATCACGCTCTGGGCCACATCGAGCAGTGGTTCGTGACTGGAACCTATAAGCGCATCGCGCCGTTCATGGTCGGCCTGACATCCGAGGCGTTGATCTTTTACTACGAGAAGACTCACGATCCCAGGATCCCCCCGGCCATCGAGACGGCGCTCGACTGGTTGTGGGCGAACGCCTGGGTCCCGAAAGACCAGGCGTTCTGGTACGAGAGCCTGGACAAGACCGCGGGCGCCCCCGATCTAAACCTGCTGGTCGCCCCTGCCTACGCCTGGCTTTACCGAGAGACAGGCCGTCCCGTCTGGCGGGAGCGCGGAGATCAGATCTTCGCAGGCGGAGTGAAGCGTGCTTGGCTCGGGAGCGGCAAGCAGTTCAACCAGAGCTATCACTGGAGCTTCGATTACGTCAGATGGCGCGCGTCGTCGCGGCCCACTGGTCGTCCTTCATCTGCCAGCGCGCGTTAGGTCGACCTCGCTTGCAACTCCCCGCAAGAGATCCCATTTCGCCGAATCGACGATGTCTGGTCACCCACACTGCCAAGCCCGCCGCGACACAGGTTCCAACAGGCCGACAATCCTCGGCGCGAGGGCTGGGCGGTATGCGCTGGCCGTTGTCGCCTGGCTCCTGGCGATGCTCCTCGGAGCGGGGCCGGCGCCCGCCTGGGGTTCCGAACCGCCCATTGCGGAGCTCGGACTCTGGGAAAGCCACATGCTCAGCAGCGGTCAGGTGCTTTGCGACTATCTCGCTCAGCTGCTACCCGCCGACCAGCTCCTCGCCGCAACCGCGTACGATGCCGAGCGGGTCTTCTACCAGATCGTGGAATACACCCATGACTCGGGATGGGTCACCTGCGCGCAACGGGCGGAAGCGGTGTATCGAGATCAGTACGCATTCGCTGCCGGCGGGAGAGTGCCGGGATACTGGAATCTCACGCGTGGCCTGGCCAGGGACTACGCTTACACGGGAGACACCGCGTCGCGGGACGCCGTGATTCTTCTCTCCGAAAACGCCATGTTCGCCCAGGACGCAACACCGCTCGCCTGGACGGTGTCCGTCAACTACAGTCAGGAAGTTGCGTGGGCGATCCTGAGCTACCTCGATGCCGAGGCCGTCGGAGGATTCAGACGCGCGCGCCTGCCGCAGCTCGTCGACCAAGCGCTCGGCCACATCGAGCAGTGGCTGGTGACGTCGACCGCCACCGAGGTCATGCCCTATCGAATCGGTCTCACCGCGGAAGCCCTGATCAAGTACTACGAGCGGACCCAGGACCCGCGAGTTCCTCCGGCGATCCAGGCGGCGATGGACTGGTTGTGGACGAACGCCTGGATGCCAGGAAGTGAAGCCTTCTGGTACGACAATCAGGACACGACGGCGGCCGCGCCGGACCTGAATCTCCTCATCGCTCCCGCCTATGCGTGGCTTTATCGGCAGACCGCCGATCCTGTCTATCGCGACCGCGGCGATCAAATCTTCGCCGGCGGCGTGACGTTGGCGTGGCTTGGCGCAAGGCAATTCAACCAGAACTATCGCTGGAGCTTTGATTATGTGAAATGGCGCCAGGCGGGCCCGTTGGCGCCTCCCGGGCTGATGCAGTGGCAAGCCAACATGCTGACGTATGGGCGGATGAATTGCGACGTCCTGGCGCAGGCGTTGCCGATCGATGAGCTTCTCACGGAGACCTATTACGACGCCGAGCGCGTCTATTACCAGATTGCCACCTACACGCAGGACATCACGTGGCTCACCTGCGCGCAACGGGCCCAAGCAGTGTATCGCGATCAGTACGTGATCCCCGCCGTCGGGGCCGTGCCGGGCTACTGGAACTTCACGCGCGGCCTTGCGCTCGACTATCTCGCGACCGGAGACCTGGTATCGCAAGGCGCGGTGATCCTTCTCTCGCAAAACGCCATGTACGCCCAGGACACTGCCTCGCTCGACTGGACGGTATCGGCGCGGTACAGCCGGGAGGTCGCCTATGCGATCCTGAGCTACCTCGATGCCGAGGCGGTCGGGGCGCCGCCCCGCGCGCGGCTGCCGCAGCTCGTCGATCAGGCGCTCGGGCACGTCGACCAGTGGTTCGTGAGCGGAACCGCCACGTCGATCACGCCGTTCATGGTGGGCCTCACGTCGGAAGCGCTGATTCGCTACTACGAGCGGACGCAGGATCCTCGGATTGCGCCGGCCATCCAAGTGGCGATGGACTGGCTGTGGGCGAACGCGTGGATGCCGGGCGCCAAGGCTTTCTGGTACGACGACCAGGACAGGACCTTGGCCGCGCCGGACCTGAATCTGCTGATTGCTCCCGCCTATGCTTGGCTCTACCGCCAGACGGGCGATCCCGCGCATCGCGACCGCGGTGATCAAGTCTTCGAAGGTGGCGTCGAGTACGGCTTCTTGGGCGACGGGAAGCATTTCGACCAGGCCTACCGCTGGAGCTTTGATTACATGACGTGGCGCGCGGCGCAACCGGCCGCGCAGTGACCCGTATTCCGACCACATCTTCCATGAGATCGGTGAGTCCGAAGCTTCACGGAGAACCGCAGCGAACCACCTCACGCGACCGTGGGGAGGCGCGCGCGGCCGTCGCGGACGAACTATGATAGACCGCAAGACCTATCGTGTCGGACTCGTCGGAGCGGGATACGTCAGCGAGTTCCACATCAAAGCGCTGAACCGACTGCCGAACGTGCGCGTCGTCGGTATTACGGACATCGACGCGAACCGCGCTCGCGACGTCGCGCAGCGCTTCCGACTCGCGGGCACATTCCCGTCGCTGACGGCGATGGCGAGCGACGGACTCGACGTCGTGCATGTGCTCACGCCGCCGAGCGCGCACGTGGCGGTCGCGCTCGAGGCGATGGCGCTCGGCTGTCACGTGCTCGTCGAGAAACCGCTCGCCACGAGCATCGAGGACTGCGACCGACTCGCGGCCGAGGCCGCATCGCGCGGCGTGATGCTCGGCGTGAACCACTCACTTCTTGGCGATCCATTCGTGAGACGGACCGTCGATCTGGTCCGCCGCGGCGCGCTCGGCGAGATCATCGCCGTCGATTATCTCCGGAGTTCCAGCTATGTGCCGTATCGGGGGGGCCCGAGGCCGCCGCAGTATCGCGATGGGGGTTATCCCTTCCGTGATCTCGGTGTACATGCACTGTATCTGCTTCAGGAACTTCTCGGCGAGATTCACGACGTGCACGCCGACTTCCGCTCATCGGCGGTGAAAGGCGGCGACCCGACCGTTCACTTCGACGAATGGCGCGCGTTGGTGCGGTGCGCGCGCGGCACCGGCAACGTTCAACTGTCCTGGAACGTCAAACCACTGCAGCACCAGGTCATCGTGCAGGGAACGCGCGGCACCCTGCGGGCCGACCTGTTCTCGATGTATCTCACGCGCCGCCGTGATACTCACTTGCCCAAGGCGGTCGAGCGCCTCGTCAACGCCTTCGGCGAGTCGGTCTCGTCCGCTTCCCAGCTGACGTGGAACGTCGGGCGCTTTGTCGCGGGTACCGTTCAGCCCTATCAGGGCCTCCACAATACGGTACGCGCGTTCTACGAAGCTCTGACCGGCGGCACGCCGATCCCGGCCACGGCTCAGCAGGCGCGATCAATCGTGTACTGGACGGAACGGGTCGCGCGCGAAGCCGATCACGCGAAAGCGAAGCTCTACAGTCAATACCAGCCCAGCGGCCGGCCCGCCGTCGTGGTCACGGGCGCGAACGGCCTCCTCGGTCGTGCCCTCGTGCGCCGGCTGCTCGAGGGCGAGGAAACCGTTCGACTCTTCGTGCGCCGACTGCCCTCGCGTGATTGGATGGAGCATCCGCACATTGAGGTGGTACTCGGTGAGCTCGGCGATCCCGAGGCGGTCGATCGCGCGGTCGAGGGCGCGACGGCAGTCTTCCACCTCGGTGCCGCGATGGGCGGCCCGTGGGAAGCGCACGAAGCCGGTACCGTCGTGGGCACGCGCAATATCGTTGAGGCGTGCCTGAGGCACGGTGTCCCGAGACTGATCTATGTCAGCTCGCTCTCGGTCATCGATTGGGCCGGTCATCCGCCTACCCCTGTCAACGAATCCTCCCCGCTCGAACCGCTTTCGCACCGGCGCGGCCACTACACGCGGGCGAAACTCGAAGCCGAACGGATCGTGCGCGCCGCCGCGGAACAGGGACTATCATGCGTGGTCGTGCGGCCCGGCCAGATCTGGAGTGAGACGNGGCTGATCGTCGTCGGTGACGGCGACATCCGGCTGCCCCTGATTCACGTCTCCGATGTCGTCGAGGCCCTCGTCAAGGCACGGCAATGCACGGCCGACCGCGGCGAGGTATTCCACCTCGTGGACGACGACGCCATGACTCGCGACGAGCTCATCCGCCTGTACATCGACTCGCGAGACCCGGACACGCGTGTCGTGCGCGTCACGATGGCAGCCGCCTGTGTGCTGACGAGGTGCGTCGAGCTCGCTTTCACGCTGCTGCGCCGACCCGCGCCGATCTCGCCGTATCGCTTGCGTTCGGCGTACAGGATGCTGACGTTCGATTGTGAGAAGGCCCGCACGCAACTTGGATGGCGACCCCGCGTCCCCGGTGCGGCCCTCCGCGTCCTGTTGAAGTCACCGCCCATATCTGCGTGACCGGGAAGTCCCTCAGCATCGGTCGTTCCGGCGGCTCGAGAGGGCGAAGCGACAAGGAGGAGAGTCATGTGGTTCGGATCGATTCGGAATCGAATGGCGGAACGCCTCTCGAGGTACGGGCTCTCCGCAACGCTGGCGGATCTGGCCATCAAGGCGATCAATCGCGTCGTCGTGTTCAAAGTCCTGAAGTGTGTCCGAATTGGCGCCCCGTCGGTCGACTATCTGCAGACGGCGACCAGGTATCGGTGCGGCTTCCTCGATCGGCGCGTGCTCCTGAACTATTCAAGGCATCCGCAGTACGAGCTCCCACACGAGTTCGTGCGGAACGCGCTGGCCAAGGGTGATGAGTGTTTCGGGATCATGGACGGAGACGTCCTTGCAAGCTATGGGTGGTATTCGAACCAGCCCACGGATACGCCGGACGGACTGACAGTGCATTTCGACGACAAGTACATCTACATGTACAACGGTTTCACCCACCCCGACTACCGCGGGCAGCGTCTGCACGCGATCGGCATGACGATGGCTCTGAAGGAATACCTCGATAGAGGCTTCAAAGGTCTCGTATCGACGGTGGACTGGAACAACTTCAACTCACTGAAGTCGGTCTACCGGATGGGCTACGAGGACTTCGGGGAGATTTACATGATCACGGCGCTCGGCCGGGATCTGATTTACCGTACCCGCGGGTGTAGGGACTATGGATTCGCGCTCAAGCGACGTCAATGAGGTGAGGCGGAGTACCATGCCGCTTCGTCAGCGCCGGACTCTGCCGTGAAGCTTGAGGCCATTGCTCCGTCCGAATGGGCCGCTCGACTCGTTCCGGCCTGGAACGATTTGCTTGAAGGGGCAGCCGAACCCAGCGTCTTCCTCACTCCGGAGTGGATCGGTGCTTGGTGGCGCGCGTTCGGCGAGGCATATGAACCGAGGCTCTGGGCCGGCTGGAATGGCGAGGGCGAGCTCGCCGGCCTGGCGCCGCTCTACGCCCGTCGCCGTGGCGCGCTCGGCTTCCGCGGTCCACGGGTGGTCGGATTCATGGGGGACGAGGCGGTCGGCTCGGAATACCTGGGACTCCTCGTGCGAAGCGGTCACGAGGAGGAATTTTTATCTGACCTGGCCGAGGTTCTGGAAAGCGACTGGGCGCTGCTCGACTTCCACGGTTTGCGGGCAAACGGAACCATGGCCCGACTGATTCCGGATATCCTTGGTGCGCGGGCGCGGCGGCGGACGCACGTGGAACAACACCCGTGCTCGCTCGTCGTGCTTGCTGACGACTACGAAGCCTACCTGCAGACTCTTGGGCCGAAGTTCCGGTCAACGCTGCGCCAGCGAACGAACAAGCTCGTCAAGAATCACGCGGTGCGGCTTCTTTTGACCAGCCGCGAAGAGGATCTCCGCCCCGACCTGGAGCGCTTTTTCGCCATGCATCAAGCGCGCTGGGCGGCTCGCGGACACGTCGGCTCCTTCCACGACCTCCGCATGCAGTCCTTTTACCGGGAGGTTGCAGCCGTATTCCTGCGCCGCGGATGGTTGCGCTTTTGCCACCTCGAGGTGGACGGCGTCGTCCGGGCCAGCCAGTTCGGCTTCGCCTATCGTGGCGTGCTTCACTCGCTGCAAGAGTCCTTCGACCATTCGTTCCATCCTCCCGGAGTCGGCGGGCTTGGCGTCATCCTGAGGGGAATGGCCATTCGCGAAAGCATCGCGGAGGGCCTGAGCGCGTATGACTTCCTGGGGGGAGTTGATCCGTTCAAGGCTCGATGGGGCGCGACGACTCATTACGTCCAGCGGGTGCGCATCGCAGCGGCCAGCGTTGACGGCTCGCTTTGCTTCGCAGCGAGCCCTGGATTCTGCATGATCAAAGACTCGATTCGGACCCATGTTCCGCGCTGGCTCCTCGAGACGCGAAGGGCCCTCCAGTTGTTGTTGAAGCGAACGCCGCTGGCGAGGTCACTGCGACCATGAGCATCAACGAGGGACGGCCGCGAACTCAGCCCGAAATCGCCGGCCCGAGCCCTATAACCGATACCACGCGCGCGCATGACGCGCACGCCCCGCTGAGGCTGGCGATCTTGACGGGGCAGGACTCGCGCACCACGTGCCGCTGGATTTCGGCACTCGCCACCGTCCCGGGCGTTCGACTCGTGGGAATCCTCATCGACTCGCAACCCGCGCCGCTTCGGATCCGGCTGCGGAACCTGCGCCGCAATCTACGTCGCCAGGGCTGGTCCTATCTTGCGTTCCGCCTCGGCCGCTTTCTGAATGATGCTCTGGAACGGCTCGCGGCTCGCGTCGTTTCCCAGGGCGACGTGTTGGCCCTGGCGCAACGGGCATCTCCCGACCAACCGTTTTGCCTCGCCCAGCTTGGGCAGCGCTACAACATTCCCATCCTCGACGTCGGTGATCTCAACGACACCTCGGCGATCGCCGCCCTCGCTCGGCTTCGACCTGACCTGGGAATCGTCCTCGGAACTCGGATCCTGAAGCGCTCGACGTTCTCGGTGCCGCGGCTGGGTTGCCTGAACCTCCACCTGGGCAAAGTCCCTGAATACCGCGGGACGCCGCCTGGGTTCTGGGAGCTCTACGACAACCAGACAACTGCCGGCCTCACGGTGCACTTGGTCGATGACGGTCTAGATACCGGCGACGTCCTGGGAGAGGCCAGCATTCCAATCCATCCACTCGACTCGCCGGAGACGCTGCGACGAAAGCTGGAGATTCGCGGCGGTGAATTGCTGGTGCAGTGTGTCCTCGACCTCGCCCTTGGCCAAGTCACGCCACGACCGCAGTCTCGCGATGGGCATCGACCGAGAACCTCACCTACCCTCCGCCAGGAGTACGAGCTTCGGCAGAAACTTCGCGTGCCAACGCTGCAGCGCTCGGTGTGGATCGAGGCGGCCAAAACCACCGTCTATCTGCTCGTGTACTATGGCGGCCTATTTCATCTGGTCCGCTCCATTCGCAGGATGGCGGGGATAAACCGGGCCTGCGTGCTGCTCTACCACCGCGTGAACGACCTGGCCGACGACGCACTCACCACATCTGTACGACGCTTTGCCGAGCATATGCTCGTCGTCCTCAGCAAAGGGTATTCGGTAATTCCGACGTCGGTGCTCGTGGCGAAGATCAGAACCGGCGCACGGCCACCGCGTGATTCGGTCGCGATTCACTTCGACGACTGCTACCGAGACGTCTATACGCACGCGGCCCCCATCTTGACTGCGCTTCGGGTGCCCGCGTGTTGCTTCGTCTCCTCGGGCTACGTCGGAAACAGCGAACGCTTCCCCCACGATGTAGCAAAATCACCGTGGGTCTTCGACAACCTGCGTCCGGCGGATCTCGTCGCCCTGACGAACGATGGCTTCGAGATCGGATCGCACACGGTGAGTCACGTGGACCTCGGCCAGTGCCCTCCGGACGTCGCACGCCACGAGGTTATGCAGAGCAGACTGGACCTCGAAGCGATCATCGGCAAGCCTGTGACGCTCTTCTCCTATCCCTTCGGCGAGGAATGCAACATCCGACCGGAGGTGGTCGATATCGTTCATCGTGTTGAATACGAAGCCATCTTCTCCGCATACGGTGGCTACGTCACGCGCCGGTCTGATGTCTTCAATCTGCCGAGGGTGGGTGTGAGTGGAAGGGCGCGCCCGCTCGATCTTCTGATGGAGATCGAAGGGCTCTCGCTGAGCGCTCTCAAGGCACGATGGCGGACAGCCTTGTTGCGCTGGAGAACCGACCGCAAACAGATGAAACGGGTGCGTGGCCAGTTCGTCAGTGAAGACGACAGGCACGCCGCCGCCGTTGCCCGGGCCGGATCGCGATCACCCGGGCGGCCACAAGATACTTGAGCCGCGTGACGCCGCGGTCGCGACCATCGGTACCGCGACGACGAGCACGGCACCGGGTGTCGGCGACAGGAATGAGACGGAGGCGACGACCTGCACCGTCAGCACGGGGGAGCTCGCCGTCGCCCCACTGGTGGTCGTGACCTTGGCCATCAAGCCGTAGGTGCCGGCCGGCGTCCAGCGTGGGTTCAGGGACCACTGCATCGTATAGGGGGCTCTTTTAACCGTCGCCATCGGCGGGTTGGTGCCCCACCAGAACTCAACCTTGGCGATCGCATCGCCCGCAGCGAGACCGGAGACAGTAGCGGTAAGGGGCACCGCGACGCCGGTCCCGCCAACCAGCGGGCTCGGCAGTCCTGAGGTCAACGCAACGGCGAGCGCTGGCGTCGCTGACGTTGCTGACGTCGCTGACGTTGCTGAC
>WNFJ01704115.1_pt2 | contig 13292 bp, 10 predicted proteins | sample 5400461 | NCBI WGS metagenome assembly WNFJ01 (sample SAMN13153349, study PRJNA577476) | soil metagenome | isolation source: 115 cm saprolite on Douglas fir-dominated hillslope | place: USA:California | collected 2013-09-17 | reverse complement strand
CAAGCGTAGTCAATGCTTTGCGCGGAGCGGTATGGGCGGTGGATGCGGATCGCCCTGTTGCGTTCATCCGCACTATGGATCAACTCATGGAGGAAAACGTTGCGGACCGCGAGCGGCCCATGACGCTGCTCGGTATTTTCGCGGGACTGGCGCTGGTTTTGGCGTGCATCGGAGTGTACGGCGTGCTGGCTTATTCCGTCGCGCAACGAACTCGCGAGATTGGCGTTCGGATGGCGTTGGGCGCGAGGCCGCTGGACGTTACACGGATGATTTTGGGGCGCGGATTAAGACTGAGTGCCATTGGATTAATCGCGGGGGCGGCCCTGGCAGGGGTGCTGGGAGTTTTGCTGCGGTCCTTGCTTTTCGGTGTGACACCGGCAGCGCCTTTCATTTACGCGGGCACAGCGGCATCACTGATTGTCGTGGCGCTCGCCGCTTGCGTGATTCCCGCGCAGCGCGCGGCCCGCGTGGATCCCGTCGTGGCCTTGCGCGACGAATAATCGACGGACAAAAAACACCGAGAAAAATCGGCGCTTTCTTCAAACAATTTTATTTTGGAGTTATGCGACGGCCTTTCGCAGACGGCTTACGACCCGTTCTTGGCCAAGCACGGCCATCGTATCGAAAAGCGGCGGCGCGACTGCTTGCCCGACAATCGCGACGCGGCACGCGTTGATCAGCAATCCCGCTTTCACGCCGGCAGCTTCGGCCACGGCGCGCGAAGCGTGGTCGCAGGCGTCGTGATTCCATTCGGGCAACGCGGCAAGTGCATCCGCCAGCTTTGCGAGCAGTTCCGGTACTTTCGGATCTTTCCAGAACTTTTCTTTTGCCGCCGGATCGATTGGAAAATCATCGCTGAAAAACGCCCGCGACCACGATGAAAAATCCGGCAGCAAGCGGATTCGCGGCCGCAGCAAATCCACCGTGCGCGAAAACCACGCGTGGTCTCTTCCATCGGGGCCTCGGGCAGCGCCAGCGGCCCACTCTGGCCTCCACAATTTGCTGCGCTTCAATTCGGCTTCCACTTGCGGCAACAGTTCCTCGATCGGAAGCTTTTGTAAGTACTGCGTGTTAAACCACTCAAGCTTGGCCTTGTCAAAGACTCCATTCGTACGGCTCACACCTTCGAGCGAAAATCTTTCAATCAATTCCTTCGTGCGCAGATACTCGTCATCGTTGCCCGGAGACCATCCCAGCAGCGCTAAGAAATTGCGAAAGGCTTCGGGCAGAAACCCTTCGGTGCGGTACATGTTGACGTCCGTCGCGCCGTGGCGCTTTGAAAGACGCTTCTTGTCCGGTCCAAGAATCAGTGGAACGTGCGCGAAGAGTGGTGGCTCCGTTCCCAGCGCGCCATAGAGCAGCACCTGCTTCGGGGTATTCGAAAGATGGTCCGCGCCACGAATCACGTGCGTGATGCGCATGTCGACGTCATCTACCACTACGCCCAGTTGATACATCGACTGCCCGAACTCTTCTTCGCCCTTGCCGGAGCGCAGCAACACGAAGTCTTCGATCTCGTCATTCGAAAACTCCGTCTCACCAAACACGACATCGGTAAATTTTGTGGTTCCACCCAAGGGCACCTTGAAGCGCACTGCTGGTTTCGCGCCGGGAGTGGACGGCTTGCCGTCGCGGCAACTGCACCGCGTCATGCGCCGGGCTCCGCCGCCCTTCGGCTCTTCGTCTTGGCCAGGTTCAGCGTGGTCCCCACCCGCATACTTTTCCGGAGGGCAGTAGCACAAAAAGGCAGCGCCGTTGGCCAGGCACTTTTTTGCAGCCTCGCGATAAAGTTCCGTCCGCTGCGACTGGTAAAAAGGCCCTTCGTCCCACTCGACGCCGAGCCATTTCAGTCCATCCAGAATTCCCGTCACCAGTTCCGGCTTGTTTCGCTCTGCGTCCGTGTCTTCAATCCGCAGGATCATCGTGCCGTGCTGCCGACGCGCAAACAACCAGTTAAACAGCGCTGTCCGGGCACCGCCGACGTGCAAGTAGCCTGTCGGCGAAGGCGCGAATCGGACCCGCACACCGTCTGGTGTTTTGTTGGTCATTTCGCTCATGCTTCTGGCTTGTTCCCCGCTCCTATTTCAAACTTCCAGTTTAGCGAAAGCTATATATGGCGTCCAATTTCTGGCTCTTGCCCAGCGCAAAACGGGCGACACAAGGCCGTACCCCCAGCAGCGGCCCTCCCGGCCTTGTATGGAAACCGTTACCCCCACCCTGCTGCCTCTTTCGCAACCGGTACCCCGGTAGGCTTGCTTAGTCAAATTTGCATCATCCATAATCATAAGTACTTTGTTTTGTGCCTCGAGGTAGCCGCCTCGCTCTGCCGCACAATTGTCCCCGCGTGCGACTGTCGAGGTATAGGCTCTATCTTGAGGCACAAATCGCTTCGCCGTGCTTGCACGGTGCAACGGAGCCGTCCGCGCTTGGGACGGAGAATTGACCGAGGCCTTGACCAACCAGAGCTTCATCGCACTGGCTTTGCTTGCGGCTACCTCTTTGGTGGCTGGCTTCTTCGCCTATATTTACCAACTGAAGCGCCAGCCCTATCTGATCCATTGGACGGCTGGATGGGCCATTATTGCCCTCAGTTATCTCGGACCCGTTCTCTCCGGTGGTAACAACGCTTGGCCGTTCCAGACGGCGCTCGATCAATTTCTCTATGCCGCCGCGGGGATTTTTTTCTTTCTTGGTGCCCAGCTTTATGCGCAGCGTACGCTGTGGTCTATTCCGGCTGCGACGGCCGGTGGCGTGCTCGTTTTCTGGGGAGGCGCCGTCGCCCTTCGTTGGTTTAACTTTCCGCTGATTCTTCCTGCGGCGGCAATTTTTCTGGCGGTAGCTTACATCTTCTGGCAAGAAAGCCGCCGCCAGGAAACACTGGCGGACTGGCTTCTCGCCGTTTCTTTTGTCGTTTGGGCCACGGTTGGCGTTGCGTTTTCCTTCTTCCGCAGCGCTCCCTTCTTCCGCGACATCAGTTTCCAAACGGCAGCCGCCGTGCCGTCCGCCTTCGTCGCCATGCTTATGGTCATGGCGCTCTACGAAGAAGAAAAACGCCGCGTCGAACGCAACATGCTGGCGCTCTCGAACCTCAATCTCGCTACCTCCAGTTTTGTCGGCGGAGAAATTCAGCGCATGCTTTCTCAGGCACTCGACCGCGTCCTTGGCGTGGTACGCCTTCCCGCCGGCGCGCTCTTTCTCCATCATGGCGACCCACTGGGTCCCACCTCGGTCGTCGCCGTCGGCTTGAGCGATAACTTCTGCCGCACGGCGCAAGAACAAGGGCTGGACGATTATCTGGTTGGCCTGGTCTCGCGGCTTGGCGGCCTGCTCGGCTTTCGCGATCTTCGCAATGACGACACTGTCGCCGCTCTCGAACGCGAAGAGCCCATTCGCCGCTTCCGCCACCTCGCTCTCGCGCAAGGTCTTCGCAGCATCGTGGCCATCAGCCTTCAGGCCAAGGAGCACGCCTTTGGCGTTCTCCTCCTTGGGACTCCGGACAGCCGCCGCTTTACTCCCGCGGAATACCGCCTGCTTCTCGCCCTCGGGCACCAAATCGGCATGGCCGTCGAGAATAGCTACCTCATCCAGCAAACTTCCCGCCGCTCCGAGGAGCTTCACGTCCTCAACGAAATTGGCCGCGCTCTTAGCTCCACGCTCAACAAGGAAGATTTGCTCCGGAAAGTTTGGGAAGAGCTTCGGCGACTTTTTGACGTAGAGAATTTTTACATCGCCTCACTCGACCCGCTCCGTGATGAGATGCAGTTCGATATTGAAATAATTGGAGGCACCCCTAGGCCTTCGCGCAACCGTCCCATCGGCAACTACATCACGGAATACGTTATTCGCACGCGCCAGCCCATCCTTATCCGTGACAATTATGTTGCCGAGGTCAAAAAACTAGGCGTCGAACCCATACGCGACGGCGGCTGTTTTTGCTGTGTGCCCCTGGTCGCCTACGATCACGCCATTGGCGCCATGGCCGTTTTTTCCGATCACGAGCGCACTTTTGACGAAGGGCATCTCGAGCTCATGCGCGTGCTGGCCAGCGAAGCGAGCATCGCCATCGAAAATGCGCGGCTCTTCCACGAAGAGCGCACCAAGGCGCGCCATCTTTCGCTGCTAAACACCATTTCGCGCAATGCCATCGCCACTCTCAATCCTGACGAAATGCTCGCCAAAATTGCGGAGCAATTGGAAGCCGGCCTGACCTACGATCACATCGGTATCTGCGTCCTCGAATACTCGACGCGCGAACTCGTCGTGCAAGCCGAAGCCGGCGCGCGCCGCGGCGCTCTCGGTAAGCGCATACCGCTCGGCAACGGCCTGCTCGGCCATGTCGCCCGCAGCGGCCAATTGGCCGATTTTAAGTCCTCGCCATCCGGTGACTCTCGTCACAAGCCGCTTTTGCCGGATTCCGTTGCGGCCATCGCTCTCCCGGTGTTCTACGCCGAGCAGCTTCACGGCGTGCTCTATGTCGAATCTTCGTTACACGTCGAATTCTCCGAGGAAGAGATCCTCCTTCTTCGCACCCTTGCTGACCTCATCGCCGGCGCCCTTCACAACGCTCTCTCCTTCCAGAAGGCCCAGGAGCAGGCCATCACCGATGGCCTCACCGGCGTCAAGACCCACCGCTTTTTCATGGAAGCTCTTTCCGCCGAGTGGAAGCGCTCGACCCGCGCCGGCCGCGCCTTCGCCCTCGTCCTCATGGACCTCGACCGCTTCAAGTTCGTCAATGATTTTTACGGCCACCTCGAGGGCGATCTTGTTCTCCAGCGCGTCGGGCACATCCTTGAGACGAATTGCCGTCGTTCCGATGTCGTCGCTCGTTATGGTGGCGACGAATTCGTCATTCTAATGCCAGAAACCAATATGGAGCACGCCCGGCAGCTTGCCACCAAGCTTCGCGGATGGGTTTCCGCAGATCCCCTCCTGCGCGAGAAAAACATAAGCGCCAGCTTTGGCATCGCTTGCTATCCACTCCACGGTTCTTCGCCACAAGAGCTCATCCAGGTAGCCGACGCTTCCATGTATTTGTCCAAGCATCAGGGCGGGAACGCCGTCTCAACCGCCGATCATTTCGATCCCAACGAAGCGAAAAAGTGGAAGCGTGATGTCCTCGAAGCCTATCTTGGCGTAACTCTGAAGCGGCTCTTTGCCACCGGGCCAGAAGCCTTTGATGAAATCTACTCGCGCCTCAAGCAGTTCACTGAGTCGCTTGCCTCAACCGAAAGCGTCGGCGACAAACCCACAGTTCCCTCGTCCTCGCGCGGACCTGAAGGTCTGCCTCAGGCTGTCCTCGACACCGTTACTTCGCTCGCGTTCGCCATCGACGCTAAGGACCACTACACGCAGGGACACTCGCAAAAGGTCTCCGCGTACGCCGCGCTCATCGCCGAGTCTCTCAACATGAGCGACACGGAGATCGAGGAGATTCGCCTTGGCGGCGTCCTCCACGACATCGGCAAAGTCGCCATCCCTGAAAACATTTTGAACAAGAGTGGCCCGCTCAATCCCGACGAATGGGAAACCATGAAGTCCCACGTAAAATTTGGGGCCAAGATCCTCGATCCTCTTACGCCACTCGCCCGCATTCGCGAGATGGTTCTCCATCATCACGAATTTTTCGATGGCTCCGGCTATCCCGACGCTCTTTCGGGCGAGGGCATTCCTCTCGGCGCTCGTATTATCGCCGTGGCCGATGCCTACGATACAATCACCAGCGACCGCACGTACAAAAAAGGCCGCACTTCTCCAGAAGCCCTCGCCGAGCTCGAACGCTGTGCCAATGCCCAGTTTGACGGGGCGATCGTCCAGGTCTTCGTTCGTACCATGCGCCAGCTTCCAAACCCCATCATTGAAGTCGCCACCTCCGCCCCGCGCAACTCTTAGCTCCTCAACTTGCCCAAGCTGCTATCATTTCTACTTCCCTATCCGTCAAAGCGTACAGTCCGGGCTGAACCTCGTTACCGTCCACGTAAGGGCACGTAAAGGCCGCAATCGGAGCTGCGGGGAATTGTTAGTTCCGGGCAGCACGAAAGCCGAAGTTCATCCAGAAGTTTTGGCGTCGGAAATATCTGCCGTACGGAGCCCGGCGTTTTTCTCTGGGGAGGAAATTCATGAACTGCCGCAAACTCCTCCTGCCGTTGCTTCTGTTCGTGTCCATCGGCGTCCTGCCGCTTCTCGCCTCGCCCCGTTCCACTGCGGCGTTCAAGAAACTTCTCTCCCTCGCCGGTGAATGGGAAGGAAAAGACGAACACGGTATGGTTGCCAAAACGAGCTTCAAGGCTATGGCCTCAAATACCGCGGTCATGGAAACGCTGGCAGCTTCCGGCATGGACGAAATGGTCTCGCTCTATAGCGTCGACCAGGATACCGTGGCTCTCGTCCATTATTGCCCCACGAACAATCAGCCCCGCATGCGCGCTACTCCCGACTCGGACGACGTCAAGGAGCTCAGCTTTGAATTTCAAGGCGCGGGAAACCTCAAATATCCTTCCGAGGGACATCAGCATCACCTGATCATGCGCTTCGAGGACGCCAACCACATCACGGAAACCTGGACTTGGCGTCAAGGCGACAAAGATACGCTCATGGTTTTTCACCTCACGCGCAAGTAAGTCGGGTACCGCACAGTTCTTAACTCTTATCGTGAACGCCCATGAGGCGCTCATACACTCTTAAACTGTCCCATTTGTAGCCTATCGTTCCAGTTTGAGACTCCTCGAAGGCTGTCCGCACTCGATTGTATCCGGCGGATCTCTGAAGGCCGCTCGTTTTTCATCGCCCGTCGAGATCAACTTCCTTGATCGGCAAATCCCAGTGTGCGTCGAGAATCTCGAATCGCCTCTGTTCTTCCTTTTTGTACGATTCCTGATCCGGATAGAGCTGTTTGATCAACGGCCCGCTGTCGAAATTATCATTCGCGATTGCCGCGCTCTTAAACACGATCGTCACCCGGTAGTCCCACCGGCCATCTTCGGTCGTGTGATAACGGGGCCCCGTCGGATAATGGTTCTTCTTGAACAGCGCAAGGAATTCGTCCGCGTGTCCCCATTTCGCCTTGTAGTAGTACTCAATGACAAATGGCTGCGGATTCCCTTCACTCCCCGCCGTGCCGCTCTGTTCCGCCTTCGCCCGATAGTGCCCCGCCCCCAGCATTGCCAACGTCATGAGCACGCCGATTCCCACCCATCTCACCATGCGCTGATTTTTCATAAGCATCCGTTTCCTCCGTTTCATCTCCCTGCCAGGTCCCTATCCTAACCTCAATTCCAGGTGCGCGGCCGCGCGCGCGAGTTTTAGGGGACGCCTGAGCCCAAACCTCTAACCATCAGTCTCCTGGGCCCCGTCCGCGTTGACTTGTCCAGGAGTGCGTCCTAAGATGCCAGTCAAAGGTGCCCGCCCCATGATCGGCCAAACTATCGGCCATTATCTAGTCGCCGAACAAATCGGCGCCGGTGGAATGGGTATCGTCTATCGCGCACGCGATCAACGGCTTAACCGCGATGTCGCCCTGAAAATCCTTCCTCCCGGAAAGTTCGGTGATGACGCGCCCCGCAAGCGTTTCCGCAAGGAAGCTTTGGCCCTGGCCAAGCTCAATCATCCGAACATTGGAACCGTCTACGACTTCGACACCCAAGACGACATCGACTTCCTCGTCATGGAGTACATCCCCGGCGAAACACTCGGCCAGCGGCTCGCCAAGGGCTCCTTGCCGGAAAAGGAATGGATAGCAATCAGCTTGCAGATTGCCGCTGCGCTCGAGGAAGCGCATGAACGCGGCATCGTCCACCAAGACCTTAAGCCCGGCAACATCATGGTCACACCCAAGGGCCAGGCAAAAGTATTGGATTTTGGTTTGGCGCGGTTGCTCGATGCCGAAGGCGCCGGTGAGGCGACTGCCACTCTTACACAAACCGATGGTGCCGGCACCCTGCCCTATATGGCTCCCGAGCAACTCTGCGGCGGCACGGTGGATTCCCGCTCGGATATTTTCGCCGCGGGGGTTGTTCTCTACGAGATGAGCACGGGCCACCGTCCTTTCCCGGAAAGGCAAGCTCCACGTCTGATTCAGCAAATCCTCAACGAAGCGCCTCGCCCCTTGCACGAATGGAACTCCCGCATTTCGCCACAACAGGAAAGCATCACTCTGAAAGCACTCGACAAGCAGCCTGACCTTCGTTACCAGTCCGCCCGCGAATTGCGCGTCGACCTCGAGCGCCTCGGCGCTCAGCAAACGCCCTCCTCCTCGGTTACGGTCGCGCATACGGCATCGCGCCGCGGCTGGCCGCAGGGCTTGCGGGCACATCCGCGCACGATGTACTTGTCCGCGGGCTTGGTGGCTCTCGTAGTAGCCACCTTGTGGTGGTTAGTTGGCGCGCGCCCGGTTCTCTCTTTTGCCCCCCGCGACTGGCTTTTGATCACGGATTTTGAAAATAATACGGGCGACACTCTCTTCGATCGATCGCTGCTCACGGCCTTGACCGTCAGCCTCGAGCAATCTCCGCACGCCAACGTTGTCCCCCGGGCGCGCATTGCTGACAGCTTGCATCGCATGGGCAAATCGGGCGACGAAAAAATCACCGAGGACCTGGCGCGCGACATCTCACAACGCGAAGCTATTCGCGCAATTCTGAGCTGCTCCATCGCTAAGGTCGGCCAGCAATATGCGCTCACTGCCCGTTTGATCGATCCAAAGACCGGTGTGGCCAAAGCTTCTTACCTCGAACAGGCTAAGGATCAGGACCATGTCCTCGACGCGCTCGGATCTGTGGCTACCCATGTGCGCCGCGATCTCGGCGAGTCCATGCTCGCCACGAGCAAAACCGACCGTCCTCTGCCTTTGGTCACCACTCGTTCGCTCGAAGCTCTCAAAATGTATGCCGACGGCGGTGCTCTCTGGAGCAAGGGGCAGTATGAACCGGCCGTGCAAGCTTTCGAGTCGGCAGTCAAAGCAGACCCTGATTTCGCCATGGCCCACGCCTCACTCGGTGGCGCCTATTACAGTCACATTTTCAATAATCCCGTCAGAGGCAAAGAACATATCGAAAAAGCTCTCCAGCTTTCCGAACGCACCACCGACCGCGAGCGGCTCTACATCCAAACGAGCTACGCCCAGGACCTGGGCCACGTGGATGAAGCCAGAAACCGTTTTGATGTTTATTTGAAGGCTTATCCCGATGATTGGGGGATGCGCTTCAACTACGCCTCGCTCCTGCGCAACAACGGCCCGGCGCAAGAGGCCTTAGAACAATACAAAGAACTCGTTCGAATTGCTCCAAACAATCCTTCCACCTATATCGACATTGCTACCACGTATACCGGGCTCGGCAATTTTGCCGAGGCGCTGCGCAACTACGAACAAGCCTTCAGGCTCGATCCTTCCAGGAAAACCAATCAGAACATCAATCACGAATACGGCATGACTCTTTTCCGCAACGGCGACGAATCCAAGGCTCGCGAAACCTTCGAGCTCGCCTTTGCCAAACCTGATCTAAGACCAAAGGGTCTCCGTTCTCTGGCGTGGCTCGATCTCTACCACGGCAAATATGGCGCCGCAAAACCACGCCTCGAGGAAGCGCTTCTCTCGGATGAAAATTACAAATGGGCCTTGAGTATTTTGCGCGAGCGCAACCTGCTCGCCATTGTTGCGGATGGCCAGGGAGACCGCGCCGGCCAACTTCGCCAACTGGATCTCGCGCTACCCTTCTTGTCCACCTCGGGCGCTCAAGCGCGCGCCGGCCTCTGGCTTGGGACGCAATACGCGCGCGCTGGAAGCGTCGCAAAAGCCGGGGATATCCTCGAAAAAGTCCGTCCTGTCGCAGACCCCCAAAATCCCGAGCACAGTAGCGACCTCCAGACCCTTGAAGCCGAAGTGGAGCTCGCGCGCGGCAACAAAGACCATGCCATTGAACTGTTCTCGCTCGCGGACAAGGCCAAGCGCAGTGACATGACCATGGAAGGCCTCGCTCATGCTTACGAAGCTTCGGGCAACTCTGAGCAAGCCGCTGTTTGGTATGAACTTTTCCTGGGAAGCACCGATGCTCCATTGGGATGGGAGCCTCAGCAAGACTGGCTTGCAGCGCATTATCATCTCGCGCGTACCTATCTAAGCAAAGGAGATAAAACCAAAGCCGCAGCGCAGCTCGACTGGTTGCTCGCCGCCTGGAAGGAAGCTGATCCCGGCCTCCCTCTTCTCAAAGACGCGCTCATCCTCAAGAAAGAAATGGATAGCAAACCGTAGGGGCCTCCTATCCTTGTCTCCAATGATTGACCGACTTGAACGCGCCCCTTTATACTATTCATTCGCGTTGGGCTTGAACTTTTGCCCGGCGTGCCTCGAGTCATTCCGCGTGCACCGCATCGCCGAGCGGGCTGCCTGCAGGAATTTCCGAAATTTGCAATCGTTCAGGGAGCTTATGAGCAGCGTTAAAGCCACACAACTCCGCCCCGGCATGGTCATCCAGCACGAGGGCCAGCTTTTCACCGTTTTCAGCGTCGATCATCGCACGCCCGGCAACAAGCGCGGCTCGATGCAAACGCGCATGAAAAATCTCCGCAACGGCACGATGATCGACTATCGGTTCCGGGCCGAAGAATTCGTCGACCGCGCGATTCTCGACGAAGTGGAATTTGAATACCTCTACAACGAGGGCGACGAATTTCACTTCATGAACACGCAAACCTATGAACAAATGCAGATGACCCGCGAAGAGCTGGGCGAAACGGTGTACTATCTCATTCCAAACACCACCGTGAAGATCGAATTTTTCGAGGAGCGGCCGATCGGCGTCGACCTGCCCGACACAATGGAGCTGAAGGTTCTTGAGACCGAGCCGACCCTGCAAAAAGCGACAGCCAGCGCGGTGATGAAGCCGGCGACTCTCGAAACGGGCCTGGTGATTCAAGTCCCACCGTTCGTCAATTCTGGCGACCGAGTGAAAGTGGACACAACAGAAGCACGTTACGTCCAGCGCGTGGAGTAGGAGTTCGACGCTCGCTCTGAACTTCGGTTCGCGAATTTCGATTTTCGAGATTCGAGTTTCTTTCTTGGGTTTTCCGCCTCCGCAGCTAATTTCCGCGCGAGCGAAAATTAGAAGAGGCGAAAGAGCCCCGGGCAACCGGGGCTCTTCGTTTTTGAAAGCAGAACTTCACTCCACAATTCCCGCGCGCAACAAACCGCGCATGCCCACCGTTCATTCGAACGGTCGGCGCGAACTTTGCGCGCGAATCGCGGACTTATCGTTTTGTTACGCGTTGTTGGCGGCGGATTTTTCGCCGGCAGGGTGCGCGCCGAATACGCGGTCGAAGATGGCGTCGACGTAGCGAAGTTGGCGTTGCAGATCGAAGGTGTGCGCAAGAGCGTTCGAATCGAGGTACTTTGCGATGCGAACGTCGTTGGCCACGCGCTCCTGGAAGTTCGAATCTGTTTCCCATGCCGCCATGGCGTTTTCCTGCACCGCTTTGTAAGCATCGTCGCGCGGCATGCCTTTTTCGACGAGATCTTGCAGCAACTGACCGGAGTAAACCAATCCGTGTGTGGATTCGAGGTTGCGCATCATGCGCTCCGGGAAGACCCGCATGTCGGCGATGATGCTGGTCATCTTGGCGAGCATGTAGTCCACGAGGATGGTGGAGTCCGGCAGGATGATGCGCTCGACGGAGCTGTGCGAAATGTCGCGCTCGTGCCAGAGGGCGACGTTCTCGAAGGCGGCAAGCATGTTCGAACGCACGAGTCGCGCGAGCCCGCAGACTTGTTCGGACATCACGGGGTTGCGTTTGTGAGGCATGGCGGAGCTGCCGCGCTGCTCTCCGCTGAACGGCTCTTCGGCCTCGCGGACTTCGGTGCGCTGGAGGTGACGAATTTCGAGCGCGATGGTTTCCAGCGTCGCGGCGATGAGCGCGAGTGCGCTGAGATATTGCGCGTGACGATCGCGTTGAATCACTTGCGAAGCGACTGGCGCAGCGCTCAGCCCAAGCTTTTTGCAGATGCGCTCTTCCATTTCCGGTCCGAGATGCGAAGCGTTGCCAACAGCGCCGGAAATTTTGCCGACGGCCATTTGGGCGGCAGCGGCGCGGAAGCGGCCGATGTTGCGCTGGTTTTCCGAAAACCAGTTCGCGATTTTTAAACCAAAAGTAATCGGCTCGGCGTGAACGCCGTGAGTCCGTCCGATCTGCGGTGTCTTGCGAAACTGATGCGCGCGCAAGTCGAGCACTTCGCCAAACAGAACAAGATCCCGTTCGATGATGTGAGAAGCATCACGAATCTGCAGCGCCTGCGCGGTGTCGACAACATCGTTGGATGTCAGGCCATAGTGCAGCCAGCGCGCGGCAGCGGGATCGCCGATGGATTCGCCCACGTTCATGGTGAACGCAATGACGTCGTGCTTCACGCGGGCTTCCAGTTCATGAATGCGCGTGACATCCACTTTGGCGCGCGCGCGAATGATCGCAGCGGCGTCCTTGGGCACGAGGCCAGCTTCGGCCAGCGTCTCCGTGGCAGCAAGCTCGACATCGAGCCATTTCTGGAAACGATTGGCATCGTTCCAGACCTGGCCCATCTCCTTACGCGTGTAACGTGGGATCAAAATCGCTCCCTTGTGGCAATACTTCCAAACCGCACGGTCTCTGAGATGGCCTGGAATCACAGTAATGATACGGCATTTTAGTGCCACAGGCGACCAAGCCAAGGTTCTTCGATCGAGCCCGTTTTTGTTTTAGAGGATTATTTAGAATTTGATGCGCAAGCCCATCTGAATCCATCGCGAACCCTGAATGCGGTCAGCGGGAACAAGCTGTGTGTTGATCACGCCGAAGGTGGATGGGTTGGTAGTGTCAAGAGACGGATCCAGGAAATTGACATGATTGAAGAGGTTAAAGAAATCGGCTGAAAATTCGACTTTTACTCTTTCCGTGATGCTCGTCGTTTTTCCGAGGCTCATGTCGAAGTTCCAGAGGCTGAGACCGGGCAGGGGGCTGCTTCTCCCGTCGTTGGTGTCGGTGCCCAGCAATGTCGGACGGAAATCCTTGATTGCGGAGGCTGGATTTGAAAAGTAGTTGAGACCAGTTCCTGTTCCTTTGGTCGCACAGTTCGGTCCATTCCCGCCGGAACCCGCACCGGTGCTGCAGATACCGGAATTGATGCCACCACCACCGATGGAACCTACGGGGACTGTGGGTACCATACCCGCGGAGATACCGAAAATATCACCTCCACCAAACGACTGGCCGCTCACGGTGACGAGATTGGGTATGCCGCTGCTAACGCGGAGGATACCAGATGCATACCAGCC
>WNFJ01292945.1_pt1 | contig 13294 bp, 9 predicted proteins | sample 5400461 | NCBI WGS metagenome assembly WNFJ01 (sample SAMN13153349, study PRJNA577476) | soil metagenome | isolation source: 115 cm saprolite on Douglas fir-dominated hillslope | place: USA:California | collected 2013-09-17 | reverse complement strand
ATGCCTTCTATGCCAAGACCTACTTGAATTGCTTCTGCATCATCACTCTGCTCTACTACTGGTTCGCTCGCCTCGTCTGCTGATACACAAAAACTGGTGGGTCTCTGGAGCGGCGGCATAGGATTCGTACTTATTGGCCATTCCGTCTCCGGCGGTACTTCTGCTTCAGGTTGCACAAGCTGCAATTGACAGTGTTTCTCGACAATCGCGCCCCAAATGACACGAACGGCATCCGAGTTTTGATAAAGCTGGGGAGGATGGTGATACATATAGTTGTCGCTTAATTTGGTGAATTGCTCAGCGCTGCAAAGAAGCTGATACTCTTTGTTGGTGTGGGAACCTCGTGGAAGCTGCTGCACAAATGTCTTGGCCCGCAGCCAAGTACATGATAGTTGCATCGCAGAAGGAATGAATTGTTCCTCTAGTGCACAACGTGTCTGTTGATACAGTTGGTGAATAACGGTTTCGTTCCCATCAATCAACCAGCGTGCAAATGCTGGCATAACAAGACCTGTATATGCCTCCCAATCAAATCCATAGACACGTGCCATAACGCCTGATCTCCTCTTTTGAGGATGCTATCACAATCTAAAATGACTTGTCAATAGGAAATGGACATATTTACGCCTCAGTGTACGAGGCTCTTCTCTCGCCCAGGTAGGGCAAAAAGCCCCATTTGGGCTTGCCGCATCACCGTTTCTAACACTGAATCATCCTTGACCGAAGGCGCTTGAATTAGCATCGGTGGAACTGGTAGAACTCGTGATATCGGTGGTGAAGATGGCATGGATGAGGTAGGAGTATCTATCAATGCTGTGGGAGTATTCGAAAGTAATGGCATCTGCCCATTGCCATTTGTCTCTATAGCTCTGGTTACTTCGAGAGAGAGGTCAAGAGAATCTATTGGCAATAGCCGCAAGTCACCGTTGAGTGGATAATCAGCTACCCCGTTCGAGCGCATAGTGAGCATTTGTTGTGGAAAAGCCGTAGTGACCGGGCGTAGATCACTCGGCGTATATGTCGGTTGGGTAGGTAGCATTGGCGTAGGAAAGGCTTCTGATACACCTCTGGAAGGCGTTGAGGTGTTTAGAGCAGCACCAGATGCAGATTGTAGGGCATGGAGCGGAGGTTGCATATAGTTATTCATCCATGGACTAGCCTGGGCGGCCTCTTGAGCTGCCGCCTGTAGTGCTAGCCTACGCCGGTTGATCAACCACCTCACCAGGAACCAGACCGTTCCTCCACTGATCAGCACCAAAGGAGCGCCGACACCAAGGATCAGGGATAGCGTGAATGCATCCATCCCCTTGTTATCTGCGTTTTGCAGATTGGGCATAGTCGATACAGGAACTGTGGCTGTTGCCGTGCCTCGAGTAGTAGCAACGGCGGTAGGAGTCGCGCTCTCGGGAGTGCTAATTGGCGTAGCGGTAGCTGAAATCTCTGTTGCTATAGGGACAGGAGGTGCAGCAGTTGTTGGCACCGGGTTTACTGGTGGGACTGGTGTCGCTTTTGGTGGCTGTGTAGGTGCAGGCGTAGGTGTAGGTGCAGGCGTAGGTGTAGGAGTCGGTGTGGGAGTAGGAGTCGGTGTGGGAGTTGGAGTCGGCGTTGAGGTTGGAGTGACTAGAGGGACAAGCGTACGCAAAGACTGCGAACTCATCGCATAGCTCGTCTCGATGCTTCCTTTGATGCCAAGAAAGAAAAATAGTAAGATTACATAAGAGAGCAGGCCTATTTTGAGAAGTTTTTGTCCGATAGCGCATAGGTTGTTTTTCATCAGAATTGATCCCCTAACACAATAGAGCTTCGCCACATAAAGAAGTAGGTTGTTTATCTCTCATTTCCCACTGTGGAGGGTCGGCATGGAAGACTTGATAGAGCAGTTCGTTATCAAGCACTACTGAGACTAAGTGTAAGTGTCTATTGCAAAAGCTGTCAAGCAAATAGAAAGATATTAGTACATCTTTCTATGTTCGGGGCTAGCCTGATGAAGAAAGATCTGACACTCCCCGCCAGAAATGGACGAGGGTTCTTCCTTCATCCACGGGGCTTGCCACTGCCCATTACTGGTACAGCAAAGGTAGGCCAATTCATCCCCCACTTAGCAGATAGGGGATGAATTGGCCATTCACTGTAAGACCGATTAAATCAAGATTGAGAGTCGGCTAAGCATAATCGTTCAACAAATGGAACTGCACTGGTTGGCGGAGCGTACGCAGAGCTTTTACTTCAATCTGACGAATACGTTCCCGCGTCAATTTGAAGTGCAAACTAAGCTCTTCTAGGGTATGGCAATATCCATCCTGCAGTCCATAACGCATTTCAATCACCTGACGCTCTCTCTGGCTGAGAGTATCAAGAGCCCTTGTAATCTGCTCACGCAGTACCTGATGTGTCACGACTTCAGCTGGTGCTGCTGCCTGCATGTCTTCCAGGGTATCAGCTAGATGGTACTGTTCGTCATCTATAAGAGGGGCATCCAGTGAGATGGGTGCTTCCGCCATGCTTTGTAATTCAACGATGCGCTCCTTCGTCAAGTTCGTTGCCTTGGCAACCTCTTCTGGGAACGGATCACGTCCAAGATCCTGGTAGAGCTGGCGGGAGATACGCTTCATTTTATAAATGAGTTCAACGACATGCACTGGAATATGAATGGTGCGTGTGTGTTCTGCAACCGCCCTGCTGATAGCTTGGCGAATCCACCACGTCGCATATGTGCTAAAACGAAATCCACGCGATGGATCAAATTTTTGTGCAGCACGTATTAGCCCCAGATTCCCTTCCTGTATGAGATCTAATAATGAAACCCCATGATTGTTATAACGTTTGGCTATGCTCACGACAAGACGCAGATTGGCTTCGACTATGCGTTGTTGCGCTTGGATATCACCTTCGACCACGCGGCAGGCCAATTGCATCTCCTGCTCAGCTGTTAATAAGGGATAACGCCCAATTTCAGCGAGATATTGCCTGATGGCGTTCTCAACTTCGCTTTCTCCACTCCCTTCGCTTTCTTCCTCTTCATCCAGGTAATTTTCCTCTTCATCATGGAAATCTGGCGAGAGGCCATTTCTTCTGCTTCTTCTTAACCTGGATTCTAGACCATCGGCATCTAGAGAGAATTGTTCTTCATCATCCTGATAAGAAAATCCTTCAAAATTCTCATCTATCTTTTTTGGATTAGCTTTTTTCGCTCTGCCCGTGGCCGTTGCTCTATGGTGAGTGATTGACTTTTTGCGTGCTCGTTGGGTGCGCGGTCTTTCTTCACATGCTGAAGATAAATGCTGCTGTCCGTCGAAACACGCTGTTTCTAATATGTTCGCCTGTTTGGTCTTGGCTACCATATACCTACTCCTTAAACCTCAATTCCCATTCCACAATTTGGTAACCGGAGACTGGTGATGCTGATAATGCCCTTTGTTTCAATCTCGATGTTTTTAATCTCGATGTTTCAATCTCGAAGGGTTTCAATCTCGAATGAGCCTCCTCCACCTCTCCTTAACTATTACTTGAGCACGATCAGTAACACGCTGCCCGAAAATTTTTCGGGTATGTCCCCCCTATGTTCTATAATACTGCAAGATATGTGCCAATATAAAGATATCCTAGCAACCTCGCTTGAAATTCTTTGGACCTATAGAAATCCGCAGGGATAATTAGCAGAACCTGGAAAAAATTTCCAGGTTCTGCGGATATTTCCGCAGTTGATTTGGCAGTTTTTGTTCTCGACTCCAAAGCGCTAACGTGGTACAATGCCTTGCATCGATATTGCCCAACGAGGGTCCTATGAAGGAGAATTTGTTATGTCACGAGGGCACAAAGGACCTCCACAAGAGAGCGTCGATAGTATTTTAGTTGCTATCAGTCGCAGTGAAGACATTGATCCTGATACGATGTCACGCTATCTAGCTCGTCTCGATGAAGAATGGACTGATGGTGCGCGAGAGAAGGTCTTGCGCCTGCTTCGTAGTGACGATGCTATGGTCCAAGCTGCTGCCATCCGTATTCTAGGTGAATTGGCTACCGATTTCGATCTTGAGGGACTAGAAGATTTTGTGGCTGATCCTACGGTTAGCGATATGGCAAAACTCTCGCTCTCTCCTATTCTAAAAGAACTGGGCTCCGAAATGGCTGATGATGGGATTATTGAATACCTCAATGATCCTGCTGGTGCAATTCGGCAGATGCAATTACGCCTTCTTGAAATCGTTGGGCAGAGTGAAATGGGTGTAGAAACCATTCTAGATGATGTGGTATCGATGCCTGTTGAGCGACGCCTAGGCTTTATTCATTGGCTCGGCAATAGCAATGATCCCCGCGCTGCCAGTCTCCTGATCCCCCTGTTAACGCATCAATCTGGAAAAATTGTCATAGAAGTGATTGATGCACTGGAACAGTTGGGGCCTATCGCCGTCAATCATACCATCCCCGCTTTAAATCATCTCATCGCAACCAGCTCAAATCGCCAGCTAAAACAGCATGCACGTGCTACGCTGGGGCGGTTGACGATGCAATCAATGCTGGGGGTAGAAGATGCAACTCAGATGGAGGCTCGCCGCTACCAGCTTCCTGCTTACGAGGCACGCGTGAGCTCTATTGATGGTTCCGGTACACAATTAATCATGCTCTCCTGGATGCGTGCTGACGGCCTGATCAAAGGCATCAATGTGCTGAGTCAGGATCAAAAGGGAATTAAGGACTGCTATGGGGTCGATGAAATGGATGCAGAGCGCTGGGGATCGCTGGTGAGTGACCTTAATGAGCAGGGCTTCAGTAGCTTTATTGTACCTTTCGAATATGCCCGTGCTCTCGTTCTAGAGGCACGGGCACAGAACAAACGTTCACGTGCCAAATTGCCTATTGCCTACGTTATCTGGCGTCCCCTGATCGAAGGTCTCCTACCCGAGAAAAAGCTCACATTGCCATATCCGACGATCCTAGAGCCGATTCCTCTCGATTCCGCTACTCAGGCTTTAGCACAGCAAGGCAAGGAGCTTTATGAGCTGAACGAATTTATGTCCTGGATGTATGAGCCAATAGAGCGCATAGAGCCATACATTACACGTCACCTAGCTGCACACGATGTTTTCGAATCACATCTCTGGAGTAAAAAAAGAAAAAAAGGGCATAAACATCAAGGCCAGCTAATGAAGCTGGTAGATGAGGCGCTTGACTCGTTAATCGATGAGAAATGGTGTTTACTCTACGAGATACGCCTGCGTCGCCAAGCAGCGCTTTTCCAGGTTGTTGGACGTGAGAAAGACGCTGCATTGATCCGTGCAGTAGCCACGCTACTTCATCCAAATTCTGGCGTCCCTGTACAGGAGCAGGCTTTCCCGCGAGCCCTGATCGGTTTTTCGATTGAGCAGGGACCTTTGCGCTTGATGGTGGAATCTTTGCGCAGCGGCAATATAGAAACTTTCCCGCCTGAATTCTTTAGCGAGTAATAACTACCCAGGTACCAATCGGACTGATTAACGCCCAGAGTTTACTATCAATCCCCAAAGGGGACACGGTAATTCGCCATTTCGGTAGGGGCCCGATTTACCGTGTGCCCTTTGGGTATCGCGCCCGCCGCTCCCCTACCATAACGGATTCATTACCAGCCCTGTAGTTAGTTTCGGATAAAGATAGGTAGATTTCTGTGGCATTCGATCATCGGCCTGTGCTACATCACATACTTGTCGCAATGGTATTCCGTTAAGTAATATGATTGCCTGTGCACCTTCGCTTTGGAGCGCTTGCCATGTTTCTCGCGTGTCGTGTGAATAGCGGATGTATCTACCCGCGGCTATGTCCTCTGGTGACAGTTCCAGTTGCTCCTCTAAGATCAGGGTTTGTACCATTGCCACATCGAGTTCGTTCCAGGCGGCAGAGTGCCCACTCTGAGCCATGCGCTCTTTTCCCTGCTCATTGATGCTGAGCAGCAACGTTTGGTCCTGAGTTTTCAGTACCAGCGATGGGCATTGTTGCCCAGCCTGAGCTAGCTTTGATAGAACCTCTTCACTTGATTCTTGCGTGTCCAGCGCTCGTACTGCAAAATACTGTGTCAGTTGCTGCTGAGAGAGCGTATTGAGCTTATCTCGACTCAGGTCAAAGAGAATACGGTGGGTGGGAAGGACAAGCCAGCCTGGGTCCTCTATATCGATCAGTGCCATCAGTACAAAATTAAGCCCGTCCATCAAGTGGAGCTCCCGGCGCTGTTCGTGGACTTCGTCGCGATATTGCAGTGCTGTTGTATAGCGGTGATGTCCATCTGCAATATAGAGTTGACGTGAAGCGAAGAAATTATGGATAAGGACCACCAACTCAGGATCTGCAATTGGATGCAAACGATGCTCTTCTCCTACCTCATCGACGATCTGTATCTCTGGTTCCTCAGCATAATTGCCCAGCAGGCGACGAATCTGGCCCTGGGGATCTTCGTACATGCACATGATTGGGCTTAGATTGGTTGAGCATGCACGCAGCAGGTTCAAACGATCTTCTTTATCCTTCGTGCGTATATGTTCGTGAGGAAGGACGACGCGTGCACTCCAGGGTTCCAGACGGACACGGGCTAATAAACTTGTGCGTGTATAGCTCTGACCGGCATAGCTGAAGCACTGCTGATAGAGATAATAGCAGGGGAGTGCTTCCTGGTACAAAATATTTTGTAGACGCCATTCTGAAAGCGTCACTGCAGCTCGGGTATATACATTGTTGAGAGTATCGTCTGTAGGCTCTTGTCGGCCCAGTTCCAGACGAATGACGTTGTAGGGATGTCGTTCGTAATAGCGTGCCTGTGCCTCTTTACTAATAACATCAAACGGAGGAGTGATGATCTGGGCAAGGTCGCCTACTTTTTCGCGTGTATATCGTAATCCTCGAAAGGGTTGAACATCTGCCATATGTCTATAACTCCAAAAGTTAATCTCTCTATCTATAATAGCAAGTCTCTAAAGTCTCGACAAGCCTACGCATGCGAAGTAGCCCACTTCTGTTAGACGGAGAGTGAAACACCCATACACAAAAACTTAACCTGAGGACTATCCACAAGTCCTAGTCTAAGATAAACTAGATTGACCCATCATGATACAAAGTGTAAACTCTGCTTGTAGCGTATACAGGACAGATAGACAGTCAAGAACCCCCGTCTGATTCTTACCCACATCTTTTTGGGGCTACTTATGGGGAGGATTGATAAGGATTGATACCGTTGAGGCTGTGAAACAGTCCGCAACGATATCCCTTTTCTGGAGCCCTTTCACAAAATCCATTTGTAAAATGTGGGTAAAAGACAGACGGGGGCTTGCGAAACGGCTAGCGCAACGTAAGTTCTTGTCTAGAGGCCACATCCTGTAGCAACGCGGCATGTGGAGCAGCGTTAGGAGCTAAGAAATAGGAGGTTCCTCGGCTCAAGTGCTAGGGAAACTCCGAAAGTATGTCCGAATGTCACCCTAGTTCGGACCACTACCTGCCACGCCGAAGCAGACGGTCTTGGGACCTATGCCCTTATCGCAATCTCGAAGGGTATTAACACCCTGGCTCTGACCAGGAGTGGACCGAAATCGGTCAACAGTTTTCTGGGCTGTTCTGCTAAAACAGCCCTCCCGAAAGGGATAGCACCATACAGAACAGAGCAGAAAGGAGAGCAAGGTGGTGCTCATGCACAAGACAAGCTGGCTACCAGCCCGCCACTTGCCTTCCCCACGCCCATGCGTACAGGAGGCAATTCCTCCCCGCATCAATGACGGGGGTCTCCTTGCCAGATTTTATGACAGTTGTCAAAAAGGGGAACACAGCCCGGTCGGGATTGAAACGGGATTGAAACGGGATTGAAATTTTTGGAAGAGGTATCGGATGCAAATTTTATCTAGTAATCAATTGGTAGGACAAACACTCGGAAACTATCGTATCGAACGTTTTCTGAGGCAGGGGCGGCTCAATGCTATCTATTTAGCTCGCCACCTTATAGATCAACGCCTTGATGCGTTGACTTTCTATATTGCCCCGGAGCGTTTCTCTCCTGAAGCGCGTACGCGTTTTCTATTGCGTTTTCGTAAAGAGGCCACGGCCATCACTTCGCTGGATCACCCGCATGTTCTGCCCGTCTACGATCATGGTGAAGTGGGTGGCAACCCCTATCTTGTGACGCCATATATGATGCATGGCTCACTAGTCGACCTTCTGAAGCGACATGGGAAATACGACCATAGTTCTATCTTGCCTATCCTAGAACAACTAGTATCCGGCCTGACATATGGACACAGCAAAGGATTTATTCACGGGACATTGCGCCCCTCTACTATTGTGCTGAGTCCGGAAGATGCACTGCGAGTAGCTGGCTTTGGCCTGATGCATATGCTACAGCTCAGTGGCATTGAGTCCAGTGAGCGACCGGATACTCCCCATTGGCATTTGCTTAGTATTGCTGAAACGTTTCTGGTAACGCCCGAGTATGTGGCTCCCGAGGTTGTAGAGGGCCAGTCAATCGATGTACGCTCAGATATCTATGCACTCGGCTGCATCGTGTTTGAGCTATTAAGTGGACATCCCCCGTTTACAGGCAAAGATCCCTTGGATACCATCAACAAGCATTTAACAGAGGCGATTCCTTTGCTACATGTGCAGAACCCAGAGGTGCCTATTGCAGTGGCATCGGTGGTGAATCAGGCTCTCGAACGCGACCCTGCGCGGCGTTTCCAGCATGCCCTTGAACTTATCGAAGCTTTTAGACAGGCATCGAGAGGGGCAGTAAGCTGCGCTGTGCCGGATACCAGACGCCGGACAAAGGTGCTCAAACAAAATGAGTTCCTGCAAGATACACCGCACGATGGCTATTCCTCAAATAAGTGGCAGTTAGTTCCGCCAATTGTGACAGGCAAGCATCTTGCTGTTCGTTTATCAGAGCAAGAAGTAGTTTCAGAAATGCCTACTCAATCTGTCAATACGGGTCATTGGCGTACAGTCCTGCCTGGTGTCACTGGACAGCCTCCTGCGGTGATAAGTGGCAAGTTTCCCTCCGCTTCAACTCCTGCTTCACAAGAAGGAAAAGCACCGTTCGCTGCAGAGGAAGCATTAATTTCAGGTATCCCTAGCGTTGCACCATCATCCCAGGAGATGACACAACTTATAAAACAGGAACAACGAGCGTCTGCAGCATCTGGATTACAATCTGGCAAAGCTCAATCGATCCCAGGAAGCGATGAAAATCTCTCCTCGCTTGCCAAGGCCTATTCCTGGTGGTCACAGCCTGGTGTTGCTTCACCTCCCGAGCCGCAAACCAAACAGACGCAGCTTGACCGCCCAGAAACTCCTCGCGAATCTTTGCGTCTGACCGATCGTGACACAGCTAAGTGGCCAGATGATCCATCTATTCCCTATTCTTTATCTACCAAATTTGCTCCTGCATCTGAGATAGCTTCGCGTAAGGTCAATCGCCGGAGGGCCATTGCTCTACTGGCTGGTGGTGGTGTTGCGGCAGCTGTGGGCGCTGCAGCTTTGAACCTGGACAGGTTGCAGCATCTCTTTGGTATCGCTGCTAAACAGATACAAACACAGCCAAATGCTGCTAAACAGATACAAACACAGCCAAATGCTGCTGGAATGCAGACACAGTCTCAGATGCACACGGCCCAAAATGGCTCTCTTCATCTGCAGGGACATACGGGAACAGTCATTGGGCAGACTTCTATGGCTCTTAATTCAGCCAACAGTTTCACAAATCCTGCTGATGGTCAGGGTAGCTTGCTTATTCATCTGCCAGACAATAGGTTTGTAGCTTACGAGAAAGCATGTACTCATGAGCAGGTTCCTGTTGCCTATAATCCTGCAACAAAACAACTGGTCTGTCCGGCCCACGGTGCAATCTTTGATCCTGCCAATGGTGGTGCTGTTGTACAGGGACCTGCAATGAAGCCTTTGCCAAGTGTAAAGATCAGTGTCAATGGAGATGGGACAATCACGGCTATATGAATTTGTCCCTTTGACCCACTAGTACTACTTGGTGAGTTTCTCTTTTTCTCACTCCTCGCTGTCTACGACAGCTCGCCGATCTTTTTTATGGATGTGGGAAATGTGGGCCCGCGGGCCCACATTTCCCACATCCATAACCCCAGGAAGCGAAGCGCCGAAGGAATCTTTTCCATTTGTCAAGAGATGAAACCAAAGGTCCAGGGCCTGTGAATATTCCGCCATGTACAGTTCTTCTCATAAAATACAGCAAGCATGAACTGTACCATTCAAAATACATCTCTGCTTCCTTACTTGCCTTTTTCTTCTGCAGAAGCAGAAAGCCATTGCTCCGGAAGCAAGCAGGTCTTATCAGGTGCATAGCCTATACTTGGATAGGTAGAGATGGGGAGGTGTCTCCTATAACATTTATCATTCCTGATAATCTTCCTAAGAATTCCCATTTTTAGGCATATAGAACAAAAGAGGAAACATAATATTTCTCAAGCTATTAATGCATTTTGAGAAAGAGAGAGGAGGTTGCTAAGGCTCCTTTGCCCCTGCGGCTATTCTCTAGGTTCTTTGAGTAAGCGTGCAACCTCTTCCAATACTTCCTCTACATCCAGCTCTGGTAACTCATCTACCGTGTTTGCTCCAGTGCGCGGTTCATTTGTATACCTCGTACGGTCTATGTGGGCGACATCGGCTGTCTCTTCGCTCTGTGCCGTATCTTGGAAAAACTCTTGCTCACAGGCTTGCAAAGCCTCCTCTACAGAACAGTTTCCATAGACGATACGGGGCAGGAGGCTATGATAGATAGATGCCGTTTGCATGATCGCACTAAAGGCAAGGCGGAACTGCTCGAAAGAAATAGAGTTATTTGCTAGAGGTATAGTTTCTTCTAGACGTACTTCGCCATCCTCCAGATCCAGACCAAATTTCCCTATAGCAATGCGATAATTAACAGCCATGAGTGCCTCTAGACATTCCAGGCGCTTGCGAGATGTTGCAGTTCCAACATGTGGTACAATCAGCATCAGCTTGCTTGCGTTTCCTCTTTGATGTATTCCTATGACCATGCGCCATTGTCCGTGGTCTCCATGGAATGACAGTTCGATCGTATGCTGCTCATGGTCGAGATGCGCGATCTTGATGCCCATTCGCTTGAGGTAGTCCGCAACGTGAGTGATGCCAAAGCTACTGGCCATTGGCTCTCCTTGCTAGTTACTTATATACTAAAAACTGGGGGGCATAACACAACTGTATACCCTTTGGTCTGAGTATACCATAATACTGACCAGTCTGTCTTCCTTTTGTAGCTGACAGCTTCTAAATTTATCCCCCCGATGTACTATACCGATTCGGTCTATCTTTACCGATTCGGTCTATCTTTACCGATTCGGTCTATCTTTCCGACGAGGACCAATTCCCCTAGGCCAGTCGCCAAAAGGATTGCTGTCCCTTTACTTGTTACCTTGTTCTCAGAACATCGTATATGTATACAACTGTGGCTATTGGTTGGCGGTGCATCCTTAATGTAGGGTTCGAGATGGAAAAAGACCTGTCATCCTGATCGCTTTGCGCATGATCGGGTTGTTGTTTTATACAGTTAATAACAGTTAATAAAGGAGGCATAGCGATGCCAAATATAACACAGGAACGAGACTTAGAGTCTCTCTCATCTGAAGAGCGAATGCTGCTCGGAGCAAAAAATGCCATACGCTGCATGGGCGTGACTTCCCATGATCGCGTCTTTATCCTCACTGACTACTACCGTGAGAACATTGCTCGCCTTATTGCCAATGCTGCTCTTGCCGAGCATGCGGATGTCGATGTGCATTTCCTTGAACATTATGGTACACGTCCACTGACTGTCTTCTCCAATGAATTGCGTAATGATTTGATCCAAGCACGCCCCACAGTGACATACTACATTGCCACTGCTCAGCCGGGAGAAATTGCGTTCCGTATTCCCCTGCTGCCCTTCCTGGCAAATGAGTTGAAAGTACGTCACGGTCATATGATTGGCATAGATGAGACGTTGATGGTCGAGGGCATGTGTGCCGATTATGATGAAGTGTATACACTGACCAACCAGATCTATGATGTCGTTAAGGATGCCCGGACAATTCATGTAACTTCTGCGAAGGGCAGTGATGTTAGAGCCACCTTCCATCCAAATTGGCAATGGGTTTCCTGCCATGGACGTTATCATGAACAGGGCAATTGGGGAAATCTGCCTGAAGGCGAAGTTTTTACGGCTCCCGCAACGGTTGATGGAGTCCTTGTCTGCGATGTGCTCGGGGATTACTTTTCAGAAAAGTACGGTGTGCTGGAGCACCCGCTTGTGATTACCGTCAAGAATGGATATGTGACCGATGTAACCTCGGAGAATGAAAGCCTAGCCCAGGAGGTACGCGATTACCTATTCTCTGTGCCCAACGGCAATCGCGCTGGCGAGTTCGCTATCGGCACACTAACGAGCTTGAAGAGACTGGTCGGCAACCTTTTGCAAGATGAAAAACTTCCCGGCCTGCACGTTGCCTTTGGCAATCCCTATCCCCAGTCTACCAATGCGGATTGGGATGCATCGATTCATGTGGATGTCATTCCGACCTGTTGCACAATTGAGGTGGACGGTCGCCTAATTATGCGTGATGGCACATTTATGATTTGAGGGTTTCTCGTTGGCTTGAACCTCTGCCTCTTGACAAGTCAAGAAATTGGTGCCGTAATGTTATCATAGGATGTAACTACTCAAGTATCAATCGGGCTGATCAACGCGCCCGCCCTACCCCTGAGTAGTTATCGTGCGATAGACAATCGTCTCAACCGATACCCAACTCCCGATATCCAAAGGCATTCTACGATGGGTTAGCTCGTTCAACAAAACGGCACCAGTGCCCTTTGTAGTAGCTACGGGATGTCATCACGATGTTTGATGGGTTCTGGATGCATTATGGATCGATGCATGCTATTTCCACGCGTGGCATATCGCCTCTAAATGGAGGAGCTCGAGAGGAGTTCGGACGTGGCCGTGACCAGAGGACAACATCTGATCGGAAAAAGGCTCGGTTCCTGTACGCTGGAAAAATTGCTGGGGTATGGCGGGTCCAGTGCAGTATTCCTTGCTCAGGAGGATGATCCTGAGCGCAAGGTGGCTGTAAAAGTCTTCTTGCCCCGGCTTGGCCTGGACAACCAGACACAGCGCGATTTCTACCGTCGGTTTTTACGAGAAGCAGAAGCGGCTAGCAAACTGGATCAGCCTAATATCTTGCCAGTCTATTCCTATGGTGAGGAAGATGGACTTCCTTATATTGTCATGCCCTATATGCAAGGTGGAACACTTTCAGAGTATATATCC
>WNFJ01123069.1_pt1 | contig 13294 bp, 11 predicted proteins | sample 5400461 | NCBI WGS metagenome assembly WNFJ01 (sample SAMN13153349, study PRJNA577476) | soil metagenome | isolation source: 115 cm saprolite on Douglas fir-dominated hillslope | place: USA:California | collected 2013-09-17 | reverse complement strand
TGGTAAATGACCTGAAATTGCCACAGGTTTTGCCCTGAAACTGACACACTTGCCCTCAATCCTGCACATTGGGACAAAGTTTCCTGGAGAAACCGCTCTACATCTGGCTCCCTCTATCGACGCCTTGTAAATTGGTCCTGATTTGTCTGATGTTAATTGAACCGTTTCAGCTAGCAGTTTTCAGGAGAAGTCTTCTGCTATGAGATCCTGGAGTAATCGGCTGAATGTCCGCTGATAGTCATCAGCGTTTTTCCAATGTTGGAAATTTGTGATATGTCGAGTGCGACGAATAAATGCAGGCCACCCTGTTTTTGTCTCTATAATCATGTTGTCCAACTTTATCGGAAAGAGAACAACTTGTTTCCGTTCTCTCTCCTTATCAAGAGCCGTCTCAACTTCTTGCTCCACCCATTGACTTCCAATGGAATGTTCCGAAAGTACAAGCAGAAGTTTATCATTCCCCAGAATAGATTCGTCAATGCGAGTTCTGATTTTATCTCCTGTTTTCATATCATGAGGCGCAAACCAACACCGTACTCCCTTGGCTACCAAATCGGTGTGGAGTCGAGTGGCAAATTCCTCATCTTTGCTCGAATAGCTGATAAAACAACTGTAGTACTCGAACGATTTCAGAGAATGTATTGCATCAATTAGAGAATATCGGGCACCTGCACTTCGGAGGAATGCCTTTGGAATAGCACTTTTCGAGCGATTAATGGTATTAAAATCAATCATCGAGGAACTATCATGTTTCACTGTATCAAGCCCCTTTACTCCGCTCAAGTCACTATCAATGAATTCAACGTCATACATCTCAGCTTGGCTGAAGTCAACGCCTGTGAACTTTCTACCTTTAAAAGTTACATTCCCCATATATGCCTTAGTAAAATCTGCGCCTGTGAATTCTGTTCCGTATTGAAAAGTTACGTTCTCAATGCGTGCCTTAGTAAAATCTGCACCGCTGAAATCGGTCAATTCGATGACCGTATCGGCCAAGTAGCTCTCGCTAAGGTTCGCATTACGAAGCCCTACATCCTCGAATTGAGTTCTGACAAGGCGTGCATGACTAAGGTCCGCGTTGTCTAGATTAACCCCTTTGAATTTTGCATCTGCGAGTTCTGCTCCATGAAGGTCATAATCGCTGAAGTTATGGAGGAAGCAGAACTCGCAGGTGTCGAGTTGCGGATGCTCAATTTTTTGTGCTTTTCTCCAAGTATTCCAATAATCTGCGCCTTGGGAGAGTTGTCTACGATGCTCTCTGTTATATCTGCTATTCACATCATTATCATCAAAATGCAAGTAATAGGGATCGTCAATTTGAGGTTTGTTGTTTTTAATAATAGAAAAGCCAGCACAGATGGAGCCAAACCAGAATAAGAGAGCTAAGAAAATAGTCCAACCATTTCTCTGTGGATCGTTAAATAGAACCCCTCCCATATACACGCAACCAACACAGACGGCAATTAACAGCAATGACCTCGGTAACTCTCTCATGTCTGTCCTTCTTTCTACATTGCCGCTAGCTTTGTTCTCTACACGGAGCGGCTCGCAATTTTGAACAGATTGATGCGAGGCCCTAGCAGTGCTACCATAGGCGTCCAAAAAGTCAGCGCAACAGAGTGTTCAGGATAACGGTTACGTTTTTTCACAGAGGAAACTTAATTTACAACCAATATCAGCCAGCTTTTGGGCTGGCTACTCTTTTTTCTGAACAAGTACCCACTCAGTTCCTTGTTCCATCCACCGCGTGACATTGCGTACTGGCCGCACCTTGCGCGGCGGATGCGGCACAATCATCACAGATTGTCCTTTTACCTTTGCTTTGCTCACCGAGCCGCATGCCGGACATTGTGCGACTTCCACCGTCGATTCCAGAAAGCTCGCTGCTTCAAGCTTGATCGGTCCTGAAAAAGAACAATTGGTGGATGGTACTGCTCTTTGTGTATCTCCCACTTCATCGTGGTGTGAAGGTTGCTGCTTGGGAGCATCGGAGGCTTTTGCTTCTCCTGCTTCTGTCTCTTGTGCTGTGGTGTCTGATGGAGAGACTTCGGTGCTTGGTCCTGCTCCATCAATGATCCAGAGCATATTGCGGCGGAGCACGAGCAGTGAAGCGGCCTTCTCTAGCATCTCGACCACCACATCCGTGGACTTTGCCTCATACGACCATTCGAGAGCCGTTTTCACGAGCTTCATCAGATAATTCATCGAGACGCGGCCAGAATTGGTAGGATCAAGGACCGACTGCGTGAGCCAAGTGTAGATAGAGCTTCCCCATCGGCGCAAGTTGAGTTGCGGAAGGGCTTCACGGTACACCTTTTCTAATGCTGCCAGGATCTCTCGCACTTCTTCGCTGGTGTGCCCTTCTATCCGACAGTAGGGTTCGATCTGGTCGAGGCGGCGGAAGAATTGCTGCCACGTGGTATCTGGCTGATCGAAAATCTCCTTGAGTGGGATCGTGTTTCCTCGCCCAGCAGCGACTAGGCACAAGCCAAGCGGATGATCGTACTGTAAACACCCCTGGTCCGTCAGTTCCTTGAGAAACATCAGGTGCGGGAGCGAGAGATCATGCGCATCATCCACAATCAGGCACTCTGTCCCATACTGGTGGAGGTGCCTCATGAGGCGGGGCTTTCGGGTGCGCCAATGTCCTGCTAGCTTCGTCCCCAGAGCCGTGAACAGCTGGTCGCCGAGCGCCTGCTCCTCTTCATTGTTTTTCGGAGCCACAACCGTCAGTATCGCACGGGAGCCAGCCGTTTTGATCATGTCGCGAATACCCACGGTCTTGCCTGAACCCGGATCGGCGACGATCACATGCCAGCTCCGCTTGTGCCAAGCGTACCGCAGCATCGCTTGAAAACGGATTTCAAAGGGCGTTTCGATGAAGATCTCCTTGCGAAAGATGGGGTGGGTCATCAACGTCTCTCCTCTCCAAGCCGGATACGTAGACTGCGAACTGGACGATCAGGATCGGCATCCGGGACGGCAGGCGGCAGTGGTACGACTGATCTGTTCTTGGCCTCGACACTGGCTAATCGCTCAAGCACTTCGGCTGGGTGAATATCCTCCCGTTGGCGATCCCATTGACGACTTTGCTCACTTGCTCGAACCTCAGTGCTTCGGCGTTTGCGAGCAGAAAGCGCTTCGCTCTGAATGCGAGCACGGACTTGCTGCCCTTGAGCCCTCGCGATCTTGGCCTGGGTCTGATCCTGTTTGCGCATGGCCCTGGCTTCCCACTCACTGACACGTCCTCCCATCAGTTGTGGGCAGTAGGCTTCCCCAACATAGATCCCATCCACGAAGAGGTAGAGCACTCCCACATCGCGGCGGTCGTAATACACCTCAAACTCGCGGCCTTGGAGCCTGGAGAGGAGTCCTGGGCAAACGTACCAACGCCCCTGAAATGAGAGCCTGTTTCCTGAAGAAGTACGATACCCCTGATGGGGTGTCTTGCGATTGATGGCTTTCATCAAGAGCAGTTTGAGATCATCGGGAGATCCCAGATACTGTGGCACCCCACTCTGTGCCACTGCCTGTTCCCAGAGCACAGATCTTCTCTGCCGTCGAAGTTCATCCCAGTCTTGCTGATAATCATCGACAATCGCCTGATAGAAACAGCGCTCCAGTTCTTCCAGGGTCAGACCTCCCGTCTGGGCGGCAGTTTCAGCGTCATGGACTCCGTGGCTCGTATTGGGCAGGCGTCGTTCAAAGCGTTGCGTCATCCAGCGAAAGAGCGACTCGACAGTTCCTTTCGCTGATGGCGCATACGGAGGGGCTTGCTCTGTGATGATGCCAAGCCGATCCACCAGCACAGCCCGGGCACGCTCAGAGGTGAAGATCTTGCCCCGGTCGTGAAAGACGATAGCTGGCTTGCCTGCAATCGGCCAGGGATGCTGGCATCCTGCCCGCAAGGCCAGTCGATCCTTGGGTTCGAGTGCTTGCTTCATCAGGCGCATGTAGTCCTCTTCCTTGAGCGAACCGAGGGAGAGAACTGCCCCCAAGATCGCTGCCGTTTTGACGCACACAAGCACAGCAGCATGGACACGCTTTGCGACTGCAATACCGTCAGGCGTAACCACATACAATTCGAGGGAGTGCTCATCAACCTGCGTCAGCAGCGCGGGTGCCGGAATGGAAAGCGCAAACGAGAGGGGAGATTCGCGCACACGGGGAACCGATTTTGTCTGTTCGCGTACTGCTACTACTTCCGGCTCCATCTTGAGGCGGTTGACTTGTGTGCGGACCTGTTTGTAGGAGGGAAGCGTGACCGTTGTTCCTGTTTGAGCAGAGAGGCACATCGCCACCTGGTGCACCTCCGTATGTTCTTGGATGGCGGTCATGGTCAGGCGTGTCGGGAGCAGATACAGCCGACGGATACACTCGGCAAAAGCAGGGTGAAGCTGCGGCGCACGATGATACCTCCCACGAGGCACACAGGCAATCTGGCCCAATTCACGTGTCCGTTTCACCAGTCGTGAAAGCGTCGAGCGGTCGATCCCTGACTCCTCTGCGATCTTAGTTTGCGATGCCCCGGCCAGCACCTGCTCCACGGCTCGCAGATTTCGGTGAAAACGTTCCCGTTGCTTCTCATCGAGCGTAGAGGCATCAAACGTTGGACCTGGAATCGGCACGTGAGGAGAAGGCGAGACGGTCGAAAACCTCTTCGCATCAGGTTCTGGCAGGAGCGTGTCAGGAAGAGGATCAGGAACAAGAGGTGAAGCATTGGGTGGGAGCAAAGCTAGAAGCAGTTTGCGATCAAGTGTGTGCTGCGAGAGATCAACGAGCAAGTGCCCTGCTGCCAGGCTATCTCCCACAAGTTTCCAGATCGCTGCTTCGACGAGACTCCCAGGCCATCGCCCGACAAGACGGTTTTCAATCTCTTCAACGCTGGCGACTTCTCCCCAGGGCCAGATCTCTTGCACTGTGAGCATAATCTCAGCAAAGGCAGGAAATGTCTTGCGCCTGGCATGCAAGAACACCAGATTGTAGTGGTGTGCACGGGTTAATGTCCGTTCAGTCCCAACCCAGAAGATGCCTCCCTGGAGACGTGCGAGCCTTCGTGCGGCCTCCGCTTTGGCGAGGTTGCGATCACCCCGTTTGTCATCCTCCATACCCGCCTCGGCAATGAACGGTTTCCCGCTCGTCAGAGTACCTACGACATCGGGGAGATAGTCATGAGGCTTACCCTCAAACGTGTAGCCGATAGCAAATGGCGCGTATTCGGGGATTGGCAGTCGATAGGTGGTAGCAAACTGAGGTCCAATGTCACCACGCGCATAGGAAGCAACCTGGGGATGGTAGTCGAGCCACAGGAGAAGTCGTTCTTCGAGCTGGCTACAGAACGGTTGCTTCACCGGGGCTGTCGTACCCATCTTGAAGCTGGGAACCCATCCTGAAATGGAGCGACCCGCAATTTTGAACAGATCGATGCCTTCGACTGCCGGGGCAACCATCGGTCTCCCTACCTCTCGCAAAGCGGTACATGACGTATTTCAACGGTCAGTCAATCGTGCGTAGTGTTGATAGTATTTACAATACCCAGGAATAGTATACCTGATGGGAAGCGGTTTCTCCAGGAAACTTTGTCCCAATGTGCAGGATTGAGGGCAAGTGTGTCAGTTTCAGGGCAAAACCTGTGGCAATTTCAGGTCATTTACCACTATCTTGCCACATATACGATTGCTCATAAGCGCTATGACCAGCTTTCTGAACTCCTCGATCGGTTTCTTGCTGCACGAAAACGAGCAAAACAAGGAAGTGCTGCACAAGAATTAAAGAAAAAGTTTGGTGTTCTTGGGACAGTCAGCGTGCAAGAAGTCACTTGGTCGGAGCAGAATGGCTGGCATCCTCATTGCCATGAATTAATTTTCTTTTCTCACGAGGTTGATGCACAAGCATATGCACAGGCGGTTCGTGAACGGTGGCAGAGAAGTGCCGAGCGTGAAGGGTTGAGTATGAATGAGCATGGTTTTCGGCTTGATAGAACATTTGGTGCTGTGGCTGATTATGTCGCCAAGTTTGGTCGGCAACCTCTGAGAGAACCATGGGGAACTTCAGCTGAACTAGCGAAGTCTCATTTGAAACGAGGGCGAGGAAACGAACACCTTACCCCTTTTGCGATGTTGGAACTGATCTCATTGGGGCACGATGAATTGAAACCCATCTTCATAGAATATGCAAAGTGGTTCAAAGGAAAACATCAGTTAGTATGGTCTGCAGGGCTTCGATCACGTCTTTTTACAACTGCTGAGGATCTCTCTGATCGGGAGATCATACAACAACAGGAACAAGAGCTAGAAGAAGTCATCCTTTTGGGGCAACTGGACCGTCGTCAGTGGTCTACAGTCCTAAGAAATGAGGCCCGAGGTGAACTCTTAGAGGTGGCAAAGTTTGGCAATTGGCAGGATGTTCTTGCTTTTCTGCAGTCTATTGATACGAGTCATACGCTTTCTCCCCTTTCTCTAGGTAGACTTACCAATAAGGTTTCGGAGAGCCTTATCGAGGGAAGCAAGGCCATCGACAATTCCGCTCAGCTGCTCAAGAAGAGAGCAAAGAAGAGTACAAATGGACAGGAGAACCAACAAGACTTGGGTAATAGTGTGCATGGGATATCATCCTTTCTTAAATGGGTTGCTATCATTGACCAGACCATGGGACGGACCCACAGCTATCACATGGGAAGCTAACAAGATGCAGAGGGGATACAATACGAAGTTCTACCAGAAGCCTTCATAGAGCAGCTGGCTCTACTGAAACTAGAGGACTCTCTGAGAAGAAGGTGGATAGCGCAGACTTGAATGTTCGTATGCGTTAGCCTTCCTTCTTTTTTTACTTCACCACTCGACTGTGCCAACCACTCTTCTCCTCAGTTTTTTGGCGTGAAACCTCCCTTCTTTTGATAATGTGCCGTATCTGGATGTTCCTCTTCCAATTCAATGGTGTGAAACCATCCTTCTCTTAAAATGCTCCAATACAACGAATGCTGCCCTCCTGCATTTATGCTAGAGCATCTTTTTTACCTCGCTGCTAGGATTTCTGGGATTTACGAGTCCTCTTCTTCCTCCCACCACTACAGCGAGAGCCGTTCTTCCCTTCTTTCGCTAGATTTGTACGTATGTGCCGTTTCTTGGTACGTGCGCAAAAAAAGTTTCCTCAGTAGGCCCTGTGTTAAGGAAGAGGCTTCATAGCCGCAAAGTGGATAAGTGCGGTCCAGTTTCCCTTCACCGAGCGTGGAAGACGACGTGGTTATCGGTCCAGTTGGATTATCGGCGCAGTTTTTCAAGAGATAGCACTGCCGACTGTGCCGATAACTCAGCATTCTGGTGCAAAACTCGACCGATAAGGTAGGTTATCAGCACAGTTCAGCTCCCCTTTCTCAAAACTGTGCCGCACTTATCTCCTTTGCGGGTAAAGGCCTGCTATCTTAACGCTGAGCCTCTTGGGGAGAACTGACCATGTGAGCCTCTCGCGCGAAGCGACGGGCATAGCCCCATTGCGGGATGGGGCAGTTTGCCGAATTGTGTGTAAAATCAGAGCCAGGCAGCTCAAACTGACACGATTTACACAACATTTGACATACTGCCCTTTTGAGTTCTTTTCCTCTCTTTGAGTGGCAATATCCTGGGGGGTGCCTGTTCTTGTACAGTGTATTCTTCGTGCTCACATGATCGACGCTCGCCGATCAGGCAACATGGAGGATACTGTATCCTTCTCTCAGGGTGCCGCTTTTAGTGGCCGTGAATTGAGCTTGAAACTCTCGCTTAACAAAGCCAACCCTTAGCCAAAGATACAGTATCAATGTTCGATTTCTCCATTCCTGTGACTGTTTGAGCTCGTTGGAGCAGTCACGCTGCCAGTTCCAGGCTCCACGCGTGACGAGACCTTCGTGGTCACGTGGAGAGACTCCGGCGGAGCGAGACGTCGCGTGTCAATACAAAGGAACGCGTCTCGGTTGCTGAGAGCCTTTCGTGAGGTGTTGCAGCAACCTCGTAAACGCCTGCTGGTAGGCTGCACTGTCTTGAAAGTCTGTGAAATCACCGAGAGGTCTGCTCTCACGCAGTTCTCCCGACCCAACCCTGCGCTGCCTGCATCACCGACTCATCTCATCGCAGAGGGAAGAGAACAGAGCAGTCCTGAGCCATCTCACAATCCTGGCAGACCCGCACTTCATAGCCCCCCTTCTGCGGAAGTGATGAGGTCTCTGGTAGTGTGTAAAAGCTCATCGATTTCAAAGGGCTTGTGCAAGCCGATGATCCCTCGTTGCTCAATCTCATGGCTTGGTAAGGCGGCGCTAATCATCAGGACAGGAAGAGTCTGGAGCGCCTTGTCGGCACGAATGCGATCAGAGAGTTCTAACCCATTGATCCCAGGAAGCAAATAATCCAGGACGATCAGATTGGGTTTGACATCCTGAAGCATTTCCCAAGCCATCTGGCCGTCAGAGGCACAATAGACATAATAAGGCGTTTCTTGCCTGAAGATCTGATCCAGCATCGATGTATGCACCTCATCGTCTTCGACGACCAGAATCAACTTCAGTTCTTCTCCTTTTGGGAATGCCGGGCAGTATGGCTGCTCAGGCGTTGGGAGTGGGGAAGGTCCGTGGGCAAAACGAGCAACGAATCCAGATCGAAGCCCAATCTTCAGGTGATCTGATGTAATGACATGCCATCCTGTAGCATCTTTGGTGAGCTGACCAGAAGTCCAAGATCCCATCAGATGGATCTCGATCCTCATTGCGGGGCAGAGAACCATCCCATTCAGCTCAAAGGAATGCTGTTCTTGATGATAAAGCAGTTTTCCAGAAGACATAGCAAAGCATGATCCTCCCTTCTTGAGAAAGAGTGAGCTTGTACCTGCTTGGGATAATGCTGTGTCAACCTCTGTAGGGGTAATACGCGGCAGTGCTCTGAAGAGTTTCGCTACTCTCCCAGTTCCACCAGATTTCAATGGCGTCTTGATTCCCACATTCCGCGCCTGGAAAATGCTTTTGTGGATAGGAATTCTTACTCTTTTTTGCTTGTTTTACCTGAATGTCGAAAAGTCTAAAAGTCCTAGAATAAGAACGTGCGATCTATTTTGGGGTCCTTCTCTTTGCAACCGCTGTTTTTATCTCTATGATTACTAGACGCAAAACAGGTATGAGTTAGGGTGTTTCACGATATGCTAAAAAACCATTTTCCCAACTGCGGAATGTGGGTTCCTTTTAAGGAGGCACATTTTTTGACGAATTTCTCCCTCTTCTTTCACCTCGTTGCGCAACCCGTGGGCGAGCAGTCCCCAAGCGACGCACGATTTCAATGTCAAAGCCGAGATGCTCTTTGACCCATTCAATCAGTGTCCCCCCGTAATGACTATCACCCCAGAGCAGCTTCAAACGGGGAAAGAGATCTTTCAACGGCTCAAGCAGCTTCTTGGCTCCTGCCAGATCAGAATCACTAGCCGCTGTCACCTTCACGTCCATCAGGTTGCCTTGGGTATCCACTAGAACGTGTTTTAGGGAAGAGACGTTCTACGTAAGCGGATGGAACGTAGGAGACGTTTTCTCTACAACGGAGTACGTGATAGTAGACGCTTCAAGAAGCCATGGATGATCGCTCTCTTGCATGCATCCCTATAGTGGAGTCAGGTATAGATAAATGCTCACCAGGAGACGCTTCACGTGACGTTTACGTTAGTACCGATTACATATCGTCTTTTGCGTCCCCAGATGTTTTTTTCCATATCGAAGCCTTTCTCTGGTCCTCGAACGGCACTCGTTTTGATGGATTGGCTATCCATCACAGCCCGACTTTCCTCTTCGTCTCGCCCTTGCTTTTTCCGCTTCCGTTTGCGCAGGGCCGTCTTTCACCTGATCCCAAACGCCTTGCTTTTGCCACATGCGAAAGGAGTCATAGACGGTTCCCCAGGCTGGCAAGTCATGCGGCATCAATCTCCACGGACAGCCGCTGCGTAGCACAACGATCGATCCCATTCACAATTTCTCGTCGCGTGTATTTGACATTCACAGCCTCTTCTGATAGTGCCGGGATCAACGGCTCCAAGATCTCCCACTCCGCATCGGTCAAATCCGAGGGATACGCTTTCCGGTCTTCCATCTCTTCTTCTCCGTTCTTGATCTTTTTACGTATTCTTCTCCTTTCCTTTCTCGGCTCAATCACCCAAAGCGAACACGCTCTGAGAGCCAAGGAGCGGTGCTCTTAGGCGTGTTTGAAGCGGAGAGGTTGAGTGCTGCGTGTTAGAAGCAGGAGAAATCCATGTCCGACCGGCAGTGAAGCAGTCGTGTGAGTGAGAGGACAGGTGAGCTTCCCCTGCGCAGAGCGCAGAAAGGAGAAAAAAGCATGAACCGTAGAACCACAGGACTCCTCGTAGCAGTCGTCGCTGTTGTGACCAGTTTGATTGTTCTTCTGCGAGCAGAAAAGCCGAGGCGCTACTTGCAAGCACGCTTCGAGCAGGTGCGTGGTGATCTCCCGGAGCCCGAACAGGTTCGGCGGTCCGCCCAGCAACTAGCTACCCGCGTTTCACATCTCGCCAATGATGCCAAAGGCACGACAGAGCAGGCGATCAACAAGGTGAAGCAGACTGGAAGCGATCTGGCAGAGAAAGCCAAACAGCTCACTGCTGTTGGCAGTCAGAATGGACGCTGATTCCTTTGTCACTGGAGGAAATCCCCTCATTGTTTTCACTCCCCCGACACCATCTCGGGAGAGTGGTTTTGCTCACGCTGGCTGGCCCTTGATGCGAGAGCTTTCAGATGCCAGCGACGGGTGCTCTTCAGCGCAGAAGAGCGTCTGGTCGAAAGAATCATCCGAGAGTGGAAGCAGATTTCGAAAAGCAGGTGGTGACCTTGCCCCGCTTCGGTTCCCATGAAACGCCTGAAAAAGTGATAGCTGATGAAATCCTCATCTCAAGAAGAAACGTTACCCCTGGGTCTTCCTGTGCGGTTTGAGGAGACAGTGTATCGCTTTTGTGGTGCTTATCCGTGTGATAAGAAGAGGGTTTTTTCTTCATGGTCCTTCATCATGTTGTCTTGACTTTTGGTACCTGCTCAGAGATTGGCTTTTTTCTTCTCTTGAAAGAGAGAACTGGAGGAGAACGACTATGATGTTTCTGAAACTAGGTGAAATTGTTGAGAATGGTGCAACTGTTTATGAGGCAGGGAGTATTTTCGCTGGCGGGTCGAGCAAAGCCGCTGATCATCAGGTAGTAACTGGTGAGGATGCTCTCGATATGCTGGGAAAAGCGTATGGGCTCGCGTGTCCACCGGATGTTGAGCAGAAGCTCAGGCAGGGGAGCCTTGGAGTACGTGTAGAGAGAGATGTCTATTCCCATTGGCGCTGGTCAAGAGAACAATCTGTGATCTGTCTGTAGGTCATTGGGTTATCATGATTAGCAGCGAGTTTCCTTTGCGCTCCACCATGCGTTGGAGAGAGGGGTAGTGGTGACCAAAAGGCTGATTACGAAGAGCTACCACCATGGTCTGCTTCGTGTCAGACTAGGTTGCTGGCGGCATCCGTACTGTCTGCTCCATGTCAGACCAAGTTACGCTCTCAGTCTTTTGGTGACCACTCCCAGAAGGTCTCTCTGTCTGAAACCTCGTCAAGACCTTCGGGCTCTTGCCCCCTTGTGATGATTCGATGGCAGAACCGGATCGGGAACCACGCAGGGCTTTGGAGTTTCCCCGAGAAGCGCATTTTACTGCCCGATAAGAGGCTCAGTGCATCTCCTGTTGATAGGAAAAAGATGCATTTCGGGTAAACTCCAAAGCCATGGGAACCACGTGATCTCGATTGCACAGCGGGCTGATCCGAACTCATGGTGCGTTCATCATCGTCGAAAGGGGGCAAGAGTCACCACGTGGGTCATCCAACAAGAAGCGCTGAGTCCCACTCTGGGGACTCAGCGCTTCTTGTTGTGGTTGAGAGTCTTCTCGTCGAAGAAACGTCTTCTGCTTATCTGCGCTCAACCTCGCCAAGAGCTTTGTTGACTTCAATAGGACTATTGAAGCGTTCTTCGCGCAGTTCCTTGAGCACTTCAAGCACGTTCTGACTCGCACCTTGCTGTTGGGCATGTGTGAGAAGCGCTTTCTTGTTTGTGGGATAGCTCATCCCCTTGAGGTGTTTCTCAACCTCTATTGGACTTACATGAGGCATCATGAATTGTTCCTCCTTTGGAGAAATAGCATCTCTTTCATTGCTTTCCGCTTTTTCCATCCCATCATCACCCTCCTGTAGTAATACGGGACTCCTCATCAATGGGATACTGAGCAATTTAGGGGAAGGATTCTCCTGACAGTGCTGACTAACCTCAACTGCCACAGGACTCCTCAGCGAGCGCTTTCTCGTTTCCATCTCGTCAGTGCCGCACTCTCATCCAACGGACACAAAGAACAAGCCAGCGCCGTTCCCTCGACACTGACCTGTGAGAGCTCTTTGGAGACTTCAAAGTGTGAGAGGGAAGGCAGTGAAACATCAGGTGCCTTTCCTTACTGAGAGGCATAACCTTCCCCCATCAAGAAAATCGTGTGAAGTTGCAAAGTGTTCCACAGCATTGGAAACAAGAGCAGCATGTCTGGGCTTGAGAACCTATCTGAATACCCCTCATAGAGCCAGGCCAGAGGTCATGTTATCCGATTATTCGGAGAGGCACTGAGCACAGAGGAAAATCAGCTGAAGAAACAAAGAGTCTCAGACCCAGTGCCATCAATTATCTTGGTTGAGTGCAAGGTGTTTCGTCGGCAGTTGTGTCAGTGCTGGAAACAAGAGCAGCATGTCTGGGCCTTGGATGGGAGAAAGCTTGCCCAAGGAGAGAAGCTCAAGGCCCAGCGCCATCGTCGTATCCCGGTTGAGTGCAAGGTGTTTCGTTCGTGCTGGAAGCAAAAAGCGCATGGCTGGGCCTTGAGAGAAAGGGAGACAAACATCATGAGAGAGCAAATATTCAAGGACCAGTGCCATCGTCTTTTCGTGGTTGAGTGCAAGTCCTCTTCAGGTTGTCACATCGATGCTCGTCTGTTTGGCAGTGGCCTCTCCTGGGACGAAGAAGCCAGAGTCTCACCTGAGAGAACCACTTCAAAAAGAGGCACTTCATAACGAGGTGCCAATAGGCGTCAAGTTAAGCCCCAGTAAACCCCATCAAGAAGCTGATGGGAAGTACTGGGGCGTGTGGTTCTCGCCGGAATAGAAGCGTTGGCGGCAAGAGATTCATGAATGAGGACTAAAACCTGATCCAAAGGAAGCCGTCCGCGCAGTCCTTGGAGCAAAAGGGAAACCTGATCACGTAGCAGGTCAGCCGACATCAT
>WNFJ01217368.1_pt2 | contig 13295 bp, 14 predicted proteins | sample 5400461 | NCBI WGS metagenome assembly WNFJ01 (sample SAMN13153349, study PRJNA577476) | soil metagenome | isolation source: 115 cm saprolite on Douglas fir-dominated hillslope | place: USA:California | collected 2013-09-17 | reverse complement strand
GCGCGGCAGGCACTGGTCCTGACTGGCCTGCCGTTGAAGAGCGTGGGACGACCCTCGCAACCCACCCAGCGCTCGCCGAGCGCCGCTGCCTCAATCACGCCGAGGACCGGCCGGCCACCCTGCAACAACGCAATCAAAGATCCGAACAGTGGAAATCCCGTGATGAAACTCTTGGTGCCGTCGATCGGGTCGAGCACCCAGGTGAACTCACCGCCTCCTTCGGAGGCAAACTCCTCACCCCGGATGGCGTGCCCGGGAAAGGCCGCGCGAATCATGCGACGCATGTGAGTCTCGATTTCGCGATCCGCGACGGTGACCGGACTGCCGTCGCCTTTGCGCTCCACCGCGAGCGGCGTGCGGAAATGCCGGCGGGCAATACGGCGCCCGACATCGGCGAGTTGCTCGGCCAGTGACAAGGCTGCGGGAAAGTCCGGGTGCTCAGTGAAGTTCATCGGGCTTCATTCCCTTAAGGCGCGGCGGCGCCTTCAGTGGCGCTGCCGCGAGTACGGCAACACCTGCAGCTCCAGCCAATTGCGTAGCTCCGCAAGCCTGGATGATTCCTCCTGGGCGCCGGTCACGAGGATCGCGCATGAGCATGCGCAGATCGGCGACAAACGCTTCCAGTTCCGCGCGGTCGGCGGACAAGTGCTCTTCGATCAGCGCTGCACCGTAACGCAGCGCAGTGGCCGCAATCTCGCTAAAGCTATATTCGGGGTGGTACTGCACGCCCCAGCACGTGCCCGGACCGTGCCGCAATTCGACGGCCTGTAGCCCCATGTCGTTACTCGCCAATACTACCGCGCCGTCAGGGAGCTGCTCGATATCATCCCGGTGCACCGTGATCGCCTCGAACACCGGTGGCTTACCCCTGAACATCGGGTGCCGGCGACCCGCGTCGCCGAGTTCGATGCGGCGCGCGAATCCAAACTCCCGTCCAAGCGGATTGCGGCGAACGCGGCCGCCCGCCGCGCATACCGCCACCTGCATGCCCCAGCAGCTGCCGAAGAACGGCACGCCCGCGGCAAACACGGCCCGCGCGAGGTCGATCTGCCGCTCAATGTGCGCGCCGCCGTCGTAGACGTTCAGCGCCGAACCGGTGATCGCCACGCCGTCGTAGCTGGTGAGGCCGCTGCCGGAAGGGAACCGCACCTCGCCGTCCGCCGGCCGGACGATGTCGCAGCTTACGGGGGCCAGGCTCTTCAACACCTGTACGTAGCCTTCGCCGGAGGGCTGGCCGCCGGCGGCGATCTGCTGCTCGCGCGTCGCCGCCCGGTTCCCGTCGATCACCAGGATGCCGGCTTCGGCCATATCACGAGGGCTCCTGCGACCGCGGCGGAACCGCCATGCCCCTCTGCTCGAGGAGCGCGCGCAGCACATCCGGCCGGTCGGTGATCATCCCGTCCACATTAAACGCGAGCAGTCGCTCCATGTCTGCCGGTTCGTTGACAGTCCACGGAACGACGCGCAGTGCGAGAGCATGCGCCTGCTCGACTAGTTGCGCATCGAGATCCAGAAAGTCCGGGCCCCAGGTGCCGGCGCCGGTGGCTTTGACGAGGCGCGTAATCGAGCCATCGAAGTGCTCAGGATCTAGTCCGCCCAGCCACGGCGACGGACGTGGCGAGCCGATCCGCGCAGTGTCTTCGCCGGGCTGCTGGTCGGTCAGCGCCGCGGTCGCGACCTGTGGCATCAGCCGCTGCACGGCGCTCAACACTCGCCAGTCAAAGGCCAGGACCACGACCAGCGCGGCGGTACCGGTGCGTTCCACCTCGAGCCGCAGCGCCTGCACGAACGGGTCGGGTGCCAGCGTGAGTTCCGGCTGCTCGGGGAGCGTCTTGACCTCGACGGCGACGCGCACCCGCCCGCGGCCGCGCGTGCGGACCAGCGTCAGCACGTCGGCCAGACGCGGTATGCGCTCGCCGTCCACGGGCTGCTGCTGCGGAAACTGCGCGGCGTAAGCGCTTCCCGGCCGTAGCCGCCCCACGTCGTAAGACTGCAGCTGCGCATACGTCAGGGCGAAGATCGGTGGACCCGCGGTTGCCAGAAAGTGTCCACGCGCATCGCGTGTGCAATCGGGGTTGAGTTCAGCGTCGTGACTGACGACAACCACCCCATCCCGGGTAACCCCACAATCGAGCTCCACGGCGGACACGCCGAGCTCAATCGCACGGGCAAATCCCGCGAGGGTATTTTCGGGCCACAGACCCCGTGCGCCGCGGTGACCCTGCAGGTCAAACATGGTGGTGGCGCCTGTGAGCGGCGATCCGACGACAAGCGGGTGAGGCGATGTTATATTTCCAAAGGTCTCAGCTTGATTTGAGACTATCGCGCCAAAAACTTGCTTGTCAACGCGCCAGCAATCGGTCCGGAGCAGCGCCGACCAAATGATCTCCGCGAAGCCCACGAGCCGCATGCTGACTGTGTTCCTGGCACTCGGGCTCCTGGCGGGGACCCAGGCCCGCGCTGACGATGCCAAAGTACTGAGGATCATTACCTGGGCAGACTACGTCCCCGCCGAGGTCATTGCCCAGTTCAGGAAGGAAACCGGCATCCAGGTTCAGGTTACGCTCTCGAACAATGAGGAGATGATCTCGAAGCTGCGCGCCACCGGCGGCGCCGGTTTTGATCTCGCCCAGCCGTCGCAGGACCGGATCCTCGGAGCGCAGCAGGAATTCCGCATCTACAAGCCACTCGATACCAGCAAAGTGCGGCTGGATGAATTTCTGCCCGAGCTCCTCGATATCATCCGGAAGAACGCCACCATCGACGGCAAGCTCTACGGCCTGCCCTATATCTGGGGCACGGAAGGGCTGCTCTACAATTCCAAGCGCACCAAGATCAGCGACTACCTGGATCTGTGTAAGCCCGAGCTTCGGGGCAGAACCGCGGTGCGCCTGAAGCGCCCGACCTTGATGGCCTTTGCCCTCGCCTCGGGCAAGAATCCGTTCGCGCTGTATGACAATACCAAGGCCTACACGGCGCTCATGGAGCAAGTCGGCAAGACCCTCACCGCCTGCAAGGTGAATTTCCGCTTCTTCTACGACAACAAGGACCAGCTGCTCAATGGGGTGCGTTCCGGGGAAATCGACGCGGCGATGATGTGGGACTCGGGCGGGTGGGCACTGAACCGGGCGAATCCCGATATCAAGTTCATCAACCCGCGCTCGGGTGCGATCGCCTGGATGGACACGTTCGCGTTGCCGGCGCGCGGCCGCAACGACGCCGCGGTCTACCTGTGGATCAATTTCGTGATGCGCCCCGAGATCGCCGCCAAGGTTGCTAAATCGGTCGGCAACTTCACGGCCGCCAGGGGCGCCGATCAGCTGATGGAACCGCGCATCCGCGCGCAGTTCGCAGAAACGTTCCCCGATGGCCTGAAGAACATCAAATGGTATCCGGCGATCCCGCCGGGTCTTGAAGAAATCGAGGGTGCGATTCTCGACCGAATCAAGGCGGCCGATTGAACACGCCCACGATGGCCGCAACGGTTGCGACACCGGATCTGGAAGTACGCGCCCTCGCCAAGCGCTTCGCGACTCACTTGGCCGTAGACGATCTGTCCTTCAGTGTTGCGCGCGGCAGTTTCTTCTCGATTCTCGGCCCCTCTGGCTGCGGCAAGACGACGCTGCTGCGGATGATCGCCGGCTTCATTCAGCCCGATCGCGGCGATATCGCCATCGGCGGACGCAACATGGCGCGCGTGGCCCCCAACCGGCGCCCAGTCAATATGGTGTTTCAGCACCTCGCACTGTTTCCGATGATGTCAGTGGCGCAGAACGTGGCATTCGGGCTCGCGCGGCGCGGCGTAGGCCGTGCCGAGCGTGTGCGCCGCGCCGAGGCCATGCTGGAGCGGGTCGGCCTGGGCGGTGCGGGTGGCAAACGCACCGACGAGCTCTCCGGCGGCCAGCGACAGCGCGTGGCGATTGCGCGCAGCATGATCCTCGAGCCCACGCTGCTGCTGCTCGACGAGCCGCTCGGGGCGCTCGACCTGAAGCTGCGGGAACACATGAAAATTGAGCTGAAGCAACTACAGAGCGCCTTCGGTACCACGTTCGTCTACATCACCCATGACCAGTCCGAGGCGCTCGTCCTGTCCGATCACGTCGGCGTCATGAATCACGGCCGCTTTGAGCAGCTCGGCACACCTCAGGAGCTCTACTACGCGCCGGCAACACCGTTCGTCGCCGGATTCGTCGGTGACAATAATCGCCTGGCGGGCAAGGCGCTCGCGGTCGATGGCACGCTCGTGGAACTCGCCCCCAGTGGTGGCTGGATAGTGCACGCCCGCCGTCAGGGAGCCATTGCGGCGGGAGCGGGGGTGGAAGCATTCATCAGGCCCGAGGCCGCGATGCTCGGCCGCACGCCCGCCGAACTGCCGACTGGCCAGACAGCGCATGCTGGCGAGGTAATCAGCGTGCTCTTCGACGGTGCCAACTCCGCCGTGCTGCTGCGGGAGCTGCGGAGTCATGGCGAATTCCGCATCGCGCTGCCGCAGACCGGGGCCTATACCGACCTGCATGCCGGCGCGCGCATCTGTTTCAGCTTTGATCCGGAACGGGCGATCTGTTTTCCGGCTCCCGCTGCCCATGCCTAAAACGCCGGCAGCAGCGCTCGGGTACCGCCGCCTCATGCTTGGGCTGCTGCTCGCCCCGGCGTTGCTGTGGCTGTTTGCACTGATTATCCTGCCCCACCTGGATCTGGCCTTACTGTCGTTGCGTGAGCGCGTGGCGCCGCGCGAGTACGTTGCCAGCCTCGCGCACTACCGCACGTTCTTCAGCGAGCCGCTGTACTGGCACGTGTTTGTCAGGACCGCGATGCTCTCGGCGCTCGCAACTGCGCTGACGTTGCTGGTTGCATTTCCGATCGCCTGGACCATCGCCAAGCTGGCGCGCGGCCGCATGAGTGCGCTGTTGCGCACGCTCGGCTGGATGATCCTGCTGCGCGAATCCGGCGTGTTGCCGGCGCTGCTGGTGCATCTTGGGCTCACTGCGCAACCGGTAGAACTGCTCTACCACGATGCCACCATCCTCGTGGGGTTGGTCTATACCTCGCTGCTGTTCATGGTGGTGCCACTCGTCGGCAGCCTCGAGAGCCTGGACAACGCGCTGATCGAGGCCGCCTACGACCTTGGCGGCAAGGGCTGGTCCATTCTGCGCGCGATCGTCATTCCGCATGCCGCGCCGGGCATTACCGCCGGCTGCATCGTGGTGTTCATGCTGACGCTTGGCAACTACCTGACACCGACGCTGCTCGGGGGCAAGAACTCCCTGTGGTTTACCGAGCAGATCTACACGCAGTTCATCACACGCTTTAACTGGGAACAGGGGGCCGCCTTTGGTTTCCTGCTGCTCGCTCTATCGACGGCCATGGTCTGGCTGGGCCTGAAGGTCAGCGGACAGCGCTTCAGCGACGTGATGCGGCGCGCGTGATCCCCACCCTGCCACGGCCGGCCTGGCTGCGCGCCGCTACGGTGTTCTATGTCGGCGCGTTCCTGATCTTTCTGTTCCTGCCGCTGGTAATTGTGGCGGTGTTTGCCTTCAACGACGCACCCTATCCCGCACCACCCTGGCACGGCTTTACGCTCGACTGGTTCCTCGGCAACGAAGCCGCCGGACGCATCGGGCTGTTCCGCGATCAGGAACTGCTGGGCAGCATCTGGACCAGCAGCGTCGTGGCCGTGTGGGTAACCGGTCTGTCTGTGGCGGTCGGCACCGCCAACGCGTTTCTGATGGAGCGCGCGCAGTTTCCCGGCAAGGGCGCCCTTTCGATGCTCATGCTCACAACACTCGTCATTCCCGGCGTCATCTTGGGAATTTCAATTCTGGCGTTCGCGAGCCGCGTGGCTGAGCTGTGCAGCGGACTGTTCGGGGTCGAGGCGGATTTTCTGCGGCCCGGTTTGCCGCTGGTGGTCTTGGGCCAGTTCTCCTACATCGCCGCGATTGCAACGCTCACCATCAGCGCGCGGCTGAAGCGCTTCGACCGCACTCTGGAGGATGCGGCTCTCAATCTGGGGGCATCTCACGCGGCCGTGTTGTGGACCATCACGCTGCCTTACCTGCGTCCGGCGCTGATCGGTTCGGCGGCGATTGCCTTCCTGATGTCATTCGAGAACTTCAACACGACGCTGATGCTGGTCGGAACTGACTCCCCGCTCACGATCATGATGTACGGGCGGATGCGCGAGGGCGCGACCCCGGTGCTCAATGCGGTCAGCCTGTTCCTGATGGTGGCCTCCGCAGCCATTGCACTGACACTCATGCGGCGCCGCAGAAGCCCCGAGAGCTGAAACAGGTGCGCCGCCGGCACTCACGCCTCAACGGACAGCCTCTTCCTGCCGCAGGCTATGTATAGCGTCACCGTCGCAAAGAACCGGCTCGCGGCATCGCGATCGAGAAGATCGTTAAGCCAGCTAGCGGCCACGTCCTGGCTTACGAGTGCTTCGGCAATCGCTTGGTCAAGCACGAAACGGTTGATGCTGAGGCTTTTCGCTTGAACCTCTGCGTCGATGACTCCCGCCTTCTTGAACAGTCCGCCCAGCCCTCGGCCCATCCAGCCATTACGGATGCCTGCGCATGCCCGATTCAGGACCACGCGAGTCGTTTCAACGTCAGATGCGTCCACCGCAACCATCCCCCAATCCCGATCAACGATCAACACACGGCCACCCGGCTTCAGTACGCGAAGCATCTCGTTTAATGCTCGTTGCGGATCGGGTAAGTGCTGAAAGACGCGGTCTGCACGGCACGCGTCGAAATAGTCTGCATGCCATCGGAGGTGCGCGGCGTCGCCCCGTTCGAACTGCAGTGGAAGCTCACACCCAGCATTGCGCTGACGTGCTTCATCGATCATCGACTGGCTACTATCAATGCCCACCGCGCAACCATTCGGCGTAACGAACGTTGCCAGCTCACGCAGGTCGTCTCCACAGCCGCACCCTACGTCTAAAATCCTGTCACCGGGTCGGAGTCGCAGGAGTGAGTGAGTAAAGGCTTTCAGCGGCCTAAAGTGATCTGCCGCCTGATCCAGGTAGGCGATGAAATCTGCGGCGTAGCCGGTCCCATCGATGTCGCAGAAAGCAGTTCCTGAAAGGTCCACGCTCTGCTTCATGCACTTAGGCTGACACAGAGGCTCGCTCCGCGTCAAAGAGCGTGATCGCTTCTGTGCAACCCTGTCACCGCACAGCGAGGCGCCAGAGCGAAGTCACCTCGGCTGCGCGCGCCGCGTGCAGCGGGTCAGTTGCGTCGGACGCGCGGGGATGTTTCGGCCGCACGTCGCTTCGATCCACGACCTTCAATCCTGCCGCGTGGAACGCAGCGAGCAGCTCCGATCTTGGCCGCAGGCCCAGGTGCTCCGCCAAGTCCGAAAGGATTACCCAGCCCTCACCCCCTGGCTCCAGGTGTGCGGGCAGCGCGCCCAGGAACCCACGCAGCATGCGACTCTCGGGGTCGTAGATCCCGCGCTCGATGGGAGAACTCGGTCGCGCGGGAACCCAGGGCGGGTTGCAAACTACGAGCGCGGCCCGCCCTTCGGGAAACAGATCCGCTTGCACCACTTCCACTTGCTGCGCCAACCCGAGACGCTCGAGGTTCTCGCGAGCGCATGCCAGTGCGCGCGGATCCCGGTCGGTGGCGACCACGCGCATGATGCCGCGCCGCGCGAGCACGGCGGCCAGCACCCCCGTGCCGGTGCCGATGTCGAAGGCCAAGCTGGACGACGATGACCTCAGCGCGACCAGAGGCGCCGTGGCGACCAGATCGACGTATTCGGAGCGAATCGGCGCGAACACCCCGTAGTGCGGATGGATTCGGCCGCCGATCGCCGCGATTTCAATTCCCTTGGTGCGCCACTCGTGCGCGCCGATGAGACCCAGCAACTCACGCAGCGAGACGACTGAGGGTCCCTCTCCCGGGCCGTAGGCTTCCGCGCAGGCTTGGCGGATGTCGGGCGCACGTCGCAACGGAATGCCGTAGTCCTCATCGAGCGGCACCAGCAGTGCGCCCAAGGTGCGCGCACGCTGTGACCGGGCCTGGCGATAACGATGGAAGGCTTCGGCCGGCGATGTGGGCACCGAGGATGCGGCCGACGTTTTGGGCTGGCGCGGCTGGCGGTCGGCGCGAGTCGCCAACGCAAGCAGCATCTGGCGCGCGTTCTGGAAGTCGCCCTGCCACAGGAGCGCCGTGCCCTGGCACGCGAGGCCATAGGCATCGTCGGCCGTGATGTGGTCATCGGCGATCACCAACGATCGGGTGCGCGGTCACGCCCTCGCCCCGCACGCCCTCGCCCCGCAGGGATCGTGCGCGTGCAAACGCCCAACGAAATTGGTGAAAGCTGCGTTCCGAATTAAAGTCACACTAATCCCATCGATCCTTCAGCGCGTGTACCCAATCCCGCCGGCAGCGACGAGCAGATGAGCAACTATCAGTTGGCGATTCAAGCTATCTTAAATTCAAGATTGATATTCCTAAACCTTCGGACGATCCCATGATCTACTTGGCCTCGACTTGGGTGCTCCCGGTGCTTCTCGCGATCACTTTGCATGAGGCGGCCCATGGCTTCGTGGCGCATCATTTTGGCGACGACACCGCCTGGCAGCTCGGGCGAGTCTCCCTCAATCCCCTAAGACACATCGATCCCTTCGGCACGCTCTTCCTGCCGGCACTCCTGCTGTTGACGCATGCACCCTTTCTCTTTGGATATGCCAAGCCCGTGCCGGTGAAGTTCGGACAGCTGCGAAATCCCCGCCGCGACATGATCTGGGTGGCCGGAGCCGGACCTGTCATGAACCTCGCGCTGGCGACGGCCGCTGCGCTGCTCTTGCACACGGTCGACTTTCTGCCGCTGCATATCGGTCAGTGGGTGCTGAGGAATCTCGCCAACGCAATCAGCATCAATGTCATTCTCGCACTCTTCAACCTAATCCCACTCCCGCCCCTCGATGGCGGTCGCGTCGCAGTCGGGATGCTGCCCAATGTGCTCGCGGCACCACTCGCCCGGCTGGCGCCTTATGGCATGGGGATCGTGATCGGGGCTTTTTTCCTTCTGCCGATTTTCGCGGCTCAAGTGGGCGTCGACGTCAACCTATTCAATCAGGTCATCACACGCCCGGCCGCCGCCATCATCAGGACCATCCTGCGCCTGACCGGCACGGGGCTAGCGTCGGTACACGAGTAAGCACAGCGAAACAATAAATTCAGACCACCGCTCTCAATGCCGTCGCGACCTGCAGCTTCGCCGCCCGGATGGCCGGCAAAAGTCCGCCCACCAGACCGGGACGCACTTCGAGACCCGTGATCGAAATTTCCCGCAAAGTCAGATTGCCGGGGGTCGTGCTTCCGCGCAGTCGCCTATCGGTCATCGCCACTACCTCGGCTGAGAACACCGGGTGCGTCCGCAACCACCGCGACATCCTCACGCGTGATGCTGCTACCCGTCTCTTCCTCGCTGCCCGCTCGAATAACGATCGCTCGATCGGCACGTCCGGCGTGGTTGACGGCGTGCAGAAACCCATCCGACATCGCGAGCAAGGAGACAAATACGCCAACGACACCGGCCATCCCAATGACGATCACCATCGAACTCCAGAACCGCTGATGCAGATTCCGCAAATTCATAGCAGTCACAAACAGCAGCTGCTTCATCGCACCCGCTCTCCTAACGGCCCGCTAACGCATCGATAATGCTCAGGCGTTGCACTCGCAGGGCAGGCAGCAGCCAGGTCAGAAGAGCCAGGAGTAGCGCATAAACGTGCGTGCGGATTTCCTGCGCCGCCGGTGATGCCCGGATAATCGGTAGCAGCTCTCGAAAAACCACTCATCGCTCAGATGCTTGCGAGCGGATTCGATCCCAACCCGGAGAAGGCATAAGAATAAGCTCTTGGGATTGGAGGCGCTTGCATGCAACGCCGTCAGATTTTGCAGTCTACCTTAGGGCTAACCGGTGCGATCTTGGCCGGCCGTGCTTTCCGGGTAGGAGCGCTTTCGCAAGCAGCGTCCGACGCACTCGAAGTGCCGGTCGAATTCCCCAAGGGGTTTCGCTGGGGCGCCGCGTCCTCGTCGTACCAAACCGAGGGCGCGGTGCACGAGGACGGGCGCGGCGAGTCCGTATGGGATCGCTTCTCGCACACGCCAGGCGTGGTCAAGAACGGCGACAACGGTGACATCGCGTGCGACGGCTACCATCGCTACAAGGAAGACGCCGCGTTGATGCGCCAGCTCAACCTCAACGCAATTGCGTGGCCACGGATTCAGCCCAACGGCAGCGGGCCGGTCAATCAGAAAGGACTCGATCACTACAAGCGGGTGACCGATGCGATTCTCGAGGCCAATGTCCGCCCGCTGGTCACGCTGTATCACTGGGACATTCCGCAGGCATTGGTCGACAAGGGCGGCTGGGCCAATCGTGATATGGTCGGGCGCTTCACCGAGTACGCCGGCATCATGGCGCATGCCTTGGCGGACCGGGTCGGCCAGTGGAGTCTGTTCAACGAACACAAGGCCGCCACCGGGTTCGGCTATCTGCCGCTATACAACGAGCCTTGCGGCAACGATCCGTACAAATTTCTCAAGGCGACGCACGTTATCAATCTCGCCCAGGGCGAATCGTTCCGGCTGTTGAAGTCGATCAATCCAGCGCTGCGTGTGGGCAGCATGTACGACGTCTCGCCGATGTGTCCGGCGAGCGACTCGGTCGCGGACAAGGCCGCCGCCGAGCGTTTTCATCGGCTGCAAAACCTCTGGTTTCTGAAACCGCCTTTGACCGGTCACTACCCCGAAGGCGTGTTGCCGCCGGAGCGCATGCACGACCTGCTCGGTTTCCGCGACGGCGACGAAGCACGCATGCGCGCGGAACTTGACTATATCGGGGTCAATTACTACTCGCGCTTTTTCGTGCACGACGCACCCGAGTTTCGAAGCGTTCCCGGCCTCAACGCACGCCCGGTGTGGGGTGCCGCCGACGCGCACGATCGTACCGACTACCGCTGGGAAGTATATCCGGAAGGTTTGTACGAAATCCTGCATACGATCGCGCGCGAGATCGGCCATCGCTCGATCGAAGTTACCGAGAACGGCGCGGCGTACAACACGGCGCCCGACGCGAGTGGCAAGATTAGCAACGTCAAGCACATCGAATTCCTGCGTCGCCACATTCGACAAGTGGCGCGTGCCCTTAAGGACGGCCTGCCGATCGAGAGCTACTATTGCTGGAGTCTCATGGATAACTTCGAATGGACCGCCGGCTACTCGCAGCGCTTCGGTTTGGTCTACGTCGACTACGCCGACAATTGCCGGCGCACCATCAAGGAGTCCGGGCACTGGTATGCAAAGATCGCGGCGGCGAACAAGCTGCTGTGATACTCACGAGCTTGGCCGTAAGCGCCAGATAGCGCGATCGTCACCTGACGAATCTTGTCCAGCGGCCAGACTGCTCAATGCGAGCAACGGTGCGAAAAGCATGGGGGAAATCCCGTATCTCATTGGCCTTCTCCGCGGTTTCCGTCGCTGATGTTGCCGCGCTAGGATGCGAACCAGACCACCACTCCGATTTCGCTAGCTCGATGCCGCATACGCCGCGCAAAGGCGATCGAGCAAATCGCTGCTCAGTTGACGCCCTACCTTGCGGCGCCTCCGCAAAAAGCCCATTTTTTACTTGATCGCGACGAACCTCCCCTGCTAGCGTTCTCTTCACATAAAGTTGAAACAAAAATAACCCAAATTGCGCTGATGGGGGAAAACCCGAACGACCGCGTTCCCTGAGCCGACATAGCTGTCTGCCGGAGGAGGCGGACTTTTGAATTGAATCCGGGGAGAGATTGTTCAGATCACAGTAGGTACCGCGAGGCCGCTCCTTAGTTCTTACATTTCCGCATTGATATCCACGTTCCCGTCCCCGCGCATACCGGGCGGTACGAACCAGGCGAAGTCTCACGGAGGAAACGACCACTTGCGGTCATTCTTTTTGGGAGGAAAGCTCATGGAACTCTATGTCACCCGCCTGTCACTGACAGGCCTTATAGCCGCGGTCGGCTTGGTGTGTGCCGCCCAGGCACAGCAAGTCGCCCCGACCGTCCATCCAACTAACAAGGTACTCGCTCGCGCCCTCGAGATTGAGAGCGGACGTCAGACGGCAAGGCCGAACGAGCCGCGTGTTTCATCAGGCGCGATGTATGCCCTGGTCGGCGCGAGCGGCGCCCTGGCTCAACGTGCGAATGCGACCATTGAGCTAGCGGTTCCGTTCATTTTCAACAACGGGCCGCCCACTCAAGGCTGCTCGAATGTCTTCTCCAGCGGTGATCTCACCAACACGCGCGTGAATCAGGACTGTTCGTTGCGCCGGCAGGCGGAGGAAGTCCTCGCCATCAACCCGACCAATCCCGACAATCTGATCGCGGGCCAGAACGACTCGCGCATTGGATTCAATCACTGCGGGTACGATTTCTCGATGGATGGCGGCCACACCTGGGGCGACATGCTGCCGCCTTTCTTCCAGTTCATCATGCGAGACAGGCACACCGCGGATGCATGCAGCGACCCCACGGCAACGTTCGATGCGGCGGGTAACGCGTATGTCGGCGGTGTCCTCTTCGACGTTAATTTTGCCGCGAGCGCGTTCGTCGTGATGAAGTCAAACGCCGGAATCAATGGCGCCTTCTATCACACGCCGGCGTCGCGATCATTTCAGACCTTCAGGGATACCCCGGCGGGTGTCATCGCCAGCGACAACGACCCGAATATCTTCAACGACAAGGAATTCATCGTTGCCGACTCGCAGCCGCGGAGCACCAAGCAGAATAACGTCTATGCCACGTGGACGCGGTTCGCGGCGACCGGTGCCGGTATCGGCGGAAATAGCCCGATTTACTTCAGCCAGTCCACCGACGGCGGCGCGACCTGGTCGACGGGCGTCGAGATCAGCGGAGCATCGGCGGCCAATTGCACGGTGTTCAGCGGCGAGACCAATGCCTCTGCCTGCGATCAGGATCAGGGCTCTGATCCCATCGTCGGCCCGGATGGCACTGTGTATGTCACGTTCGGCAACGGCAACACACCCACTGCCGGGTTGAACCAAGTCATGATCGTATCCTGTGCTCCCACCAATGACTGCAGTCAGTCCACGAGCTGGAAGGCTCCCGTCAAAGTTGCCGATCTGTTCGACTTCCAGCCGGTCGGGCCAAATGCCGCCACCGCCTGTCCCGCTGGCAGGCAGTGCTTGCCGCCGAACGGCTATCGTCTCGACGACTTCGTCACGATCTCCGGAGCAGTGGACGACAATAGTCGCCTTTACGTGACCTGGTCCGATTT
>WNFJ01705372.1_pt3 | contig 13299 bp, 14 predicted proteins | sample 5400461 | NCBI WGS metagenome assembly WNFJ01 (sample SAMN13153349, study PRJNA577476) | soil metagenome | isolation source: 115 cm saprolite on Douglas fir-dominated hillslope | place: USA:California | collected 2013-09-17 | reverse complement strand
TCATCAACCGCCGAACCTCGGTGACGAAAGCCTCAGCAATAGATTTGTAGCTGGCGTCCACCCAGTCTTGAACAGCGTCTTCACAGACCGGCTGGTTCGCGCAAGGACCCAACGTTGCGAGAGAGCGAGCAACCTGCTCGCGGCCATAGACATGCTCGCTCGCATCGGGAACTACGGTGTGCACGACAACGTCTCGGAGTGCGCCGCGGCGACCGCGATTCACGCGACCGAATCGCTGGATAAGAGGCTCAATAGGCGCCGGATCTGTGAACAACACGTCGAAGTCCACGTCGAGACTAACCTCGACGACCTGGGTCGCGACCAGGACCGCGCCAGGCTCACCGAGCCGGCTTCGACCGTTGGCCACCTTCGCCATAAGATCGACTTCCTTGCGCGTGCGATCTTCCCCCGTGAACCGACCGTGAGCGAAACTTCGGGACGAATGGGCTTCGTTGTCTGGCCCATCGGTGACGCTTTGGATCCAATGAGCCTCGTCGATCGGTACAGGAGCGACGCTTGGTGCCCAATGAGCCTCGTCGGTCGGTACAGGAGCGACGCTTGGTGCCCAATGACCTTCGTCGGTCGGTGCATGAACGATGCTTTGCTCCCAATGAGCTTCGTCGATCGATCGGCGACCGAAACTTCGGGCGGAATGGGCTTCGTTGTTTGCTCCACGAGCGACGCATTGCTCCCAATGACCTTCGCCGGTCGGTCCAGGAGCGACGCTTGGGTCCCAATGAGCTTCGTCGGTCGATCCACGAACGACACTCCGGGCCGAATGAGCCACCTTGTTCGATCCAAGAACCTCGTTGATTGATTCGTGGGTCTCGTTGATCGGTCCTTGACCGAAACCGTGCCCCGAATAGGCCTTGTGGGTCGACCCATGAGAGCACCGCCGGTCCCATTGAGGTTCATCCATCGATCCATGAACAAAATCTCGCTCCCCGTGAAACGCGGCTCTTCGATGACGAAGCGCACCTGTGACCGAGTGAGTTCCGTGAATCGATCCGCGAGCGTTGCCTTGGTTCGAATGAGCCTCGCCATTGGCAAGAAGTGCGTGAAAGGCCGAGGATCACTTGGATTGCAACGGCGACCAAGCGCTACCCGCCGGGGAACAAGGACCTCCTGCCTGTGACCGGGGGATGCTTGCCCACGAGCGAGCGAATTGGCACGTGCAACGAGCGAACTTCCGTTGCGATCGAACCAAATTTGCGAACCAATGGGCCGCGAGGACTGCCCACTCTGCACCGAGTGAGCGCGAACTAGCGACGCGAACCGCTTTTCGAGTGATGTTCGCACCCGATTGACCGCAATTGTTTCAAGCACTTGCCGAAAATCGACATTCACCCGAGACGAATTTTGGGTGAAGGGCGGCGAATTTCGAGTCGGCGCCGGAGTGTCTCATTGAGGGAGACGAACGAAAGAAGCACCAGGCACACCCTCGCGGGGCACCGCTCCGCGAGGCTCGCCATCCCGGCGAGTGTGCGCCCTCGGAAAGGAGCAAGAAGTACCATGTCTAGTACCACGTCGAACCCGACAAGGCGCACCGCCTTGACGCGAGTGCAGGCACTCATTGCCGGCACCCAGAAGCACTTCCCGAACGAGTCGTTCACTCTCGGGAACACCGCGTATACGACGGCGACGCTGGTTCAGGCCCTCGAAAGCCTGACCGGCGCCCTCGCCCGTCTCAGCGCGGCGCACGCGAGCGTCAAGGACGCGGGAATGGCGCTGCGTGGGATCGAAGCAACGGTGGGACCGCTCGTGCGGGACTACAAGCGCTTCATCCTCGCAGCGTTCAGCACCGCGACGCAAACGCTGGCCGACTTCGGCTTGCAGCCTCCCAAGGCCCGCAAGCCGTTGGATAGCCAGCAGCGTGCGGTCGCCACGGCGAAGAGAAGGGCCACGCGCAAAGCGCGTGGGACGACGAGCCGCAAGCAGAAGCTCGGCGTCAAAGGCGACGTGACGGGAGTGAACATTACGCCCGTCACGCACGCGACCGCCTCTCCGCCTTCCGCCACGCCGGCGGAAACCCCTGGTCCGGTCATAGCGGACCCTAGTTCGACGGCGCACGCCTCAAGCGGCGCCGCGAAGTAGCGGCGTACGGGGGGCGTCACTTCCCGCGCGTGCAAGCGTGCGGGAGGTGGCGCCCCCCGTTTTTTTTTACTTTTTCTTGTGCTCCGATGGCGCCCCGAGAGATTGTCCCCCCATGTTCTGGGTTTCCGCGATGGCCGTGCTCGCCATCCTCGTCGTGCTCGGGACCGACCGGCTCGGGCGCCCGTTAACGGCTGAAGAAAGCAAGCGCTTCGGGGCGCTCTTGCGCGAGCACGATTACCCGGGGGCACGCCTGATCGCACTGCGCTTCGCCAAAAAGCTGACGCGAAGCCGCCTGCGGGCGCAGGACTTGATGGGGCGCGCGGATCTGCGCCTCGTGCGCCAGGGGTGGGATCCCAGTAAGGTCTCGCTGGTCCGATGTCTCTGCCGCCTGGTGTGGAGCGAATGGACACACGCTGTGGGTGAAAGCGAGACAGCCCTAAAGGCCGAAGAGGGTTTCCTTCGCGAGCTGGAGGTGACCGAGGGCCTAGTGGTGCCGTCGATCGAGCGGCGCATGGCCGCGGAAGCGAACCGCCGCGAGGCCCAAGCGAAGCTCGAGAGACTTCGTGCGATGTTCCAAGCAGCGGGCGACGAGTTAAACCTCCTCTGGCTCGACCGTTCGCTCGACGAGGAGCCGGACTTGCAAAAGATGGCCGACGAGACGGGCCGCGATGTGACCGAGTTCTACGCGGCTGCCAAGCGCCGCAAGCGGGCCGTGCAACGCTTGCTCGCCGAAGAGCGCGGCGTACCTTTCGAAGAGGATCGGTAATGCCCAAGCGCATCCCCGAAGAGGTCTGGAGGCAGCTCGCCGACGAAGCCGGCGAGGACGAAGTCGATCGTGCCGCGAGCGTGAGCGTCGCGCAGGCGGAAAAGGAGCTGGCCGAGGCCGGCTTCGACGTCGCCGCCGAGCGCGCGAAAGGCGTGGCGCTGATCGATGAGCTCGAGGCCGGGCGGCATGCGAGCGAGCGCAAGGCAGTTCCCAGCGGCGACGGCGCCCACGTCGTCAAGCTCGCGGCGCCCTCGCGCAGAGTGATCCGCGCGCGTTGGCTCGCCCTCCCTGCCGCCGCCGTTCTCGCGGCAGGCGCAGTGGCTCTGATGACGGGCGTCGTGAGTGTCGGATCGGGTCACCCACGGCAAGAGGACTTGCAGGCCGCTCGGACGCTTCGGGACAACGCGCGACACGAGTGCGCGGAGAGCAAGTGGAAGGCGTGTCTGGACGACCTCGACTCCGCGAAGAAGCTGGACCCCGGCGGGGAGGACGATGCCGTCCGGCGCGACAGAGCCGCGGCGGAAGGTGCACTTCGCAGAGGACCTTGATAACAGCCGAACAGCTCGAGAACCAATGTGTTGCAAGGCGAGTTCAAGCTGTCAGGCCTGGTGGGCCGAGCAGGGCTCGAACCCGCAGGACGGCCGAGAACAGCTCTACTTCGGACTCTTGACGACGGTGCCGTCGCCCTCGTTGATCCAATAGACGTTGCTGTCGTCGACAACGAGCGACATCGGGCGGTTGAGCTGCGTGGCCAGCACGGTCGGCGTTCCGCCACTCTTCGGCACCTTCATGATGGTCTTATCGCTGTCGGCGAAATAGACGTCGTTGGCGTCGACGGCGAGATCGCCGGGCTGGTCGGGCGACGCCACGAGCGTCGGGGCTCCGCCGGTCGCAGGCAGCGCGCGCAGCGTCGACGGCGGTATCGGCGCCGTCCAACCGCCAGACGTCGTCCAGTAGAGACGGGTGCCGTCGAAGGCCGGGCCGTCGGGAATGCCGCCGCCCCCGCTGGTCAGCGTCGTCGCGGTGCCCCCGCTCTTGGCAACGCTCATGAGCCTGACTTCGCCATTTGGAAGATTGTCGCTGAACCAGTAGAGATTGGTGTCGTCGCTGGCGAACGGTCCGGTGACGTATTGTTGGGTGGCGATATTGAGCATGGTGCCCGTCGCCAGGGTCAGCGAGAAGATCGATTGGTAGTAATTGTCACCGTTGGTCCGCACGCCGTAGTAGTCGTGAAAGTAGATGCGGGTGGCGTCGACGGCGAGATGCTGGCCGAGGCGGCTGCCCTTGGTCACCGACGTGGGCGTGCCGCCGGTCTTGGGCACCGACACGATGCCGGTGGCGTCGAAGCCGTAGACATGGCTGGCGTCGAGGACGATCGGGCCATGAATGCCGGTGGCGACCGTAGCGGGAGGGCCACCAGCGAGCGGCAGCCGTTGGACGGAATTGGTGGTGCTGAAATAAAGGAACGTCGAATCGACGGCCAGGCTCGACCCGCCGGTCCGCGCCCCGTCCGGCGTTACCAGTACGATCGGTTGATTCGTCGGCCCGCTGTCTGGGCTGGACAGTCCACCGCCTGCGCCCGCCTGGGTTCCACATCCCGCCAAGAGAACGAGAAGACAAGTACGCATCACGTCATTGTACACCGCCAGTCTGGCAACGAGCTCTCACTCGGCTCGGGTCCGGTATCGGTTCTCTCTCTAGTGAACGGGCAGGACAATCGTGAAACAGGTGCCTTGACCCGGCTCGCTCTCGACCGAGATGACGCCGCCTGCATGCTCGACAATCTCGAGCACTGCCGCCAAGCCGATGCCGGTCCCTTCGCCTGGCAGCTTGGTCGTGAAGAATGGTTCGAACACGCGGGCTTTCACTTCGGCGGTCATTCCCGCGCCCGTGTCGATCACTTCCAGTGTAACCGCGCCGGCCCTCGGCGGGATCCAACCGGGCGCGTGTACAAGCTGAGATGCCGAGGCCATGGCCGTGCGCACCGTCACGGTCCCCGGGGTGGCCAAAGCGTCGCGCGCGTTGCCGACGAGATTGAGAAGCACTTGCTGCAACTGCGTCGGGTCGGCCCGCTTGGTTCCCAGTTCGATGGCCAATTGATTGTCGCCCGCGAATCGCCGCAGCAGCGGTTCGGCGTCGCGGATCACCGCATTGACGTCGACATCACGCGCCTCGATCGTCTGGTGCCGGCCAAAGGCCAATAGGAGGCGCGTCAGTCCCGCTGCACGGGTGACGGTGTCCTCGATCACCGCGGCCTCGGTCTTGACCGAGGAGTCGCTCCTCTTGATCATTTGGGCTGACGCCAGAATGACCGTAACGACGATCTCTGCCGATTGTCGCGTAAATCGCTCTATGCTGCTCCGTTATGCGCTTTGCGTCCCCGGCCCGCGTTTCGGCTCTCTTGCTCTGTATTGTCTCATGCGGTGTCACGACGCCTTCCAGGCCTGGGCTCGACGGCGGCCTGCCGCCCGTCACGCCCGTGAGTATCGGCGCCGGGGTTGGCGACTCGTGCGCTCCCGGCAATCCCTGCCGCATGGGCCTCAGTTGCACCGCAGGCAGGTGCTCGGCTCCCGCGGGTACGACGGGCGCGGGTGCAGCTTGTCAGATCGGCCCGGAATGCATGTCCGGCATGTGCGGCCCCACCCGCACCTGCGACGCGCCCGGCACCGGAGTCGCTGGCGACCACTGCAGCGGGGACGCAGATTGCAGCCAGGGTCTGCGCTGCGCTTTCGACGGCACGAGCTTGTTTCCCAAGTGCGTCGCACAAGGGAACAAGGACTACGGCCAGACCTGCACCACCACGCGTGACTGCTACCAGGGGCTTTTCTGCAGCGCGAGCAAATGCATCGCCCCGGTCTTCCCACCCAGTGTGCCCTTGCCCAAGGGCATTCCGCCTTACATCCCGTCTCCAGTTACGACGCCCTGGCCCGGCGCGATGTGCCCGGCGCCGCTCAAGACGGGGACGGTGACCGCAAGGTTTCATGTGCCACGTGCGAGCGATCCGATGGACGGCGACTTCTACAAGCTCCCTTTCCCCAACGACGCGGCGCGCGACAAGATGGGAAGGGTCTCGTACGCGAATCACCCGCACGACCCGAGTCCGGCCGTGGGCTTCGACGTGCTCAAGCCTTATCTCGACGCGCTGTCGACAGAACCGTTCGGAAACTACCCGACGATTTTTTTCACGTTCGACGGCCAATTCGACTTTACAACGCTCAGCGCGTCTGGCGACGATCCCCAGATTCGCCTCGTCGACTTGAGCGGAGCGCAGACCGACCCTTCGTGGGGCCAGCGGCGCGGTCTGTCGCTCATCATGACTGATGGACGCAACCGATATATCTGCGACAACTACCTCGCGATTCGGCCCGGCGAAGGCGAACCGCTCAAAGCGGGAGGACTCTACGCGGTAGTGGTAAAAACAGGAGTCAAGACCCGGTCCGACGGATCGCTCGTGAAAGCCGACGCCGACTTGACTGCCCTGCTGGCCGGCACACCTCCGAGCGACGCTGCGCTCACCGACGCGTACACGGCTTACGCACCGCTTCGCGACTATCTTGGGAAGGCCAAGCCAACGGCGATCGATCCGTCGCAAGTGCTAACCGCGACGATCTTCACCGTCGGCAAACCACAGGCTGTTGCTGCGGCCATGCGGCCGTCGGTTCGCGCCATCGCGACCGCACCGGCCGTGAAAAGTATGACGCTCTGCAGCTCCGGCGCGACATCGCCCTGCCCGCAGCACGACGGCAAACGAAACTGCGACACCCCCGACCGCAACTTCGACGAAATCCACGCACTGGTCGACATCCCCATTTTTCAGCAGGGGACCGCTCCGTACGCGACGTCTCAAGACGGTGGCAGCATCGACACAAGCAGCACCGTCGTGGCGCCCGTTCGCACCGAGTCAGTGTGCATGGCGCTGACGATTCCCAAGGGCACAACACCTCCTGCCGATGGCTGGCCGGTGGCGATCTATGCGCACGGAACGGGCGGATCGTTTCGGAGCCATGCCACCGACGGCACCGCAGCGATGCTCTCCAGCGTGGACCTCGGCGGCGGCACGAAAATCGGCTTCGCGGTTTTGGGCATCGATCAGATCGGTCACGGACCGCGGCGCTGCGGCGGCGGCGCCTGCACCTCGACCACGAGCCCGAGCGACATCGTCTTCAACTTCGTCAACCCGCAGGCGGCGCGATTCAACTACGTGCAGGGAGCTGCGGATCAGCACACACTCGTTCGCCTGATCGAGACGCTGGCCGTAGACGCAGCGGTGACCGGAACGGCGGTCGCGTTCAACCCGAAGAAGACTGTGTTCTGGGGCCACTCGCAAGGCGCGACGGAGGGCGCGCTCTTTCTCGCAAGTGACAGCTCGATCGCCGGCGCGGTGCTCTCGGGCGAAGGCGGCGGGCTCGTTCAGGCACTTACGAGCAAGACCTCGCCCATCGATATCAAGGACGGCCTTTGGGTGGCCCTAAGCGAATCGAGTGCTAGCGCCGTCGACACGATGCACCCAGTCCTTTCCCTTTTGCAGAACTGGGTCGATCCGTCCGATCCGATCCACTTCGCCGCACTCGACGTAACGCCTGCCCTGCCCTCGGCCACAGCCGCCTTTCCGCGCAACGTCTTCCAGCCCTCGGGAACGAGCGACACGTACACGCCGTTCCCTGCGCAGTTCGGCTTTGCGCTTGCTGCCGGGCTGACATTTGTCGACCCCGTGGTAGATGCTAAGGTCACCACGTCAGCGAGCGCCCAGGGCAACGCGGTGCTGGGCATCCTGATGGCCACCGCGGCGTTCCGCAAGTACATGCCGGCCGGATACGATGGGCATTTCGTCGCGTTTCAGAACGATCACGCGAAGACCGACGTGACGAAATTTCTCGCTCGCGTGGCGCACGGCGACGTGCCCAAGGTGCCTGAGTAGAGAACGAGGCGGTGCTCCATGACGACCGCGAGGCAACCGAACCTGCAGCTTTTGCCGCCCGACTTCGTGGTTCGAGCCCGCGCCCAGTCTCAGGCGGAGTTCCTTGCCGGCGGAGAACGGCTATTTCTCGTGGCCTTGCCGAGCGTCGACGGCGATCTTGCGCGAGGTCTCGCCGAAACGTCTACGGCGAGCGGCGTAAAAGCCCGGCAGTCACGCGATGCCCTTGGATTTGGAACGACCACGATGAGTGCGAGGGAGCTGCTCGCCAAAAACGCAGAGCGGAATCTCCGGGCAGTCCTTCAGCTAGGCCCCCACTTCGCCGTGCCCCTTCGCAAGCGGTCGGTCGACGCCGCGTTTTCCGAGCGGATCTCGATTGGCCGAGCGCGCAACAACGACATCGTGCTGCGACAGGCCGACGTTTCCAAGTTCCATGCCTGGCTGGAGTGCGACGAAGAGGGTCAGTTCTACCTGAGCGACGCGCGCAGCAAGAACGCGACGACACTCAACGGCCAGCCGGTAGGACGAGGACTGGAGCCCTTACGACACGGGGACGACATTACGTTCGGGAGCGTGCATGTGGTCTACGCGCTCGCTGCAACGCTCTGGGAGCTCCTGCGTGAGAAATGAGAGCGGGTCACGGTGCTTTCCGCACGGCGGGCGCCGGCTCATGCAAGAGCAGCCAAAAGAGGCCCAAAGTCTTCACGGCTTGGGTGAATTCGTTGAACTCCACAGGCTTTCGCACGAAGCTATTGGCGCCGAGAGAGTAACTGCGGATGACATCCTCTTCCTCTTTGGACGAGGTGAGAACGACCACGGCCAGGAGCTTGGTGCGATTGTCTTCGCGGATCCGGCGAAGCACATCCAGGCCTCCGATGCGCGGCAGGTTCAAGTCGAGAAGGACGACTTGAGGCTGGACGGACGTGTCCCGACCCGCATGGGGCCCCGTGCCGAACAGATAGTCAAGGGCTTCTGCCCCATCGCGCGCGACAACGACCTCGTTCAGAATGTTGTTCTTCTTGAGCGCACGAAGGGTGAGCACCTCGTCGTCCTGGTTGTCCTCGACGAGAAGGATTGGCTTGTTCGTCATCATGAGTGAACTCCTTGCTCCTTTTCTGGCAGCGTGAAACGGAAAGTCGCTCCTTGATTCACGGCGCCCTCGGCCGATATCTCGCCACCGTGGCGATGAACGATTCGCTGCACGGTTGCGAGGCCAATTCCGGTGCCCGCAAATTCGGCGGTGCTATGAAGGCGCTGAAACGGTGCAAAGAGTTTTTCGGCGTACGCCATGTCAAAACCTGCTCCGTTGTCCCGAACGCAGTAGACGAAGATGCCGTCTTTCGGCTCGGCTCCGAAGGTGATGCGCGCGTCCTGGCGACCGCTCGTGAACTTCCATGCGTTGCCGAGGAGGTTCTCGAAGATCGCGCGAACGAGAATCGGATCGCCGTAAGCGACCAGCCCCTCTTGATTGACGAAGTCCACGGTCCGCTCCGGCTGGCTGATGCGAAACTGATGGATGACCGCGTCCGCCAGTCGAGAGAGATCGACGGGCTCGCGGCGAAGCTCGGTACGCGACACGCGCGACAGGGTGAGCAAGGCGTCGATGAGTTGTCCCATTCGCAGTGCAGCCGCCGCGATTCGCAGCAAATATTCTTTCGCTTCTTCGTCGAGCTTGTCGCTGAAATCTTCGAGGAGCGCACGGCTGAACCCGTTGATGCCGCGAAGCGGCGCTCGAAGATCGTGGGCCACCGAATAGCTGAAGGCTTCGAGCTCGCGATTGGAGAGCGCAAGAGCCGCTTCGGCCTGCCCGCGCTCTCTCCCCAAGCGCTCGAGACTCGCCGCCATCCGGTTGGCCTCCTGGGCAACGTCACCCAGCTCGTCATGGCTTGCCACACGAACGGGTTGGCTGAAGTCGCCTGCACCAAAGCGCTCGAAGCCGGTGGTAAGCTCCGTCATCGCGCGAAGGACGGTGCGGCTTAGCCCAAGCGAAAGTGCTAGCACGCTCATCAAGCATCCCACACTGATCCACAGTTGATACGAGCGAGCCTGCGTCTCGGCCTGCGCTGCGCCGGCGAAGGCCAGCGACAGCTGTCCCCTATCGAGGGCGGCGACCTGTCGCAGCAGGATTGAAACCCTTGCTTGTTTTGTCTGCATCGAGGCCACTGCGTCGACCACGCCCTCGCCGGTTTCGCCCGCTATCAGCCTGCGCGACACCTCGTAGGCCGCCGCGTAGTGCTGGTCCAGCGCCGACCGCAGAGCGGCAGCGTCGGCAGGGTCGACCGCATCGCGAGCGGCATCGAGCTGCTCGAGAAAGCGCGCCTTCAGATCGCGCGTCGCAGCCAAGCCGTCAGCATCACGAATGGCGACCGCGTCCTGGAACCCTCGCCGAATCCGCTCGAACTGGCTCTCCAGTTGCGGCTCCAGTTCCACTTTTGGAAGATAGCGCCCCTGAATCGTTGCGAGCTGCTGGTCCACTCGCTTTGCGACGAGAGAGCCGGTCACGATGAGCGTGATGAACGCAACGGCTGCTATCGCGACAATGGTCATCAACTTCGTGCGAAACGTCAGTCGCATAGCGCAGGGTCACCTGAGCGCTACGACTCTTGGGCCATTCACGCGAGCAGCGCCCGACACGTAGCCAACGGCGCCCTCGTATTTGAGCACGTACTTGATGACGTCATCGTCAGCGTCAAGTTCGGGAGGGGGAACATCGCGTCCGGAGAAAATCCGCTGCTGCCAATAGCCTTTTACCTCGGCCACCGATCGATGCAAGATCTCTTCGCTGAACGAGCGCCGAACTGGCGAGCTCGGTGCTAAGTCGACCGGGTGAAGCGCCTCGCCGCTTGGCCAAGCCGCTACCTTCTTGAGAAAAGCATCGGCGAGAAACTCGCGCTCGACAGCTGTTGCAGGGTTCGAGGGATGGACGATGATCTGAAACGGAGGCGCGCGTACGTCGGCCGATAGCCCGGCGACCGGTGCGCCAAGGAGGACCGCAAGCAACAGGACGAAAATCGTGAATGCACGCATCGTCGCCTCAGAAGTAGGCGGTTGTCTTCACGAGAAAAACGCTCCAAGTCCGATCGAGCTTGCTAGGGGGCGTGCTGCCATTGAGGCCGGGCGTCACGCCGGCGGTGCCGATCATGTAGTGCCCCTCAAGCTTGAGCAGCCAGTTCGAGTTGATGTCGAAGCGCAGGGTCGTGGCCACGTCGTGCTGCACGTTCTCGCGGCCGTCTCGCTGATCAACGTTGGGGAAGAGCACGGAGTAATACGCGCCCGGCTGCAGCCACCTGGTCGCTCGATAGCCCATCATCGCGTACGCGCGCTCGCTCGTTATAAGGGGCGAAGGCCTGAAGAGCATGGCATCGCTACTATCGGCTTTCACGAACCAGCGGCTGTATTCAGCCGCCAAGAGAAGATCGTGGGCAGAGTACTCGATCGATGCGACCGACAAGGTCGCCGGGATCTGCACGTCGACTGTCTTCATCGTCATCTTGGATGCAAGGCGAGTGTCGATGCGGAGCGTCTGGATGCTGCCGCCCAAACGAAGGCCCTCCAGCGGCGTTTCCCACATGACGCGGCCTCCCACGAGAAAGGGGGTGTTGAGACTCAGGACATCGTAGGGGTTTTGAGGCTGACTTGTCGTGTTCAGGAAGATCGTCCCTGCGTATCCGTGATAATCGATCGCGCCGGCTCCGCTCAACTTGAGGTAGCCGTAGAGTTCGCCTCCGGTTTGAGCGAGGAGGTAGTCGCGGTTCGAAAGGGGATAAACCGACTGTGGCAACAAAACCGCGACGCGCGCCGAGTCGACGTCGATGATCTCGTTGCAGAGTCCACAAGGGATCTTCACACGACCCGCCCGAAAGCCCAACCAATCGCTGAAGCGGTAATCCAGGTAAGCCCAATCTACCCGTGCGTTGTAGTTGCCCGCCGGGCCAAGCTCCTGCACGAAAAATTGAACACCCATCCGAAGGCGCTCAAGCACAGTCTTCGTGAAATTGATTCCCACCTCGGAGAACTGGAAGCTTCCGTGCGTCGTATTGGAGTCGAGGTAGTTGTTGCGGTTGGTCGCAATGAAGCCCTGGCTCACGAACGCGTGAACGTCGACCGACGCGAGATCCCCCTCCGAACCGATTTCAACAGCTCGGGCCCAGGGCGCCAAGAACAGAAGCGCTGCCACGAGCAGCAAAACCACTGAAGAGGGACCTCGTCGCCATCGGCTCCCTTGATCGCTGTCTGCCCCCATCGCGAAACCCCCGCTCGCCTTTATCGCACTCTATGTCGGTCGGGCAACGATGTGGATCACTTCCAACCGAAGCGTTGAAAAAACGCCTCAAAAGGGTCCAGGTCACCTCGTTGGGGGGCCGGTGATCGCCTGCCGAGCCTACCTACCGCCACGTCAGGGGAAGCCGGGGAGGTTCATTTGAACGGTGGCGACCAGCAAGCCGGTGGCCATGTTTTGGCCCCCCAGGACGAGGAGCGTCTTTCCGTCCGCACCTCCGAAGGTCGGCATCGTGGCGCCACCCCCTTGCCATCGGGGCCGACGATTGTCCCAGCGCCCGATAGGTACAGATTTCCGGCGCAGTCCATCGTCATTCCGTCTGTCTGTCCCGTGAAGTCGCGGGGCCCCGCCGTCGGCACTCCGTTCGCATCAAGGTCGTAGACTTTGACTCCGGTGCCGGAAGGAGGATCTTGCTCGACGTAAAGGCGCTTCTCGTCCGCGGAGAGCGTGACGCCGTTTGGCTCGCCCCCCATGGCAACGAGGCTGGCAGCGCCCGAGGGATCGATCCGAATCACCGAGGTTGGCATCTCTTTCGTGCGATTTCCAAGTTCGTAATCTGGATTGCTGAAGTAGATCGTGCCGTTGCTATGCACGATGATGTCATTGGGCGAATTGAGCTTCTTGCCCATGTAGTTGTCCAAGATGACTTTGGGCTGCTTGGTAACCAGATCGAACTCGGTGATCGTTCTCGTCAAATGAGAGGTGGCGAGCAGATTGCCATCGGGAGCGACACCGAGGCCGTTCGCGCCCACGTCTTTGATGAAAACTTCGCATTGCCCCGTGCTGGGCGTGAACTTGATGATGTCTCCGTTGAAGTTCGACGCCGCAGCGTTGGCGCTAAAGTGCTCGAAGTTCGAAAAGAAGAAAGCATTCTGGCTGGCAATCCAGACAGGGCCCTCGTGAAAGTCGTGATTGTACTTGAAGCCGGCGCATACGGTCTGTCGGTTCGTCCCCATCGGCGCCGGGAACGACCTGGCCGGGCAGGACTGCTTCTTGTACGGCACGCCGCCGTCACCCTTCCCGCTGGTGCCCGAGCTTCCGGACGAGAGTCCTGACGATGTTCCGCTTCCGCTTTGGCCACCCGTAGCCGAGCCGCTCGCACCTGACGATGTTCCGCTGGCGCCCGACGTTCCGCTGCTCTGACCGCTCGCGGCGACGCCGCTCGATCCCGACGAGGTTCCGCTGTTCTGACCAGACGTGGAAGCCAGTCCCGAGCTCTGGCCGGAGCTCGTCGCGGCATCGCCC
>WNFJ01714315.1_pt2 | contig 13302 bp, 8 predicted proteins | sample 5400461 | NCBI WGS metagenome assembly WNFJ01 (sample SAMN13153349, study PRJNA577476) | soil metagenome | isolation source: 115 cm saprolite on Douglas fir-dominated hillslope | place: USA:California | collected 2013-09-17 | reverse complement strand
GCTGCGGCCCCCGAAACCACGATATTGGTTGCATATCCTGCTGCTGCTTGCAACCTGCTTCACTACGCTGGTGATGGGAGCGCGCATGCAATACAACTTCCAGCATGACCGGCCAGCGCTGTCTTTTGATGACGACTCCATTCCCTTTTTTCCGGCGAGCTGGGCCTTTTCCAATCCGGTGCGATTGCTGGGCGGGGTGCCCTTCATGGCCACGTTGATGCTGTTTTTTCTGGCTCATGAGATGGGGCATTACCTGTACTGCCGGCGCAATGGAGTTTATGCGACGCTGCCTTTTTTTATTCCGATGCCAACTCCGATCGGGACCATGGGAGCCGTCATCTTGATCCGCTCGCGGATTCGCTCGCGCACAGCGCTGTTTGACATCGGCATCGCGGGGCCTATCGCTGGGTTTGTGGTCGCGCTGGCGGTGCTGGCGGTTTCACTGGCGTGGTCAAAGCCAATTACGAACTCGGCTACCCGTTAATTTTTCAGGTGACGCATCGCGCTCTTGAAGCGATGGGCTTGCTACAGAGAGGGGCGTCCATGCCCTTGGATCGCATGTTGCTGCATCCCACCGCGATTGCAGCCTGGGTTGGAATGCTGGCAACATCGCTCAACTTGTTGCCCGGCGGGCAATTGGATGGCGGACATATTGTTTTCTCAATTGCGCCGCGGGCGCACAAGATAGTGTCACGGCTGACCATTCTGATTCTTCTGCCCATGGCGTATTACCTCTGGACGGGATGGTTCGTGTGGGCGATCCTGCTGTGGTTGAGCAGCTTTCGACATCCGCAAGTGGCGGAGTGGCCGCGGGTTTCGGGCGGACGGATGTGGCTGGCTGTGCTCGCTCTGTTTATGTTGGCGCTCACGCTGACGCCGGCGCCGATGGCGCATGCGTCGTTGCCGGAGGCGGTGCGGCAGTTTCGCCGGTAGAACGGAACTTTGCTGCCAGCAGTACTGTCCCTGCTAGCTAACACCAAGGTCCCTCGCTGCTCTCGGGATGACAATCGATTATTTTGAGCCGATGGAGCGCAGGCGGCTGTGACTGCGGCCATAGCCAAAGTAGATTGCCATGCCTGCAATCAGCCACAGAATCAGGCGCAGCCAAGTGCTCCAGGGCAGGCTGAACATCAGTCCCAAGGAGATACTGATTCCGAGAATCGGGACCAGTGGAACCAGCGGCGTCTTGAAGGGACGGTGCAGCTCCGGACGCTTCACACGCAGCGCCCACACGCCGGCGCAGACGATGACAAACGCCAACAGCGTGCCAATTGAGGTGAGCTGGCTGAGCACGCCGATCGGCAGCACTCCGGCAATGATCGCTACAAAGAAGCCAACCACAATCGAGGAAATCCACGGGGTGCGGAATCGCGGATGAACCCGGCCTGCCCATTCCGGCAGCAATCCGTCGCGCGACATGGAGAAGAAAACGCGCGACTGGCCCATCAGCATCACCAGCATGGTGGTGGTAAGTCCGGCAAAAGTTCCGAACATCACGACGATGCTGCCCCAGCGCACCCCCGTCGCTTGTATTCCCATGGCCACGGGCGCAGACGTGTTGAGTAACGTGTAGTTGACGACGCCGGTGAGCGTCCAACCGAGGGCGACGTACAACACGGTGCAGATGGCAAGCGACCCGAGAATGCCGATGGGCATATCGCGCTGCGGATTCTTAGCTTCTTGCGCGGCTGTCGAGACCGCATCGAAACCGATGTAGGCAAAAAAGATCACGCCTGCCCCGCGCGCCACGCCGGACCACCCGAATGCGCCGAACGATCCTTGATTCGGTGGAATAAAAGGATGCCAGTTCGCGGCAGAGACTTGCGGATGGCGCAGAAGATAAGCGGTAGCGATCGCAATAAATGTAAGAACTGTGGCGACCTTGATAAACACAATCAGAGAATTAAAGTTGGCCGATTCGCGTACGCCAATCACCAGAATAGCGGTGAGGATGGCAATCACCAGATAGGCGGGAAGATCAAGTATGCCGTGAGCCGAAGGTAACTTTGAAGGATCAATGCCGGCGCTTGCAAGCAACGGCCCAATAGTCGCAAGCCGGGCCCACTGCCCATTGTAGAGGACCATGAACGTGCCGGGAGGAGCGGTGAGTTGCGGCGGAATCTGAATGCCAAAACTTTGAAAAAGAGAAACCAGGTTCCCGCTCCAGCCCACGGCCACCGAGGCTGATCCGAAGGCGTATTCGATAACCAGGTCCCACCCGATGATCCAGGCGAAGATTTCACCGAGAGTAGCGTAACCGTAGGTATAGGCCGAGCCGGCGATCGGAATCAGCGAAGCGAACTCGGCATAGCAGAGTCCGGCGAAGAGACATCCCGAACCAGCCAGCAGGAACGACAGCACAATCGCGGGTCCGGTTAACGTGGCGGCCACCGTCCCGGTCACAACGAAAATTCCGGCGCCGATAATGGCGCCGATGCCCAGCGTGATCAGGTTGACCGGTCCCAAGACGCGCCGCAAGCTGGTTCCGCTTTCGTCTTGCGCTTCGGCGAGCAAAAGGTCGAGGGGCTTCGTAGCTAAGAGATCAGACAAAATACACTCCTTGCAGATCCGCCACGGGCCTAGTCGATGGCGACGGGCCGCATCGAATTGTACCGGAAGAACACCATCCCACCACTCGACGAGAGGCCGGCGGCAGAATAATTTTAGGATTCTCAGACGGCGTGTTTCGTAGGCTAATGGCTAAGAGTGCTAAGAGTGTCTACTCACATCAGCCACAATGCGTCCACGTCCGCGATGACCTGGGTGCGCGGAATCTTCTGCGCCGCGGCGTAGGCCAGCATTGCGCGCAAGGTTGTGTTGAGCTTTTCGCGGCTGGGCGACTTCAACACGAAATGATAACGATAGTCCCGTTTCAATCGCAGGATGGGCGCCGCGGCTGGCCCGAGCACGCGCACGCCTTCGTGACGGTTTCGTTCGAACCACTTTCCCAGCGTGCCCGACCACTGCAGCGCTTCTTCCAGCTTGTCGCTGCGGATAAGCACATTGGCCAGAGCGGCGTATGGCGGATAATGCATCCAGCTGCGGAAGCGGAGTTCTTTGTCGTAGAATCCGGCGAAATCGTGGCGCGCGGCATATTGCACGGCGTAGTGGTCCTGAAAATAAGTTTGCAGAATTACTTTGCCGGGAGACTGGCCGCGTCCGGCGCGGCCGGCAACCTGGGTTAACAACTGGAAGGTGCGCTCGGCGGCGCGAAAGTCAGGAAGCCCAAGCGCGCTGTCGGCGCCAACGACGCCGACCAACGTGACCCCGTGAATGTCGTGGCCTTTGGCGATCATTTGCGTGCCGACCAGCAAATCGAGTTCGCCCTCGCTGAGAGCGTTTAGAGTGCGCTCAAAATCCTTGTGCCCGCGAACCGTGTCGCGATCGAGACGCGCGATGCGCGCCTGCGGAAACATGCCGTGCAGCAATTCTTCCAGCTTCTCCGATCCTGTGCCCAGGAAATATACATACTCGCTGCCGCAATGCACGCAGGCTTTGGGTACCGGCGCGGTATAGCCGCAATAATGGCAAACCATTCTGTGCCGCTGTTTGTGAAGAGTAAGAGCGATGGCGCAGTTCTGGCACTGCAAAGTCTTGCCGCAGGTCCGGCACAGCACAACGGGAGAGTATCCGCGCCGGTTCAGCAGCACCATGACTTGCTCCTTGCGGTCGAAGCGCTGTTGGATTTCCGCCGCCAGCTTGCGCGAGATGACCTGCTCCTGGCCGGTTTCCTGAAATTCCTGGCGCATATCGATGATCTCGACTTCGGGCAGTGGACGCTGCTCCACCCGGTCGGGCAACTCGACCAGCGCATACTTGTTTTTCTTCGCGTTGAAATATGATTCCAGCGATGGCGTGGCCGAGCCCAGCACGACAACGCCATTCGCCATCTTGGCGCGGACGACGGCGATGTCGCGGGCGTGGTAGCGCGGCGTCTCCTCCTGCTTGTAGGAGGAATCATGCTCTTCGTCGACGATAATCAGCGCCAGATCGGCAACCGGCGCGAATACCGCGGAGCGCGTGCCGACCACCATGCGCGCTTCTCCACTTTTTATGCGGTGCCACTGCTGGGCGCGTTCTTTGTCGGAAAGCGCGGAGTGCAGGATGGCGGCTTCATCGCCGAAGATCTGGTGCAGATCGGCGGCGACGGCGGGGGTGAGGCCGATTTCAGGAACCAGCAGGATGGCGGAGCGTCCGGCTTCGAGGACGCCGCGCATGCCGGCCAGATAGACCGCTGTCTTACCCGACCCGGTGATACCGTGGAGAAGAATGCCGGAAAACTTGCGCGCTTCAACGGCATCGCGCAGACGGTCGAGAGCGCTTTGCTGCGCCCCATTGAAATCAAATTCGAAGGACGGCCGCGGCTTGCTGCGCGAAATGGCGAACGCCGCAGGCTCCTCAATAATTTCGATAAGACCGCGCCTGGCAAGAGTGCTCAGCGTGGTTCGCGGAACCTCGAGCCCCCGCAGCGTTTCCACGGGAACGCGTCCTCCGGATGCCGCCAGCGTGTCCACGACTATTCGTTGGTGATCGTTGAGCTTGCCCTCCGCGGCCTTCAGCACCGCGATTTTTACGGTACGGGTCGCATCCCGTACGGCGGAGACGTCTTCGCGCACCAGCCACTTCTTTCGCACCATCCCGCTCAGAATAGGTTTCGCCACACCCGCGGCGGAGCGAAGAGTCTCTTCGCGGACTTGGCCGCTTTCTCCTGGAGCAGGTTCTTGCGCAGCCAGGTAATCGAGCACGCGGAATTCGGCGGCCTGCTCCTCTGGCGTGCGGTGCGAGCGCGCGGACGATCCCGACATTCCCGCCAGATGCAGCGCCGTCTGGCCTTCCGGTGTAACGCGGTAAGCGATGGCGCGTTTGAACTCCGCGTTCAGCGGCAGCATGGTGCGAAAAACTTCGCCCAGCGGGGCGAGATAGTAGTCCGCAATCCAGCGTCCCAGGCGCAGCAGTTGGTCATCGAGTACCGGCGAAACATCGAGGACGCTGAGAATGGGTCTTATCTTGACCGATGGTTTGCGGTCGTGCAATTCGACAACGACGCCGGTCAGGCGCTGCTGGCGGAACGGCACCAGCACCCGCCCGCCGACCACGGGAGCCGCTTCGCCGGGGACACGGTAGGTAAAAACCATATCGAGCGGCACGGGCACAGCGACGTCGCAGTACTCAGGCATTCATTGGAAGGATACCCTACAGCGGATGCGCCATCGGAACCTCGTCCCCAGTGGAACGAGGGAGTTCTTGGTTTTTGGCCGGCGCGGTTCGGGCTCACGCTTTAATCTGAGTGCTTCTATTTTTCTCCGCCGAAGAAGCTGCTGCCCCAGAGGACATTGCTGCCCCACAGTACGTTGCTGCCCCAGAGCACGTTGCTCCCCCACAACACATTCGATCCCCACAGCACGTTGCTGCCCCAGGGCTCCTGAGATCCCCAGAGAACGTTGCTGCCGTAGATGGTGCTGCTCGAGGATGTGCTGCCCGAGGCTGGCGCGACGAACTGCGACGATCCCCACACGGCGTAGTTGGACCAGGTGGAAGATGTATTCCAAACCGCGGAGCGATCATCCTTCATGGAGACCTGGTCCGTGGTGCTATTGAAAGTAGCGATGGGAGACATCGCGGTACCTTTCGCGACGTCGGTGCTGATGAGGGCGGCTTCGACATCGATGTAGCCCGCGCCGACGGTGAATACGTCATCCTGGTCGGTGTAGGTAATGCCGGTGGCGGCATCCGTGGTGCTGCTGTATGCGGGAAGAGATTTCCAGGCCGTCTTCATCAGACGGGCCTTCACCTGATCTGGAGAGAGACTTGGAGTCTTCTGCAGGAGGTCAGCGACTACTCCGCTGACCACACCGGTGGCCATGCTGGTTCCGCTCAGCGTGAAGTAAACGGAAGATGATGTGCTGGTGCCTCCGTTCACATAGTAGCTGTAGGGAACGCGGTTGCCGGGATACTGCGTGTAGAGAGTTGAAGTGGGCGCAGCAAGCGAGACCAGCAAGTTGCCGGGGGCGACGAGGTCGGGCTTTACCACCGCGTCAACGACGGTTGGCCCTTTGGAGCTGTAGCTGGCCATCACGTCATCGGTGCGAGCGGGAGTGCCCATGGGCTTCATGGCGCCGACGGTAAGGACGTAGGGATCGTTGCCGGGAGAAGTGACGGTGGCATAGCCGCTGGTGGGCTGGTAGCGTCCGTTGTTGCCGGCGGCGACAACCACCACGATTCCGTTTTTCCAGGCTTTCTCGACCGCCAGGCAGAGCGGGTCAAGTTTGTAAGTTTCGTATACGGCCCGGCCAAGGGAAAGGTTGATCACGCGAATGTTGTAGGTGGATTTCAGGGCGATGGCGCGGGCGATGGCAGCGATCACCGCGCTGTCAGTAGACGCGCCGTTGGCGTCGAGTACTCGCAGGTTGATGATATTTGCGCCGGGCGCGATGCCTTTGAAGGTCTTCTTGTAGAGCGGGCCTGTGGAGCTGAGACCGTCGCCGGCGATCAGGCCTGCGATGTGGGTGCCGTGGCCGTATTGGTCAGCTGCGCTCGAATTTCCGGGGACGAAGGATTGCTGATACACAACTCGCGAGACCGGGAAGATGCCCTGATTGAGGTCGGTGTGGTTGCTCACGCCGCTGTCGATCAGGGCGATGCCAATTCCGGCGCCGGTGTAGTTGGACTGCCAGGCGAATTCCGCGTTGATGGCTGAGGCGGCATTGCTGAGCGATGGCGCGAGTGGGCGGTCGGCGCTAATGTAGACGACGTTGGACTGGTTGGAGAGGCTGACAATGCCATTGCCATCGAGCAGCGCGACTACGCCATTGATGAGCGGCAGTTGTCCCAGAATTGTGCCACCCAGTTTCAGGATGTCATTCACCAAGCAACCGATCAGGCCGAGCAGGCCGCTGCAGGTCACTTGAGTTCCGGGGGCGTATTGGACGATGACTTGGGCCTGCTGCGTCGAGGGATAGTTACGCAGTTCAGGCGAGATTTTCGAGTCGTCGGCATAGGCCAGGGTTGCGCTAAGGATTAACAACAGAGCTAGAATTTTTTTCATATCCCCTCAAAAAGGCGGAAGCCGCGAGTTATCGGCGGCGTTGCTTCCTGCCCTGGTGTTGCATTCGTAAGCCCAAAGGTTGGAGGATTTGGCCTTAGATATCAAGGAGTTAGGGGGCTCAACTGTTGCCCGATGGGACAGCTTGTCCCGCGGATGATGGGCACGGACAAATTGTCCCGGCGAAGCGGAAGGTCGACAAAGAACACGACGGTAACCAATGGGGTCGCTTTTGGGCGGACATTGCGCCCTATATCAGCAAAAATCTAAAGGAACCTTCTATGTCGTGGGTGCAACGCATCGCCGCACGTGTCTACATCGCCGCAATGGCAATGGCGGCGTGTGCCTGTTTTGGCTATGCGTTCCTGCACTGGCAGTCCACAGATCCGGTTAAGTTTGTCTGCTACCTGGGCGCAGCCCTTCTAGCCTCGTCCTTCAAAGTAAGCCTGCCGGGGATTGAAGGAACGCTGTCGATGAATTTTCTGTTCACGCTCATCGGCATTCTGGAAATGAGTTTACCGGAGACGCTGCTGATTGGGCTGGCGAGCACGCTGGCTCAGTTTTACTGGCGGCCAACCCGGCGACTGAAGTTGGTGCAGTTGGCGTTCAATCTGTCGCAGGTAACGATTTGCAGCGCAGCCGCGTACGGGGCTTACAAGTTTGTTTCCATTTATTTTCTTCATGCACCCGGACCGCTGGCGCTGCTGGCGGCGTCGATCACGCACTTCGTCTTTGGCACCGCCGCGATGGCGACCATTATCGGCCTGACGGAAGACAAAGCTGTGCGGAAGGTTTGGAAGGAAAGCTATCTCTGGTTGTTTCCGTACTACCTGGTGGGCGCTGCCATTGCCGGGTTGGTGAGCTTCTTGAACCGGCATATTGGATGGCAGGCTTCGTTGCTGGTTCTGCCGCCGATCTACCTTTTATATCGTTCGTACCGCCTGTACCTGGGAAAACTGGAGACGGAGAAGCTGCACGCCGAGAAAGTCTCCGGCCTTCACTTGCGAACCATTGAAGCTCTTGCTCTGGCGATCGAGGCCAAGGATCACACCACCGGAGAACATTTGCAACGCGTCCGCATTTACGCGATGGAACTCGCGCGCGAGTTGATGTTGACGGAAGACGAAACCGAAGCTCTGCGGGCGGCTTCGGTTCTTCATGACATTGGCAAGCTGGCTGTGCCGGAGCACATCATCTCGAAGCCGGGCAAGCTTACCCCGGAAGAATTCGAGAAGATGAAAATCCATCCTATTGTCGGGGCGGAGATTCTTGAGCAGGTAGACTTTCCCTATCCGGTGGTCCCCATTGTGCGGGCGCATCATGAGAAGTGGGACGGCAGCGGCTATCCGAATGGGCTGCAAGGGGAAGACATACCGATTGGGGCGCGCATTCTCGCGGCGGTCGACTGCCTCGACGCGCTGGCATCGGACCGGCAATACCGGCGAGCACTGCCGCTGAACGAGGCCATGGCGAAGGTGGCTTCCGAGGCCGGCATCAGTTTCGATCCTCGGGGGGTCGCGATTCTCGAACGGCGCTATGTGGAGCTTGAGAAACTCGCTCACGAGCAGCCGTCGCAGGCCCCGCCGAAACTGTCCACCGACATCAAGGTAGAGCGGGGATTGGCTCCAGCGGCGGGTTTCGCGGAGGCGGAAACGTCTGCTGTCGAAAGCTCTGGAGCGGCAAAAGATCTCGTCACAATTCTGGCAGCGGCACGGCGAGAGGCTGAGGCGCTCAGCGAATTCGGACTTAAGCTTGGCTCTTCGCTCAGTTTGGATGACACGCTTTCCCTACTTGCAGTGCGGGTGAAACAGCTGGTGCCCCACGACTCGATGGCCGTGTATGTTCTCAGGAATAAGACTCTGGTTCCGGAGTTTGTGAGCGGGGAGAATTTCCGCCTATTCTCTTCTTTAAGGATTCCCATCGGCGAAGGACTGTCGGGCTGGGTGGCGCAGAATGTCAAAGCGATTTTGAATGGCAATCCGTCGGTCGAGCCTGGGTACTTGAATGATCCCACGAAGTACAGCACGCTGCGCTCGGCGCTGGCGGTGCCTCTGGAAGCAACGTCGAGCGCGGTGGCGGTGCTGGCGTTGTACCGCGCGCGGCAGGATGGATTCAGTCATGACGATCTGAAAGTGCTGCAAGCCATCGGGTCCAAGGCGGGAGTGCTCATCGAGGAAGTTTTGAAACACCCTCGTCGAGATTCCGGGATTGAGGGCTCAGCAAAAGGGGCGCGTGCGGGCCGATGATGTAGAAAGCTCTTGCCCCCGGCGAAGGGCGCGAAAAGCTTCGGCGGTTGGAACGAGAAAAGGCCCCGTGGCGCACGCCATCCCTCCCCAACTTGCGTAACGCCTGATTCGACAGCTACGTCTCCACGGTTCGGAAACAGTAGCGACAAAAGCCAGGTGTGACTTTTGCCTAACCCGTACCCGCCTGCTGAAAAATCGTCATTTCACCCACTTCAATCCTGGTTCATCGCTGGAGCGACTGGGAACCAATCGCCGAGTCGGCCATCGTCTCGCTCAAACGGTGAAATACCGAACGCAAACTCGGTTGGTGAGTTCGATAGTGGCCTCTACCTGTGATAAAGCACCCGTGATCAAGGCTGCCAAGGGAAGCGACAAGACTTTGCGAGTTTCAGGTTCCAGGAACGCATGAACTGTTTTGAGGGAAGGCTCGTGTGTCGTCATTGTTACTCCGAAAAGAGAATATTCGTGAGGATCTCCTCACAATACTTGGATTTTGCCGCAGCAACAGCGGTCGCTTCAATACCGTTGACACCTAATTACGAAGGTACAGTGTCCTGTCGGGCAATCTTTCGGCCTCGCTGAGGGCAGGCAGCGTTGTTACTCCATTTCAAAACTCAAGTAGGTCAGGCCGTCGCTGCGCTCGACTTGCAGGACGACCGGGTCGCCGGTTTTCAGGGCGAGCACGGCGGAGCGCATGATTTCCAGGGACGTGATGGGAATTGTGTTCAGGGCATGGATGACGTCGCCGGTTTGCAGGCCGGTTTCGGGGGTGATGAGGTCGGCGGCGCGGCCGAGGACAATTACGCCGGAGGCAATCCGTAGAGAGGCGGCTTGCTTGCGCAGATCGCCGCTAAAATCGACGGCGAGGATGCCGAGGCGCGGGACCAGGCTCTTCTCGGGATCGGCGGCGTCGAAGAGTTGATCCATCGGATCGCGCTGTTCGATGGCGGGAATGTACAGAGTTTTTCTGTCTTCGCCGTGGAGAATTTCGAGCTTCAGCAATTGGTCGAGGCGGTGAAGATAGAGAGCTGCGGAAAGCGCGGGAAGAGTTTCGACGCGGCGGTCGTCGGCGGTAAGAACGATGTCCTGCACCTGAAGGCCGGCAGTGGCGGCAGGGCCGTCGGGCTTGACGTCGGCGATGATCACGCCCCAGTGCTGCGCCAGATGGAGGCCTTCCGCCAGAGTCGGCGTGATTTCCTGGGCGACCGCGCCGATCTCCACGCGATGAACGTGGCCGTATTTGCGCAGGCTGTGGTAGACAAAATCCACGATGCGCGACGGAATGGCGAAGCCCAGGCCTTCGCTGCCCCCGCCAGTGGAAAGAATAAAAGTATTGATCCCGACCACGGATCCGTTCATGTCGATGAGTGGGCCCCCGCTGTTGCCGGGATTGATCGGAGCGTCAGTCTGAATGTAAGTCATGGCTTTGCTGGGGTCAGGCTGGCGGGCGACAGCGCTGACCACTCCCATGGTGACCGAATTCTGCAGCCCTTCCGGACTGCCAATAGCGAATACGAGTTGACCGACGCGAGGACGCTGCTGGGTTAAGAGCGGAAGCGTGGGAAGATCCTTTTCGTCGATTTTCAACAGCGCAAGATCAGTCTCCTTGTGAAGTCCGATCAGCCTGGCTTCGATGATCTGGCGCTTGCCGACTGGGACGGCGCGGCCGGAATCACTGGGCAGCGGAAGAGCGACGCGGATACGCTGCGCCCCTTCGACGACGTGGGCGTTGGTCATGATGTAACCGTTAGGATCAACGATTACTCCCGAGCCGACGGCGTGCTGGCGCACGATGAGCGCGGTCTGCGTACGGTTCTCTTCGTGAACGGGGCCGTAGCCGGTGACCAGAATCTGAACGACCGCGGGAGCGACTTTAGCGGCGAGTCCTTCAAGAGCATTGTTGAGCTGGACCAGAGACGCGGAGGCGGAAGCGGATTCGTCGGGCTTGGTCTCTGGTTTTTGTGCCGCAGGTTTCGAGACGGAAGTTGGGGCGGTTTTCTGGGCGGGAGGCTCCTGGGCCGAGAGCGCTGCCGCCGTAAACAGAATGACACCGAACATCTGAAGAATGAACCGATGCGGCGCGCACGCGCGGGAAAAGATTGAATGGAGCATGATATTGCTCTCCTGAATGAAGCCAACACTTCTATGAGACGGTACCATGCGCGGTTTGGTTACACAGTAAAGTTGAGTCAAGAATCCGCGTGCAGCATGGCGCCTCTGGGTCGATTGGATGCCGGTGGGCAAGCGAAGATTTTGTCAGAGCGAAGGCTCAATTCAGATGAGACTGAACCTGCGATGCTGGGTAGTGGTGCAGGGAAGCGAGACTCGTATCAGGGTATGCCTTCAGGCATGCCGCTAAGAGCAGGCAGAGGGCGCGCAGGCTTTAGCCGCTGTGCCGTCACGGGCAAGCTCGGCGGCTAAAGCCGTTCAGAATTGTTGCCTTTGGCGGCATTGCTGAAACGATGCCCTGATACGGATCTTTTTCCAAAACCGCACCATTACCCGATGCTGCTTTGCGTTGAAACATCGGCGCGTTTCCGCTACCCTAAATTCGATGGAGCTACATTTTACCCCTGAGCAGGAAGCGCAGCTTGCCCAGATTGCCGCCCAACAAGGCAGCGACGCCGAACGACTGGTGAAGGAGGCCGCCCTGCGCCTGCTTGAAGAGGATGCCCGCTTCCGCGCCTCCGTGCGGGAGGGCATTGCGCAGGCCGACCGGGGCGAATTCATTGAGCAAGAAGAAATGGCCGCGCGCCTCAAGCAGATGTTGCGCTTATAACAATGCGAATCCGCTGGACGCCAGCCGCCGCAGCGGACCCCCAGCGCGTTAACGATTACCTGAAAGACCACCATCCCCATTACCAGCCGGCGACCATTAGCAAAGTGTACGCCGCTATCCAATCCCTGAAAGAGTGGCCGCATCTAGTGCCGTGTCGGGCGCGAGGAAGGAACGCGCGAGCTTCTATTCGCGCCGCTGCCCTATGTTGCTGTCTATCGCGTGAGAGAGCAGAACATCGAAGTCTTGCGCATTTATCACGGCGCTCAGGAGCGGGGTTAAGTGGCACTTGGCCCGATTACGCAGCGATCAATAATACGTCAATGTACGCTTAATCACCGTTGATGACTGGAATGCGCCATCGGGAGCGGAGCGATATGAAGTCGCTTGCTCTATCCAATTCTCGCGGGGATCGTACTTATAGGAATAGCGAACTTCGGAATAAGAAGGCAATCCAACAGCGGGAGTAGTGGGATCATTTTGCCCAGCCAATCGTGTGCTCCGCGTAACTTCTGATGCTGCGTCTCCGTGTTCGTTGTAAACAGTTTCGATCTCCTGTTCCTCGCTGAAAATTCGCCGATTTGTGTGGTTTACTCGGCCATGAGTGTCGTAGCGATAGGAAACCGAATACGGCCCGGATTGGCCTGCCATCAGCTTTGTCAGCTGGGTGTGTAATTCCTGTTGCAATTGATCGGGGGAAAGCCCAGATTCTTCTAGCATCTGCGCACGCATCTCCGCCGGGAACATCCTCTCTGGATTGTCCAGAATCTGCTTTTCTTCGAGAACGTGTCCCTCTGCGTTGTATGTTCGTACGGCCCGATTCACCAACTCCCCGCTGGCATCACGTACCTGAACTTCCGTAGCCCGGTCATGTTCGTCGTAAATGGTGGTCGCGCTTCCTCCACCTGGTAGGTTAGGCGCCCTGTCTGCAGCCTCAAACGGGGATCCTCCTTCTGCTATGCCGGGACGGTAGTCCGCCGAACTGGAGATCTCGATCTTGTTTTTTCTTCCGTTGTCGTCGTAACGAAAAGTGACTGAACCGTCAGGTCGATTACCGTCGCTAATGTTCTGGAGCCTGCCCCCATGATCGTAGGAGTAGGTGGTCTCAGTGATTGCTTGCCCTTCAGTTCCTGAAGAGGTTTTCAGCAGCCGACCGGAACCGTCGTAGTCGTAACGCGTTGCCCATTCTGAGCCGTCGGAGTTTCTGCTACGGGTAGCCAGCATGCGCCCGGCCGGAT
>WNFJ01603742.1_pt2 | contig 13302 bp, 11 predicted proteins | sample 5400461 | NCBI WGS metagenome assembly WNFJ01 (sample SAMN13153349, study PRJNA577476) | soil metagenome | isolation source: 115 cm saprolite on Douglas fir-dominated hillslope | place: USA:California | collected 2013-09-17 | reverse complement strand
GTCCGCGCCGATTCCGGAGATATGCACGAGCGTTTCCACACCTGCCCGGCGCGCAAGCATCGCGACGCGCCGGGCGGCTTCTACGTGGACCGACTGAAATGTGCGTTGTTCGTGTTCGACGTAGAGACTGACGGCATTCACGACTGCCCAGGCACCGCTGACAGCACTCGCCACTGATCCATCATCATCTACGTCGGCACGGAAGGGGTCGATGCCGGAAACATCGCGGGAAAACAACGAACGGCCTCTGTCGGGATGCCGCGAGGCGATGCGAACCGCGAAATCAGCATCTTGCAGATGGCGGACAATGCGGCGGCCGAGAAATCCGGTGCCACCAAATACGGTCACGCGTCGGGAAGACATGTCACGAAGTATCGTGCCGCCCTGAGCTACGCGATCATATTCTCAGCTTTTCCTGAAGCATAGCCGCTATCGGGCTCACGCTCGCAGAAGCCGACGGGTCACCTCGATTGACGAATTACAAGCCTGTGCTCGGCCTCTTTTGCAAGCGGGACCGATGGTTCGAATCCGGCTCCCTCCACCGGCGAGTCCATTGCGAACCTGACTTCCTCGATCAGGGCCGACATCCTGTTTCTGGACTCGCCTCTGATGGAGGCAGAAATGCGCGAAGCGCGCTCACGCGTCGTGCCGTTACCCGACAAGCCCTAGATTGCAGTGATGCCCTTCGGCAATATGAGCGGCGACCCGGAGCAGAAATATTTCGCCGATGGCATGGTCGAAGACATCATTACCCTCTCCCGCATCCGCTGGCTGTTCGTCATCGCCCGCGCTTCGAGCTTCACGTATAAAGGCCAAGCGATCGACGTTACGGCCCGCGAGGTTAGGGCGTTGCCGCAGACATCCGGGACCTACTCTAGGGAGGAACAAGCCATGATTAGCCCGATATCTCTCCGCGCGGTGGCTACGGTCTTGGGAGTGTTTTGGCTATTGACGGACACCGCCAGCGCCCAGCAAACGCCGCGTTATCCGCTGGATGACAAATTGGCCAATGAGCCGGCGCCGTGGGCGGCGCCCGGCAAATGGGGCAAGCGCGGCAACTGGGGTCGCTGGGGCGAGGAGGACAAGCGCGGGATGCTCAACTACATCACGCCCGAAATGATCCTCCAGGCCGCGGCGCTGGTGAAAAAGGGCAAGGTGTACGCGCTCGGCGAGGAGCTGACTTCGGATGTACCTCGGGTTATCACCCCGGCGCGCATCGGCATCCAGGTCATACAGGAGAACGATGGCTATGACCGCGTCGCGGCCAAGTCCGGGGAATTCGACCCCAAACGCCAGCAAGGCGCTGCCAGCTTCACCTTCATGCACAACCACACCGGTTCGCACCTCGACACCCTCGGTCACATCTACCGCGAAAATGCTCTTTACAACAACATGCCGCCGCCAAAAGCGCTGGGTACCGTGCAAGGCGATGCGGCCAGCGTCATCGAGATGGTCGGGCGCGGCGTTCTGCTGGACGTCGCAGGGTATAAGGCGACCGATCCTCTCCCTGTCGACTACTGGATCACTGCCGAGGATCTGCAGAACACCGCGAAGGCTCAGAACGTGGAGATCCGCAAGGGCGACATCCTCTTGGTTCGGACGGGCTGGCGGAAGACTTGGGGCGAACCCGATGAGGCCGGGCGCCTCGACGCCGCGCACACCAAGTGGCATCGACCGCAACCCGGCGTCGGTCCCGATTGCTTGAAGTTCCTGAACGACACGGAGATCGTCGCCGTCGGCTCGGACAATGCGGCGGTGGAATGGGGCTTCCCGGTGAAACCCGATTACAACAGAAAGGCGTTCGGCTTTCTGGGTCTGCCTCTGCACGTCGACTTCATCTGGAACCGAGGGGCCTACATCATGGAGATCCTCAACCTAGATGATCTCGCCAAGGACCGGGCATACGAGTTCTTCTTTGTCCTCGGCCCACTGCTGCTAAAAGGCGGAATCGGAGTGCCGATCAATCCCGTCGCCATACTGTAGTTCGCAATCGCCGGCGGGGTGCGGTCCGGGAAGCCGCACCGTCGCCATCCCTCGGAGATAGCCATGGGCGCGCAGTCGGCAGTCGTCCTGCGCGACGTAAAGAAAGCGTTTCCGCTTCGTGGCGGCCTTGGCCTCGAGGTGCTCGACCTCGAACACCTCGCGCTGCCGGCGGGAAGCTGTACCGTTTTGCGGGGCCGCAGCGGCTCGGGAAAAACTACGCTCCTCAATCTCGTTGCCGGGATCACCGCTCCGACCGCCGGCACTGTCCACGTCGCCGACACGGATGTCTTCGCCTTGTCAGAAGCGCGGCGCGATCGCTTCCGCGCCGAGAATATCGGATATGTGTTCCAGACCTTCAACTTGCTCTCGGCCCTCAGTGCGCTCGAGAATGTGATGCTCGGCATGATGTTCGCGGACGCCGTTCCGCAGCACCTACAGCGCCGCCGTAGTACCGACCTACTCGCTCGATTGGGCCTAGCCGAGCGTCTCGCGCATAAGCCCGCGCAGCTCTCCCGCGGCGAGCAGCAGCGGGTCGCCATTGCGCGCGCCTTGGCCAACAGCCCGCCATTGGTCCTCGCCGATGAACCGTGCGCCAGCCTCGATGCGAGGACCGCCAGCGAGGTCTTGGCAATCTTTCTGGCTGTCTGCCGCGAGGATGAGAAAACCTTGTTGCTGGTCTCACACGACGAGGCCGCACTCGGCGGAGCGGACCGTGTCATCGACATGTCCGAGCTCAATCGCACCGAGGCCCGCAAGGGTTCCACATGATGGCCGCCGCCGGTCGATGACGATCCTCACGGTCGCTCTCAAATATCTCCGGGGCCGTCTCGTTGCCAGTACGCTGACCGCTGTCTCGATCGCCCTTGGGGTCAGCCTGGTGGTCGCCAGCGTCCTTCTCGCCGGGGGGATCAAAGAAGGCTTTATTGCGGGCGCGACCGACTATAACCTCGTGGTCGGTGCCAAGGGAAGTCCGACGCAGCTCGTACTCAGTGTCGTTTTCCGCATGGACCTCGCGACGCCGAACATCGAGTACACCGCCTACCGGGATCTGCAGCAGGATCCGCGCGTCGAAACGGCCGTACCAATAGCGGTGGGAGACGCCTATCGGGGGTTTCGCTACGTGGCGACGAACAGCGCGTACTTCGCGGCATTTCCCTGGCGGCGCAAGACGTTCGCTCTCGCAGCGGGGAAGTTCTTTGCCGACGATCCGCCGAGCGATCCGACCTACGAGGCTTTGCTCGGCGCCGAGGCGGCCCGGTCAACAGGACTGCAGATCGGTGATCGCTTCTACGAGGGTGAAGAGATGGCCGAGTATCCGCTCACTGTGGTGGGTATCCTTAGGCCGACACACAGCGCGGACGATCGCGCCATCTTCTTCTCGCTGCCGAGCTACTGGGGGATGAATGAAGTCGCAAGGGGGATGGCGGTCAAACCCCTCACGGCGGTGCTGATCCGGCCCAAGCGCATGTCCGACCTGCCGAGCCTCCACCGAGCGCTCAACGTCGCTCCGGAGACCCAGGCCGTTCTCCCAAGCGGCGTGCTCCTCACCATCTTCAACATGATGGCTGTGGCGGAGGATGTGCTCAAGATGATCCTGGCGATCGTCGGCGCCATCGTGTTGCTCTACGTGTTCGTATCGATGTACAGCGCCACAATGGAGCGCCGGCGCGAGATCGCCACGATGCGTGCGTTGGGTGCGAGGCGCGCGACTGTTCTCGGCATCGTCCTGGCGGAGTCCGCTGCGCTCGCAGCCGCCGGCGGTCTCGGCGGGATCGTCGGCGGACACGCCGTTGCCTACCTTGCCAGGTCGCTGCTCGGGTCGAGCGGGCTAGTCACGAATCCATTTCTCTTCGACGTGTTGGAACCCGCTGTTCTGGCGGGCGTCATTCTCCTGGGTACCGTGGCCGGACTATTGCCGGCTGTGCTCGCGTATCGGACGGAGGTTGCCGAAAACCTTGCGCCGCTGTCCTAGTCTGACGCGCATGATCCGAGAGTTTCGAACGTGGCTGGTGGCTGGCCTCCTGGTAATCGTCATGCCGGCTGTTCCCCTCGCCGGCTCGGAAGAGATCCCGCGTCTGACTTTCGCCCAGCTGGTAGACTCGATCCGCGCCGATTCCGGAGTGACTGAGAACATCAAGTCGTATAATGGCAAGGAAGTTGCCATCCAGGGCTTTATTGTCCCGGCTGGCCCGCCTGATTTGTCGTTCTTCCTGCTCAGCCGGGTCTCGGCCTTGGGTAATTACTGCTGCGAGGCGCCGGTCGGCCAGGACGAAACAGTCTATGTCTTTACTGTCAAAGAAGTGAACATTACTTACGACCCGTTGAGGATTTTCAAGATCGTCGGCGTTTTCGAAGCGGGAATGCGTGCCGACGCGACCAATGGCCCGAGCCTCTTTCGCGTGCGCAATGCGCGCGTCGAGGAGGCCTTGGGGGCGAAAATTTTCAAGACGGAAGAATTTCCGGCTCCTGGCTCGAAGCCGTAGAGCCGCCTCCCGGCGCATCCCTTCGGGCCCGCGTCGCGGTCGCGTTCTGGGGATGAATTTATCATCGATGATCTGACGTCTGTGTCCAGTGTCACTACTTCTGCCATTTAGAAAATGTCACTGTCGGGCGGAGGGCGGGCGCGGACCCTCCAGCGTACCGCAGCGCCCGACCGACGCGCGACAGCAACGCAGCTCGCGGCCGGCCCGTACTTCCACCGAGCGAGCGTCAGCTCGTTCGGCTCGCAGACAAGCTCAGCCGATCTCAAAGAGACGGGATTCTTGCGCCGGCGTGGTCAGGTCCTCGGCCTACGAAAGGCGGATTCCCGCGACAGGCAGGCTCGTTGACCGATTTCCTCGATGGGTCACAGAAGGTCTGGCGGCTTGCTGCTTGAGCCGCCTCGAACGGCTGGCAAGGCAACGTGACCGCTCGTAACCTCGTCGCCACGAGCGATTGATTCATCGCGTTCTCGCCGAGAAGGCCATTCCCAGATAGAAAGCGTTATCGGATCGGGCAGGAGTCGCGGGATATCGACAGTGGTCGGGCTGCGCTGCGGGGCATCATCTCCCTTCTTTGCTTCGCCGTGATGCTCGGCCTCGCGCGCCCGGCGATGACCGCCCCGCCCACCGGCACGATTGAGGGCGTTGCCGAGGACGGCCAAGGTCAGCCGCTGCCGGGGGTGCAGCTTACCTTGCGCGCGGCGACGGGCTGGATGGTCACGCGGGCGACGAGCCGGACGGACGGCAGTTACCGCTTCGCCGATATCGCGGCAGGCGACTACGCGATCTCCGGAGCCAAGGGGAGGTACGCGACCGCGACGGCTGTTGTCGTGGTCAGAGCTGGAGAGCGCACCTCTGCCTATCTTACCCTCGCGGCTGCTGCGCCCGGTCGGGCGGCTGCGGTGCCGCCTGCTGCCGCCGAGACCGCACGGCCAACGCCCAGCCCCGCGCCGGCGCTTGGGCCGCTCGAGCTCGAGGAGGTAAATGTCGTGGCGAAGCGTCTCGAAGCGGCCCGCGTCGCAATCGAGCCGCAAATCGGCGCCTCCACCTACACCATGACCAGACAGGCGATCGAGACGCAGCCCGGCGGCGCGAACACCACGCTCAACCAGGTCATCCTGCAGGCACCGGGTGTGAGCCAGGACGCCGAGTCGGCCGGCGGTATTCATATCCGCAACGAGATGCAGCCGGCGGAGTTTCGGATCAACGGGATCCCCCTCCCCACCGGGTTGAGCTTCTTCGGCCAGGGCCTCAGCCCGCGCTTTGCCAACTCCTTCAACCTGATCACCGGCACGCTGCCGGCGCAATACGGCCTGAGCACCTCGGGCATCATCGACATTCAGACAAAGACTGGGCTGTTCGTCCCCGGTGGCTTGATCTCGATGTATGGCGGCGGCTACCAGACATTGCATCCCAGCGCCGAATACGGTGGCTCGCTCGATGGCTACAATTATTACGTCTCCGGAGATTTTCTCAGCACCAACCACGGCATCGACGGGGTGACCCCGGCGCTGACGCAGATCCACGATCACGCTTCACAGCTGCACGCCTTTACCTATCTTGACAAGATCATCAATGGCGAGAACCGGCTGACCGCGATCGCCGGCCTGTTCAACGGCCATTTCGAGATCCCGAACAATCCGGCCACGCCAACATTCCCCGGAATTACCTTCCTCAACGGCGTCCCCGTCTCCACGTTCAACCCGGCGCAGCTCGACGAGGGGCAAAACGAAACGAGCCAGTTCGGCGTCCTGTCCTATCTGCATTCCGGCGCGGCGGTCGATTTCCGGATCTCGGCCTTCACGAAATACAGTACATTGCATTTCCGGCGTGATCCGTCGGTCACCGACATCGCCTTCAACGGCATCGCCCAGAATGCCCTGCTGAAGAGCTTCGCCTACGGAATACAGGTTAATGCCAGCGGCAAGATCGGCGCCGATCACGCGCTGCGCAGCGGCCTGCTGGCGACCGCCGAACGATTTACCTCTCAGACCATCTCATCGGTTCTGGTGCAGGACGGCACCGACGATTTCGGCAACCCAACCTTTGGCAGCACGCCGGCGACCTCAATCCCAAGCGAGGTCTTTGCCAGCATCGCGAGGACAGGCTGGACCTACAGCAGCTGGCTGCAGGACGAGTGGAACGTCGCGCCGGATCTGACCGTCAACTATGGCGGCCGGCTCGACGTCGTCAACCAATTCGTCATGGGCAACCAGATCAGTCCGCGCCTCAATGCGGTGTGGCAGGCGACCCCGACGACCGTCCTGAATGCCGGCTACGCGAACTTGTTCACACCGCCCCCATTCCAGATCGGGCCGCCGGGAAACTTGGTCCAGTTGAACAACTTCAATGGTACCGGCCTGACCACTTCGGGGGCTACGCCGTCGATCGGGAACGACCCGTTGAAGATCGAACGCGCCCACCTGTTCGATGTCGGGGCGACGCAGAATCTATTCGACGGCTTCAAACTCGGTGTCGACCTCTATTATAAATTCGCGCGCAACGGCGTCGATTTCGGTCAGTTCGGCGCGCCGATCATCACCATCCCATTCAACTACCGCATCGTCGCCAATCGCGGGATCGAGCTAACGACGACCTATGAAAACGGACCCTTCACCTATTACGGGAACCTGGCGATTGCGCGGCAGCGGGCAAAGGGCATCGAATCCGCCCAGTTCAATTTTTCGCCGGACGACCTTGCATATATCGATACGCATGGGATTCAAACCGACCATAGCCAGCTGATGACGGCGTCGGCCGGGCTGTCCTATCTGTGGCAAAGTACACGCTTCAGCGTCGATCTGCTCGCCGGCAGCGGAACGCGGACGACGCGCCCCGGCGGCCCGCCCAATGGCGGCTCATTGCCGTCTTACGAGCAGGTCAATCTCGGCATCTCGCACATATTCGAGCTGCCCAATGCCGGCGCGATCAAGCTCCGGTTCGACGTGATCAATCTGTTTGACGAGATCTATCTGCTGCGCAGCAACACATCGCTCGGCGCCTTTGCGCCGGCCTTCGGTCCGCGGCGCACATTTTATGCCGGCGTGATTAAGGAGTTCTGAAGCACGTGGCCCACCGCCGCCCAGAGCTGGATTGGAATTGAGACCTCGCGCAACCCCTCCGTCCCGCCGATCCCCGCGGCACGATGCCGCGCGTCAGATGCGTGATCGCCTCGATAAGTACTCACCGTCTTGGGACCGCCCCTTGTCGTCTCCGTAACCCTTCCTCACTTCGCCTTCACCAAAGCGGAATCACCCTTTTCGCGACCGGGGACCGATAGTTCGAATCCTGCTCCCTCCAGCGGTGAGTCTGCAAACCCTCGGTCCCTCGCGATGCCGGTGTTACCCCCATCGAGGTTCTCACCTCAGCAACCTGACGGTCCGCCGGCTGCATCAATCGTTTGCTCAGTGCCAAGAAGAGACGTTCGGGCTCTCAATCTCATCGGGACCAGTTGGGAGGTTTCCTATGAGTTGCGAGAGCTCCAAGAGCTTTCGCAGGCACGCGGAGTGGACCTCGTCGCGGCCATCATTCGTGCCCTGCGCGATGAGGTTTTGAACGTCCGCAGCGCAACGTGGCTCGCCTTTGCGAACCTCAGTGTGGGGGCAGCAAGCCCAGCGGCTATCGGCGCAGCTTTGGAACGGTTCGTCAGTTCCTCTGCGGGGGACCTGCCTGAAGATCTTGGCGACGGCCCTTGGCGCACCGACTTTGCTATTAGCGGAGAGGAGCCGGAGGAGGTTGTTGCGGGCCTCCTGTGGCTGCGCCTTGGGGCACTAGAGGCGCGAGAGCGCTGGCGCGCGTCTCACACCATTCGGCGGCTCGTCGAGCTTGGATGCGCCGATGTTCTCTCGCGGCTCATGCGGATATTTGAAAGCCGCAGCGCCGGCCCGTTTCAAGACAGGTCGCTGCCATTCTTTTTCCTGCACGTGAGGCTTTGGTTTCTGATTGGCCTTGCGCGAATCGCGCAGGATCAACCCAGTACATTACTGCCTTTCAGACAGGAAGTCGCCGCTATCGCATTCAACCCGGAGTTCCCGCATGCGGTGATCCGCCACTTTGCGGGCGCTGCGCTTAGGTGGCTCGCTGCTTCGCTCGACGACACAACTGAACGTGAAGTGCTTCTCAAACGGCTTTCCTTGGTGAACGTTTCACCCTTCCCGAGAGCCAAGGAGCGCCAACCGGATAGGAGCGCCAATCCGTGGGCCCGACCGGATGATGTTCCAGAGCCAGACCCGCCCTTCCGGTTCGATTACGATTTCACCAGATACCAAGTCGAGGATCTGGCTCGAGTCTTCGGCTACGCTGCGTGGCAGGTCAAGGATGCATGCGTGGCCTGGATTCGAGGGTGGTCCGGCTCCGTTCGGTCTATGCACGACTGCCCGAGAGCCGCTCGCGGCTTTGACCGGAATCGCTACGATAGGTGGTCGTTGCATCCCGAACGTGACAGATGCGGTGGACACCTCGCCTGGCACGCGCTCATGCTGACTGCCGGCCAATTCCTTGCCCAGAGGCCGGTGTCTGGCAATTCCTGGGAGGAAGACCTGTGGCAATCATGGATTGCTGGCGAACTCTTATCGCGGGCAGATGGATTGTGGCTCGCCGACGGGACTGATCGCTTCCCGCCAGAGCTTCGGCATCCCGTCGTCGAAGGTAACCGTCCAGGCGAAGTCGGCGAGCGCGAGATGCCCGCGGTTCCCTCCGATCCCGGCGGTCTCTCGGCGCTTGTGGGATTGAAAGGCGAAGCGCTCGGGGCACAACTCATAGTGGATGGGTCGTGGCCATCGACTGACGGCATCGACGTGACGGTCCGGTCGGTGCTCGCGGATCCCCAAGCGGGCTATTACGTTGCGCTAGCGGTAGCTGTTGCGAAGCCGTTTTTTCAATGGCTCCCGCGGGAAGATGATCACTTCGATTGGCAAAAGCTCGGCGATGCTAGAAGTCCCATCCGAGCGTGGACGACGACCAGCCCGCACAGCGATCGGCAACTTGACCGTCATGACCCCTATACCGCCTCTACAGCGCTGAATCGTCCGAGGCCGACGGACATGATCACCGGCGCCCTTGATCTCGTTGTCGGTGATCCGTTTACACGAGTGTGGCGTGATCCCGCGGGGAAACCTGCTTTTTATGCAGAAGCGTGGGGCGCAACCGGGGGAACTGGGGAGTATGCTTGGGACAAGTCCGGATTTCGGCTGATCTGTCGGGCTAAGACCTTATTGACATTCCTTGAAGCGCAGGATGCCTGTCTTGTCCTCTTAGTGAAGGCGCAAAAATATCTGAAAGACGCTGGCACCACCGACGGCAAATTTGCCGTGAGCACGCTCTTGATGACAATAATGCCGTCGGGGGGGATCGAATTCGTTCTACAGATACCCGACAACGCGCGTACAGCGATCGAGACCCTCGGACGCGATGAGCAACACGATTTTGTTCGCCGATTTGAGGCGATCAGACTGGCAGCTATTGAGCGGAGCATTTGACGGGGAAGCCCTTTCTCTCAGATGCCGTAGTGGGCCAGCGCCGGAGTGGAGGCAGGGCGGCTGTCCTTCAGAGTAATGGTGTACAGCGATATCCGAGTGCTCAGCCCGACCGCGGCGGCCGCGGGCTACGCTCGCTGAATATCGAGCTGCAGAACGCGCTGAACCGTCCCGGCGAGGTCGGCATCGAACCTGTCGACTTGTTAAGATAGTTTCGAAACGCTACTATCTTCGCATGGTCGAGGAGCTGAAAATGCACAGTCGCGTCATCGCGGAATTGGTCCTCCGCCTCGGGCGCATTGCGTCCGGCGAAGGACTTGTGGAGGGGCTGACGCCGGCCCAGTGGACCGTGCTCAGATACTTTGCTCGGGCCAACCGCTTCTCGCGAACGCCGTCCGCCTTCGCCGCGTTCCATGGCACGACGAGAGGCACGGCGTCGCAGACGATTAAAAACCTCGAAATCCAAGGCTATCTGACGCGCATACGGTCGCAGGCCGACGGCCGCAGCGCCCGGCTCGACTTCACCGATAAAGGCAGGGCGATCCTCGTCAACGATCCGTTCGAGGCCGTGGTCCGCGCCGCGGACGACCTGCCCCCGGGCGTCCACAGCCATTTCGCCGCCGCCCTGCAGCGCATGCTCGGCCAGATCGCGGCGGAAAGAGGCAGACCTCCATTCGGCACTTGCGCGTCTTGTAAGCATCTCGAAGGTGACGGCTGCTGCCCGGAGGGACGGGCACCCTATGCCTGCGGCTTCATTGGTGAGCCGCTACTTCCTGAAGACCTCGACGAGCTCTGTATCAACTTCGCCCCGGGCAAGCCCATGGCAATGAAGGGCTCCGTCACCGGAGCCGCATCGCGATGAGTCCTGTTCTCGCATCACCGATTGTCATCGTCGATGATGGGATCATCATCGACGCCGAGGTGCTCGCGCCCAAGCTCGGCCTCTCGGCCGAGGCACTCAAGGGGGAGATGCGCAAGGGCATTGTCTACAGCGTCGCCGAGACAGGCGTCGACGAGGACGCCGGACGCATACGGCTTACTTTCAGGTATCGCACGCGAGCCTGGACCGTGGTGGTCGAGCCCGACGGCACGCTGGTCGAGAGCGCCGCATCCGCCGCCAAAGCACCGCCGGCGCACACCGATCGCCTAAGTCTGCTCGATCTCGCAAGGACCGTGTCATGACAGCCACAGCATGCGATGTCGGTAGGGCGACGGCCGGCGAGGGCAACGCGCCTGAAACGCTCGCCCGTCGGCTTCGGACGCATCTTCAAGTGGTCGCCAAGCAGCGCGTCCCGATCACCTATCAGGAGGCGGTCAACGCCGTGCGGCTGACGGCCCCAAACACCATCCACCAAGTGACAGACGCGTTGGAGCATCTCATGGCCGAGGACGCGGCGAGCGGCCGTCCCTTCATCGCGGCCATCGTCATCAGCAAGGCGCGCGGCGGCTTGCCAGCGCCGGGCTTCTTCGACTGCGCCGCGAGGCTCGGACGTTTCGTCGGCGATGCCACCGGGCCCGAGGCCTGGGGGTTTCACGCAGCCGAGTTCAACGCGGCTGTCGCGTTCTGGGCAACGCCAGCCACAATGGGCAATAATGGGTAAAAACGCATGGCCTCTGGATCGACATAGTCGTTGGAACAGAACCGCTTGAAGCTCGTGCCGCGCGCCGGCGTGGACGCGAACGCCCGCGCGTGGTCATCGTCGACGCCGCGGGAGCGTTCTGATCGACGCAGGATCGGATTCGCTCCCGAAAGCCAGGTTCGCATCTGACTCCCCGCTGGAGGGAGATGGATTCGAACTCCCGCTTTAACGATAGACCGTCATGGACCAAGATACTCCACTGTTTTATCGATTGTTTCCTGGGACAAAATCTGGGACAAAACCCTCATCTCATCGGAGGGTTCCAAATGGCGAGACCAGCGGTGAATTTTCACCTGCAACCGAAGTCCGGGGGTTACCGAGCGCGGGTGTTAGTGCCGGTCGAACTACAACCGAAACTCGGCAGAAAGGTATTCAGCACACCCGTTTGGCAGGTAGAAAAAGACGAGGCGGCAGCGCTGGCTTGGCCCCATGTGCAGAAGTTCGAGGCGATGATCGAGGGGGCCAGAACCGGCAAATTCGTCCCCGTCGTCGAGATCGAGGCACCGGGGCCACTACAGCCTCTCGTGCCGACGTTCAAGACTCACGGGATACGCAATGATGCCAGTGAGACCACCTTCACCAAGCTGATCGCGGAATGGGCCAGGAAAAAACGGATTGATAATCCACGGACAAGACGCAGAGCCGAAACGCATTTCGAGGCTCTTGCCGATTTCCTTGGACACGACAACGGAGCCGACGTAACGAGCCGTGACATCGTGCGGTTCGAGAAGCACCTGGAAACCACACCCGACCCGCGAACCGGCAAGCTGCGGCATCCGAACACGATCCTGTCTTACCTGTCGAGCTTCAAGGGCGTGTTCACGGTCGCGGTGCAGTCGATCCTGCTCGATGAGACCCCGATGGATAAGGTCGCAGTCGGCAGCAAGATCGAGAGCAAGCGCCAGCCCTATTCCGTCGAACAGGTGACCCATATCTTGAACCGCGCCCAACACGAAACGGATGATATTTTTCTGTCCCTACTGACAGAAGCCTACACCGGGTGCCGGATTTCTGAGATCGTGGATTGCAATACACGGGACTTCAACTTTGTGAAGAACGGTGACTCGGAGAGAGTCATACCGGGCCAATGGTTCCTGTTTATCGGCGAGGATAACCGCGAGCCGGGTTGCACCACCAAGGGTCACAAGAGCCGGTATATGCCACTGCACCCGGAGATCGTGAAACGGCTGATCCCCTATATGGAAAGGCTGGTCGCCGAACACGGCCACGGCCCGCTGTTCCGCCACGTGCGTCCAGACAAGGACGGCAAACGGTCAACCTATGTCGCGCGGAAAATCGACGGCTGGATGGATGGGGTCATCAAAGATCCGAATCTCGCCCCGAACCATTCATTCCGGCATTACCTGAAATCGCAGCTACTCGACCGCGATGTTCCCGAGCGGATTTCCGACGCGATCACCGGCCATAAGACACCGGGCATCGGGCGCAAATACGAGCATGTGGAAATGGCGAAGAAGTTCGAGGCTGTCAGCAAACTGCCCGTAATACCCCTGGCAGCGGCATAGCCGTTGATCCGGCGATCCGTGGCCTGTGGGCTGAAGGCCCACGGGTTAGAAATGAGCACCCAGCATTTCTGCCCCTCTTCCAACCCCGAGGAGGGTCAAAGTGGACTCGATATTGGCCTATTTTGGACTCCCCGGCAAGACAGGGTTATTATCATCGATCCTCCGACGCCCGGTGCAGTGGTATCGCCGAACTGCCGCA
>WNFJ01240008.1_pt1 | contig 13304 bp, 11 predicted proteins | sample 5400461 | NCBI WGS metagenome assembly WNFJ01 (sample SAMN13153349, study PRJNA577476) | soil metagenome | isolation source: 115 cm saprolite on Douglas fir-dominated hillslope | place: USA:California | collected 2013-09-17 | reverse complement strand
CCGGTGCCCACCCCGGACAACGAGAAGAAAACCGTCTCGCTCACGTTCTTCATCGAGCCGGGCAATCGCGTATACGTGCGGCACATCAATTTCAACAACATCACGGCGATCAACGACGAAACGCTGCGCCGCGAGATGCGCCAGCTCGAGGGTGGATGGCTGTCGAACTCGGCGGTCGAACGGTCCAAGGAACGGCTGCAGCGCCTGCCGTACGTGGAGAAAGTGGAGTTCGAGACCAAGCCGGTGGCGGGCAGCGCGGACCTCGTGGACGTGGATTACAACATCAAGGAAGGATTACCCGGGCAATTCGGCGGCGGCATCGGCTATTCCCAATCGCAGGGCATCAGCCTGAACGGCAACTTCGTTCACAGCAACTTCATGGGAACGGGCGATCGCATCGCGTTGGAAATCAACGCCGGCAAATACAGCAAGAGCTACGTGTTCTCGCATACGGATCCCTACACCACCATTGACGGTGTGGCCCGCACCAGTTCGATCACCTACCGGGACGTCACGCAATTCGTCGCAGCGTCGTCGGCGTTCTCGACCAAGCAGATCACGGGCGCGCTGCAGTGGTCCTACCCCATCAGCGAGTACCAATACCTGCAGGCCGGCGTATCCGCCAACAAGAACACCCTGGTGGTCTCGCAAGGGTACAGCGCCCAGCAGGCCGTGGATTGGGTCAAGAGCAACGGCAATACCTTCACCCGCGATCTCACGGACACCAACGGCGACGGCGTGGTCAATTCCCTGGACAATCCGTACACGGTCTACGGCACCAACTTCTATACCTATGAGCTCACGGCCGGATGGAATTACGATGCGCGCAACCGGGCTCTGTTCGCCGACCGCGGCCTGCACTTGAGCGTTTCGGGGCGCTACGCCATACCCCCGAGCGACGTGCGCTACTACGCCACCAATTTCCAATATCTTCAGTACGTCCCCATTTGGCGAAAATGGCTGTTGTCCTTCAACGCCCAGGTGGACTATGCCTCGGCGCTGGGTCGTACCACCGCGCTGCCTCCCTATCTGAACTACTTCGCCGGCGGGCCGGACAGCGTCCGCGGCTATCGCGAGAGCCGCTTGGGGCCCCGGGACAATATCGGCCTGGGCAACCCGTACGGCGGAAACTTTCGCGTGGTCAACCGCTTGGAATTGATCTTCCCTGTGCCCGAAAAGTGGAAAAGCGCCGCCCGGGTGAGCTGGTTTTATGATATGGGCAACGTATTTCAGACGGGCAATAAGGTCAAATTCTTGGGGTTCGACGACACAACGCCGGTCAACTATCACTTCGATTATGCTAACCTGAAAAGATCGACCGGGATCGCGGTGCAGTGGCTTGCACCCTTGGGTCTGTTCCGTTTCTCATACGGCGTCCCTTTGAATGCGTTCTCCGGCAACACGGTAAGATTCAACGACGAAACAGAGCGCTTTCAATTTTCTATCGGTCAAGCATTTTGACCGCTCACTATTTGAGGTCTTAAATATAAATATGTCGACTTTCAATCGCAGCATTCCCTTATTGGCCTTTTGCGTGTGCGGGCTCGTGATGTCCGGCCCGGCGAGCGCCGAGATCAAAATGGGCGTGGTCAATTTCCAGAAGCTTCTGGAGGATGCGCCCCAGACCAAGACAGCGATGCAAGCCCTTGAAAATGAATTTGCGCCCCGCCGCCGCGAACTCTTGACGTTGCAGAACGACCTGAAGGCGCGCGACGAGAAATTGCAGAAAGAGGGCGCGGTGATGGCCGAGGCCGACCGCGCCAAGGCGGAGAAGACGTTGCGCGACCAACAGCGTGAATTCTCGCGCAAGGCCGGCGAATTCCAGGACGATGCATCAACGCGCCGTAACGAGGAAATCGGCAAGGTGCAGCGCTACCTCGTCACGGAGATTCAAGGGTACGCTAATGCCCAGGGCTTCGATCTGGTGCTGGGCGACGGTGTGTTCTTTGCCAAGGGTCCGCTCGATATCACGGCCCAGGTATTGGCGGTGCTTGCGACCAAGCCGGCGACCTTGCCGGCCGCGGCACCCGCACCCAAGACTCCCGCGACTTCGACTACCCCGGCCAAGCCCCCTGGCGGTAAATAGGGGCGCTCAAGGTGGTGCGCGGGTGCAGGGAGAATACAGCCTAGGGGACTTAGCGGTGCGATTCGGCCTCGGGCTGCGCGGCGAGCCTGGACTGCGAATCTCGCGCGTCGCGACCTTGTCGCACGCGGAGGCCGGCGCGTTGAGCTTCCTGGCGAATCCGCGGTACCGCAAACAGATGGAATCCACGCGCGCGACCGCGGTCTTGGTGGGACCGGAACATGCGGCAGGGTGCCCCGTCGCCGCGCTGATCGATCCCAACCCCTATCTTGCCTATGCGCGGATCGCGGAATTGCTGCATCCGCAGGTGCACCCGGCGCCGGGAACTCATCCGACGGCGGTGGTGTCGGTGAGCGCGCGCATAGCGGCTTCGGCGAACGTGGGGCCGCTGGCCGTCATCGAGGATGACGTGGTCATCGGCGAGCGCGTGGTCGTGGGTCCTGGATGCATCGTGCAGAAAGGAGCGCAGATCGGCGCCGACTCGCGCTTGGTGTCGCGAGTCAATCTATATGCCGGAGTGCGCATCGGCCGGCGCTGTATTCTTCACTCCGGAGCGGTGGTCGGCGCCGACGGCTTCGGTTTCGCGCCCGATGCGGGGACGTGGGTGAAGGTGCCCCAGGTGGGCAGCGTCACCATCGGCGACGACGTGGAGATCGGTGCGAACACCACCATCGATCGGGGCGCCATCGACGACACGGTGGTGGAGCATGGGGTCAAGCTGGACAATCAGATACAAGTGGGCCACAACGTGACCATAGGGGCTCATACCGCCATCGCGGGTTGCGTAGGCATTTCGGGCAGCACGACGATCGGTCAACGATGCATGATCGGCGGCGGTGTCGGGATCGCCGGTCATTTGACGATTGCCGACGACGTGGTGGTCACGGGCGTCAGCCTGGTGAGCGCCTCGATCAAGCACGCCGGCAGCTACTCGAGCGGGATGCCGGCCGTGGAGACCCGGATGTGGCGGCGCATGGTGGCGCGTTTACGGCGGTTGGACGCAAAGGAGCGATGATGGCTGAAGCCGAGAAGATGGATATCGAAGCGATCATGCGGCAACTGCCGGGTGGATCGCGTTCTGGAATGCGTGCCCGGAGAGCGGGTTCTCGCACTGAAGAACGTGACGTTCAACGAGCCGTTCTTCCCGGGACATTTCCCGCATCGACCGGTGATGCCGGGAGTGATGATCATCGAGGCGCTGGCCCAGGCCGCGGGCGTCCTGGCATTCAAGACTGCGAAGGTGGTCCCGGACGCCAATACGCGGTTCTATTTCGTGGCCATCGACAGCGCGCGATTCCGCAAGCCCGTGGAGCCGGGCGATCAGCTCGTGCTCAAGGTCACGTTCAAACGTGCCTTCAAGGGAATCTGGAAGTTTCACGGGTTGGCCGAAGTCGACGGCGTCGAGGTGGCGTCGGCGGAAATCATGGTGGCTCCGGAGACCACGGGCTCGAAGGCGAAGGGAGACGCGGGATGATCGATTCGCGCGCGGTGGTATCGCCGCAATCGCAGCTGGCGGCGGACGTTGAGGTCGGTCCGTTCACGGTCATCGGTCCGGATGTGGTCATCGGCTCCGGCACCTGGATCGGCCCGCACGCGGTGATCAACGGACCGACGCGCATCGGCACCGGCAACAAGATTTTTCAGTTCGCGTCCTTGGGCGACGCGCCGCAGGACAAGAAATACAAGGGCGAGCCCACGCTGCTCGAAATCGGCGACCGCAACGTATTTCGCGAATCCGTCACGGTGAATCGCGGCACCACCCACGACAGAGGGGTGACGCTCATCGGCAACGACAATCTGTTGATGGCGTATTCGCACGTGGCTCATGACTGCCGTCTCGGCGACCAGATCGTGATGGCGAATTGCGCCACGCTCGGCGGGCACGTGGAAATCGGCGATTGGGCGACCTTGGGCGGCCTGTCGGCCGTGCATCAACACACCAAGGTCGGCGCGCACTGTTTCATTGCGCACAACGCCATGGTGACTCGCGACGTTCCGCCCTATGTGCTGGCGGTGGGACGGCCGGCGGTGCCGCACAGCGTCAACGCGATAGGGTTGCAGCGGCGGGGTTTCACCCCCGAGCAGATCCTGAACATACGCCGCGCGTACCGATTGCTGTACCGCTCGGGGCTGAAACTGAAGATGGCTCTCGAGGAACTCGAGAAAGCGGCCGAGACCCAGATGGAGATCCGGCCCTTCGTCGAATTCATCAAGCGCAGCGAACGCAGCATCGTCCGGTAGCATGAACAACGAGCTTTCCGTTGTTCATTCCGGCTAGCAATGTCTGCTCCACTGCGGGTGGGCTTGGTGGCTGGGGAAGCGTCAGGCGATACGCTGGGCGCCGATCTGATCGACGCGCTGCGCCGTCTTTCGCCGGACGCCGAGTTCTTCGGAGTCGCCGGTCCAAAAATGCAGGCGGCAGGGTGCGAAGTCTGGGAGCCGGCCGAGTCGCTGGCCGTGATGGGCTTGTTCGAGATCGTGCGCGATCTGCCGCGCCTGCTGCGCCTGCGCGCCCGCATCCGTGCCTCGTTTCTGGCGGCCAAACCCGATGTATTCGTGGGAATCGATGCACCGGAATTCAATCTGCGCCTGGCGCGCGACCTGCGCTCCGCCGGAATCAAGACGGTCCAGTACGTGAGTCCCCAGGTCTGGGCTTGGCGGCAGAGCCGGGCACGCAGCATCCACGAGTCCGTGGACCTGGTGCTCTGCGTGCTGCCGTTCGAAAAGCGCTTCTACGATGAACACGGCATGCGCGCCGAGTTCGTCGGACATCCGCTCGCCGACGCCATCCCGATGACGGTCGACCGCTCGAGCGCGCGCCGTTTCCTCGATATGGACGCAAACGCCCAGGTCGTGGCCTTGCTGCCGGGGAGCCGGCGCGGCGAAGTCGCGCGGCTGGCAGGGGATTTTGCCGCAACGGCGCGTTGGCTCGCCGCACAGCGCCCGCGGCTCAAATTCATCGCGCCGATGGCGAGCGCGGCGACACGGGAGATTTTTGCCGAGGCGCTCGCGCGCCATGCGCCCGGCCTCGATGTGCAGCTCATCGACCGTCAATCCCAGACGGCGCTGATCGCGGCCGATGTGGTCCTGGTAGCCTCCGGGACGGCGAGTCTGGAAGCGGCCCTGTGCAAGCGGCCCATGGTGGTCGTGTACCGTTTCGGGGCGATGACCGCCTGGATCCTGCGCCGGCTGAATCTGGTCAAAGTCAAATTTTTTGCGCAACCAAATCTACTTGCGGATCGGCGCGTCGTCGGCGAGTATTTTCAGGAGGAGATTGTCCCGGAGTCGATCGGAGCGGAGCTCTTGATGTGGCTGGAGGATGGCGAACGCCGCAGCGGCCTCGAACGCGAGTTTTCGCGAATTCACGCCGAGTTGCGCCGCGACGCGGGGACTCGCGCGGCGCAGGCTATCGTGGCTTTGCTCATATGACGCGGCGAGTGGCCGGGATCGATGAGGCGGGTCGCGGACCTCTGGCGGGGCCCGTGGTCGCCGCAGCCGTGATATTGCGTCCCGGGCGTCGCATCGATGGCATCGCGGATTCCAAGGTGCTGAGCCCGGATGAGCGCTCCGCCCTGGATTTGGTGATCCGGCGCGAGGCTCTGTGTTTCGGTATCGGCTGGGCGGACCGGGCCGAGATCGATGCCCTGAACATACTGCAGGCCACTTTTCTGGCCATGCGCCGCGCGCTGCTGGCGATGGTCTTGACGCCTGATCATGTGTTGGTGGACGGTGATAAATTGCCGTACCTGGGCGGCTTGGGCAAGACCCTCACTGCGCGCGCCATCGTGGATGGCGATGCGACGGTACCCGCCATCAGCGCCGCTTCTATCCTGGCGAAGACGGCCAGAGATAGCTATATGAATCACGTGGATACACTATATCCCGCATATTCTTTCGCAACTCACAAGGGTTACTGCACGCCCGATCACCAGCGGCGTCTCGAGCTGCACGGGCCCTGCCCCCTGCACCGGCGCTCATTCGCTCCGGTGCGGCTGGCACTGAGGGTGGAGCTTTGAGGCAATTCGTCCATCTGCGATTGCACACCGAATATTCCCTGGTCGACGGGATCGTGCGGGTGCCGGAGCTGATGGCCGCCGTGTCCTCGGCGGGGATGCCGGCGGTTGCACTGACCGATCAAAGCAACCTGTTTGCGATGGTGAAGTTCTACAAGGAGGCGTTGGCCGCCGGCGTCAAGCCTTTGATCGGAGTGGACGCGTGGATTCGCGAAGTGGGTGAGCGCGCCCCTCCGTCGCGCGCGGTCTTTCTCTGCCAGAATCTTGCGGGCTATCGGCATCTGACGCAGCTCGTGACCCGTTCCTTTCTGGAAGGTCAGCATCGCGGTGCGCCCATGCTGGAACGCAGCTGGCTGCAGAGCGACGTCCTGCAGGGGCTGATTGTCTTGTCGGGCGGCGCAGAGGGCGACATCGGACAGGCGATAGCCCGCGGCCGCGACGATGAGGCTGCACGGTGCCTGACTCGTTGGCAGGAGCTGTGCGGCGATCGGTTTTACCTGGAGGTCCAGCGCACGGGCCGCGCAGGTGAGGATGCCTATGCCGACGCCGTCATCGATTTGAGCTTGGAGCGAGGTGTCGCGGCGCTCGCGACCAACGATGTGCGCTTTCTGACGCGCGCGGAATTCGAGGCGCACGAAGCGCGGGTATGCATCCACGACGGTGCCTTGCTTGCCGATCCGAGCCGCGTACGGCGCTATTCCGAAGAGCAGTACTTGAAATCGCCGGCGGAGATGGCCGAGCTTTTTAAGGATGCGCCAGAACTGCTTGATAACACGGTGGAAGTTGCCAAGCGATGCTCCCTGGAAATCCGCTTGGGCGCTTCCATGCTGCCGGCCTATCCGGTGCCTGCCGGCAGCAGTACCGAAGACTTCCTGCGCGAGGAGGCGGCGCGCGGCCTGCGGGCGCGGTTCATGGCGTCGCGGAGCGCCACCCTGGTGGCATCTCGGGGCGCCGAGCCTGAGGCGCCTGCGGCGGCTGAAGCCGCGCGCTCCGGCTACGAGGCCCGCCTGGATCTGGAGCTCGGCGTCATCTGCTCCATGGGATTCGCCGGATACTTTTTGATCGTGGCCGATTTCATCCGGTGGGCGCGCGACAACGGCGTGCCGGTGGGACCCGGCCGGGGCTCCGGCGCGGGTTCGCTGGTCGCTTATGTGCTCGGCATCACCGATCTCGATCCGATCGAGCACGATCTGCTGTTCGAGCGATTCTTGAATCCCGAACGCGTGTCCATGCCGGATTTCGACGTCGACTTCTGCATGGAAGGCCGCGACCGAGTCATCGAATACGTCGCCAACAAGTACGGCCGCGAGCGGGTGTCGCAGATCATCACCTACGGCACCTTGGCGGCGAAAGCCGTCGTGCGCGACGTGGGCCGGGTGCTCGGACACAACTACGGCTATGTGGACAAGATCGCCAAGCTGATTCCGTTCGAGATCGGCATCACGCTCGACAAGGCGCTCGAGCAAGAAGAGGAGCTCAGACGCCTGTACGAGGGCGACTCCGAGGTCCGGGAACTCATCGACCTGGCGCGAATCCTCGAGGGCCTGGCGCGCAACGCGGGCACCCATGCGGGCGGTGTGGTCATCGCGCCGTCGGTATTGACCGATTTCACGCCGCTGTACTGCGAAGAGGGCAGCACGACGCCGGTGACGCAGTTCGACAAGGACGATGTCGAGGCCGCCGGGCTGGTGAAATTCGATTTCCTGGGACTGCGCACGCTGACCATCATCGACTGGGCGGTGCGCGACATCAATGCCAAGCGCTCGAGTATGGGCGAGGCGCCGCTGGTGATGAGCGCTCTGCCCATGGACGATTCCGCCACCTACCAGCTGCTCAAGAGCTGCCGGACCACGGCGGTGTTCCAGCTCGAATCGCGCGGCATGAAGGATTTGATCCGCCGCCTGCAGCCCGACCGGTTCGGCGACATCGTGGCGTTGGTGGCCTTGTTCCGCCCCGGGCCGCTGCAATCCGGCATGGTCGACGATTTCATTGCGCGCAAGCATGACACCACCGGCGCCACCATCGATTACCTGCATCCGGATCTGAAGCCGGTGCTCGAGGCAACCTACGGCGTGATCCTGTATCAGGAACAGGTCATGCAGATCGCGCAGATCTTGGCGGGCTACACCTTGGGCGGAGCGGATCTTCTGCGGCGCGCCATGGGCAAGAAGAAGGCCGAGGAAATGGCCAAGCAGCGCTCGGTATTCGTCAGCGGTGCGGTGGCGCGCGGTGTGCGCGACGCGCAGGCCACGCATATTTTCGATTTGATGGAGAAATTCGCCGGCTACGGCTTCAACAAGTCGCACTCGGCGGCCTACGCTCTCCTGTCCTACCAGACGGCGTGGCTCAAAGCGCATTATCCGGCTGCCTTCATGGCCGCGGTTCTGTCCTCGGACATGGACAAGACCGACAAGGTGGTCACGCTGATCGACGAATGCGCCAGCATGGGCCTCGCCGTCCAGCCGCCCGACGTGAATGAATCGGTGTATGCCTTCCACGTCTCGGGTGCCATGAGTATCCGTTTTGGGCTGGGAGCCATCAAAGGCGTCGGCGCCTCTGCCGTGGAAGCCATCATCGAGGAGCGCACCGCGAACGGACCGTATACGAGCCTCCCGGACCTCTGCCGGCGCATCGATCTGCAGCGGGTGAACCGGCGCGTGTTCGACGCGTTGATTCGTTCGGGCAGCTTGGATCGGATCGGGCCGAATCGCGCCACGCTGACCGCTGAGCTCGATCGCGCGATGCATCTGGGCGAGCAGAATTCTCGTGCCATGAGCGTGGGTCAAGTGGACCTGTTCGGCTTGAGCGCCGCCCCGGACAGCGTGGTGACGGATTGGAGCGAGGCGCAGCGGCTGGCGGGCGAGCGCGAGACTTTGGGTCTCTTCCTGAGCGGACACCCGATCACCCCCTATGAGCCGGATTTGAAGCTCTTGGGATGCGCGCGCCTGGCGGACGTCGTCAGCGGTCCCAAGCCCGCGGCGGCCGCCGACGGCACGCGAAGCTGGTCGGCCGGCAAGGCCGTCACCGTTGCCGGCCTGGTGCTCGAGATTCGCCGCCGGCCGAATCGGGTGACACTGATCTTGGACGACCGCAGTGCCCGGCTCGAGGTCAGCTTGTACGAGGAGATCTTTCAGCAGCATCGCGACATCATCGTCAAGGACGCGATCCTGATCGTGGACGGCACCCTGCGCTTCGACGATTTCATAGAAGGCTGGCGACTGCAGGCAAAGTCGCTGATGGATATCGACCGGGCGCGAGAGCGTTTCGCGCGCCGTCTCTGGTTGCGGTGGCCGGAAGAATTCGACGGGCCGCAAGGCCTGAATCGGTTTGAACAGATGCTCCGGCCATACCTCCGCGGTCCCTGCGGCGTGAGCGTGGCGGTCAACCGATCCGATTACTTAGGAAGGCTCAATTTGGCGGACACTTGGTCGGTGCGTGCGTCGCGCGAATTACTCGATAAGCTTACCGCCCTGGTGGGCCGCGACGGCTGGTACTTAACGTATGGTCCACGTAATGATGTTCGTGGCGAGGAAACGTCTTCATGGCGATGAATTTTCTAGAATTTGAACAGCCGATTGCGGAGCTCGAGGCGAAGATCGAGGAGCTGAAATTCTTAGGGAAGGACCAGAGCGTCAATATCTCGGACGAGATCAAGCGGCTGCAATCGAAGAGCCGGGCGCTGACCAGCAGCATCTTTGCAAACCTGACATCCTCAGCGTCCCTATACGCTCGACTATGTATCCATGATTTTCACCGACTGGCATGAATTGCACGGCGATCGCATGTACAGCGACGATCTTGCCATCGTCGGCGGATTGGCGCGGCTCGAGGGGACGCCGGTGATGTTGATCGGACATCAGAAGGGCCGCGATACCAAGGAGCGGGTGCGGCGCAACTATGGCATGCCCAAGCCCGAGGGCTATCGCAAGGCGCTGCGCCTGATGATGATGGCCGAGCGGTTCCGCATTCCGGTCGTCACGCTGATCGACACGCCGGGAGCCTATCCCGGCATAGGTTCCGAAGAGCGCGGTCAGAGCGAAGCCATTGCGCGCAACTTGTTCGAGATGTCGAATTTGGCGGCGCCCGTGCTCAGCGTGGTCATCGGTGAGGGCGGATCGGGCGGGGCGCTCGCCATCGGCGTTTGCGATCGGCTGATCATGCTGCAGTTCAGTGTGTATTCGGTCATCTCCCCCGAAAGCTGTGCCTCCATCTTGTGGAAGAGCACGGAAAAGAAGGAAATCGCGGCCGACGCCATGGGCGGCACGGCCGAGCGGCTCAAGAAGCTCGGCCTGGTCGACGAAGTACTGAAGGAGCCCCACGGCGGCGCGCATCGCGACCCGCAGGGCATGGCGGAGGCCGTCAAGCAGAGCGTGATCAAGAATCTGGCTGAACTCCGCAATCAACCGGTGACGCAATTGCTCGATGCGCGGCAAGCGCGCCTGCGCGGATTCGGTGTGTTCCGCGAAGCTTAGTGTCCTGTCTCACAAATACCTTACTCGCTGCGCCGCGTCTTGTCGCGCCGGGCGGCGTTGCGCCTCCTCGCCATAGTGCGCACTATGCCTCGTCGGCGCGCCTTGCCCGGCACGACAATCCGCGGGCGGATCGAGCAAGGTATTTGTGAGACAGGACACTATCTTTTCCGCGGCTTCCCTGCGCGCGGTCCTTGACGCCCATACCCCCGCCGGCGCCACGGGGCTGGTGGTGGCCTTGAGCGGCGGCGCGGATTCGGCGGGCTTATTGGCGGCCGCTTCTGCCCTGGACTCGAGCTTTCGCGGCCTGCGGGTGCGCGCAGTGCATGTCGATCATGGATTGCAGACTGCCGCCGCCGCTTTCGGCGAGTCCTGCGCGGCATTGTGCCGGCGCCTCCAGATTCCCTTGACCGTGATCCGCGTCGTCGTCGAGACGCCGCCCGGCGCATCGATCGAGGCCGCGGCGCGCGATGCGCGCTACGCTGCGCTCGAGGAGGAACTCAAGCCCGGCGAGTGTCTGTTGACGGCACACCACCGCGAAGACCAGGCGGAAACGCTGCTGCTGCAGGCCTTGAGGGGCGCGGGTCTCAAGGGCATGTCGGCCATGCCCCTCCGCCGGCCGCTGGGACGCGGTTGGCATCTGCGGCCGCTCCTCGATGTACCGCAGAGCGAGCTGCTTGCCTTCGGCGCGCGCGCGGCCGGCGCTTCCGTCATGGATCCCATGAACGAGAATCTGCGTTTTGACCGCGGCTACCTGCGCCGGCGAGTCTGGCCCTTGATCGAGTCGCGTTGGCCCGGCGCGGCGGCGACGCTTGCGCGCACCGCCGGGCATGCGGCCGATGCGCAGGATTTGCTGGATCGTGCGGCCGCGGCCGATGTGGGCCGATTGCGCGACGGCGACGCCCTGTCGGTGCCGGGCCTGCGGGTGATGAGTGCGCCCGAACGGATCAATGCGCTTCGGTTCTGGCTCTGCGATGCCAATGTCGAGCCGCCGGCCGCTGCACGCTTGAACGAGGCCCTGAGGCAAATCTTCGAAGCGAAAGCCGATCATTTGCCGTCGATCGTGTGGGGCGATCATGCGTTGCGGCGCTATCGCCAGAGAGTGTTCCTGACGGAGGCAGAACCGCCGCGCCTCGAAGGGACGCGGCACTGGCGCGCGGCACTCGATTCGCGAATCGATCTGGGGCCGAATTTGGGAACACTGCGCTGGGAACCGGAAATCGGCGGCATCGACCCGCAACGCTTGCCGGAGACCGTGATCGTACGCCGGCGCGACGGAGGCGAGGTCCTGAAGCCCGCCGTGAAAGCCAGGAGCCGGAGCGTGCAGCACCTGTGTCAGTCGCAAGGCGTGCTGCCGTGGATGCGCGACGCGCTGCCGCTGGTGTTCGCGGGCGACGCCCTGGTTGCGGTCGCCGACCTTTGGGTGGACGCGCGCTGGTGCGCGGCTCCGCTCGAGCCGGGTTTCGCGCTCGTCTGGGAGGGTGCACCGATTATTGTCTAAGTGGATTGTCGCAGGCCTCATGTTCTGCTAACCTGAACTCCCGTCGAATTCCCATTGTTCATTTGGCTCGAGCGTCGTTGCACGCGATATTTAATGCGTGAAGATTCGCTCTTATCGGCGGTGACTACATGACTCGATTCGTATTCGTCACCGGCGGCGTCGTTTCCTCGCTGGGCAAGGGTATTGCGTCCGCCTCCCTGGCAGCCATTCTGGAGGCACGCGGGCTCAAGATCAGCATGGTGAAGCTGGATCCCTACATCAATGTGGATCCCGGCACCATGAGCCCGTTCCAGCATGGCGAGGTTTTCGTGACCGCCGATGGTACCGAGGCCGACCTGGATCTCGGTCATTACGAGCGCTTCGTGCGCATGACCGCCGGGCGCAACAGCAATTTCACGACCGGACGCATTTACGAGCGTGTCATCGCCAAGGAGCGGCGCGGCGATTATCTGGGCGCGACGGTGCAGGTGATCCCGCACATTACCGACGAAATCAAGTACCGAATCCGCATGGGCGCCGCCGACGCCGATGTGTGCATGGTGGAAATCGGCGGCACGGTCGGCGACATCGAATCATTGCCGTTTCTCGAGGCGATTCGCCAGATGGGGGTGGAGCTCGGACGCAATCAAGTGCTGTACATGCATCTGACGCTGGTGCCCATCGTCGGAGGTTCAGGCGAAATCAAGACCAAACCCACCCAGCATTCGGTCAAGGAGCTGCGCGGCATCGGCATTCAGCCGGACATTCTGCTGTGCCGCTGCGCGCATTCGCTGCCGGACGAGCAGCGCCGCAAGATCGCCTTGTTCACCAATGTCGAGGAGCGCGCCGTGATTTCCGGGGTCGATGCCGACGACATCTACAAGATTCCGATGCTGCTGCACGACGAGGGCCTGGACGACATCGTGGTGGACAAGCTGCGCCTGGACGCGCCGCCCACGGATCTGCCCGAATGGCGGGCGGTCGTCGCCGCCAAGCAGAACCCCGAAGCGGTGGTCGACATCGGCATGGTGGGCAAGTACGTGCAGATCCGCGACTCGTACATTTCGCTGAACGAGGCGCTGATGCACGGCGGCATCAAGACGCGCACCCGCGTCAACATTCATTATTTCGAATCGCAGGACATCGAGCGCCTGGGTCCTGCGGCGCTGCAAAACATGGATGCCATCCTGGTTCCGGGCGGCTTCGGCGACCGCGGCATCGAGGGCAAGATTCAAGCCATACGCTTTGCGCGCGAGAAC
>WNFJ01267038.1_pt1 | contig 13305 bp, 13 predicted proteins | sample 5400461 | NCBI WGS metagenome assembly WNFJ01 (sample SAMN13153349, study PRJNA577476) | soil metagenome | isolation source: 115 cm saprolite on Douglas fir-dominated hillslope | place: USA:California | collected 2013-09-17 | reverse complement strand
GCCGCGTTGCGCCAATCCGCGAAAGGCTGGATGGGCGGCGTCACCAGGGCCGAGCGGCTCTCGCGGCTGCCGGCGATCACCAAGCGCGTGGCGATGTCGGCTTTGTCCTTGCGTCGAAAGAGATCGAGATCGCGCTCGAATATCGTCCACAGATTGACACCGGCTTGAAGAGCGCGATCATCGAGCAGGAGGGCGCTGCGCGCCACGCGGTTTGCGCCCACCACGCGCTGGTCGCCATCCACTGCCAGCAACATGCCCGCCGCATCCTCCCCCGGTGGGGCGATCGCAATGAGCCAATGGTGACGGAAATGCTCGCGAAAGAACCGCTCTTCTATGGCGCGGGCCGAATTCACGGTAAGGGCACCGGTCAGGGCGTGCGCGCGTTCCGAGAGTTGCGGATCGATGGCAGATATGTCCAGCACCGCCAGCAACCGTCCGTCGACGCCGAAGATCGGCGCGCCGGAGCAACTCAAATTCATATGCCGCGACCGGAAATGCTGGGTTCGGTGGACCGTTACCGGCCGCTCCTCCGCGATGCAGGTGCCGATGCCGTTGGTGCCTTCGATCTCCTCCGCCCAAACGCCACCGAGCCAGGTTCCCCAGTATTCGAACTCGCTCGCCTCCATACCTTCGCCGCGATGCTCGACCGCGACCCCTGCGGCGTCGCACAACAAGATGGTGTATCCGGCCTCGCGAACCACTTTGTATAGGCGGTCGAGCTCCTCCTGCGCGGTCGAAATGAGGTTGCGGAGCGGCTAACGAAAATCCTTCAGCTCGCCTGCGGTGAGAATGCGTGGTGCTCTGCTGTCGACGGGATCGACGCTACTCGTGGAACGCTGCCAGGAACTCGACAGTTCCTCCATGTCCGCCGTAGGTGCCGCCCCCTGTGCCACCGCATAGACGCGTTCGGCGTGCTGCGCGGCCGAGCGGATCAAGCTTGCGGGGCGTGCCAACGGCACCATCACGCTCCCAGGCGGTGGTGGAATCGGGGCCGACCGTATTTCCTCCAAGACCTTCACTCAAGAGGAGAAAACGGATCGCCGCGCACACCGACCGCACCCAACGCGGCCGGTCGCCAGGCTGGAAACGGCCGGACCCCGGGCTCCCCCTGCACGAAAACAGCAAGAGCGTCCCCGCCGGATCAAATCCGTCCAAGAGGCACCTCGCCGACCGGGGGATGATCACCCCGTCAAGACCAAGAGCCTTCCAAGGGCCGTTCAACCCCAGGCTTCGCTCGCACCGTCGATCGCAGGCTGCGAGCCTCGCAGCGGAGGGAACGAGCATGGTCAGCAACGGAAAGAGGAACAACATTGTTGCGGCTCTTGCGCGCCCAGCCGCGTTAACGGGCAAAAGTGCAACCATCGACGTGGCGCTTGCGTGCAGTTCGCAGGACCCGGTTATCTTCATCATCGAGGACGATGTCGCGGTGCGAGAGTCGCTTCATAGTCTCTTCCGAGACGTCCGCCTGCAGGCCGAACTATTTGGCTCGCCCACCGAATTGTTGGCAACCAGGCAGCCCGATGCCGCGAGCTGTCTGGTGCTCGACATCCGGTTGCCGGGCATGAGCGGCCTCGACTTTCAGGCCCGGCTCGCCCGCGCGAATATCGACATCCCCATCATCTTCATCACCGGATACGCCGATATTCCAATGGCGGTGCGAGCGATGAAGGCGGGTGCGGTCGATTTCCTGACGAAGCCATTCCGCGAGCAGGACCTATTGGACGCCGTCGCGACCGCCATTGCGCGTGATCGCAGGCGCCGGGACAGCGAAAAGGTGGCATCCGAAATGCGCGCTCGGTTTGAGACGCTGAGTGCTCGCGAGCGCGAGGTGATGGCTCTGGTGACGCGCGGATTGATGAACAAGCAAGTGGCCGCAGAGACCGGGCTTGCGGAAGCGACGGTGAAGATGCACCGAGGACAGGCTATGAGCAAGATGGGAGCGAAGTCCGTCGTCGATCTCGTCAAGATAGCCGAGACTCTTGGAGTGCACCGGAACAATTCCCGACATCGCCCCTCGAGTGAACTCAAGGTCGCTCCCCGCGCCTTTGCGCCGGACTGTCATCCCGAAAAAGCCGCCTACGGATCGATCGGTGATCTTACCGCGCGGGATTCGCGACAGGCAGTGGTGGCAGGGCAGGTCTTGAAACAGCAGCCTTGGAATCTGAGGCTTCAACGGGTCGAGCCGACGAGAGGTGGTATTGCCGCGATCAGCAGCGCGACAAAATAAAGTTCATCGATTGTTTCTCGTCAGCAGCCGCGCGGGTCAGGCGATCGAGGGCACCGGGAGCGCAAGACCGGGCCAATCACAGCAATCCAGGTCAAGGCAATTCTCGGCAGATGAATAGATTGCCGGAGCACTCCGAACTCGGGCGGGCGCGCTGCCATCGAAAGTGCGTTCCTGTCTCTCGTCCGGGCGGCACTCGCGCCGTGCCCTCCATGGTGATCGCCGGCGAGCGGCCGATGCTCCGTCTCGAACCGAGAGGAACAGGTCAATGCACCACGCTCTAAAACTTGCCACCTTGAGTCCAGGAATAGAGGCGCCCGGGTCAAAGGATCGTAGGGTTCCACCTTTTGTGAGATCGAGGACGCCTTCCGAACGCCTGCAGTTGGCAGACGCGCCAGTGCTGGAGCGATTTAATCCTGACCCAGACTTCGGCGTAAGAGGCCGCGTTCAAAGTCCGCATACCCACCAGCTGAAACCAAGCAAACCTGCCGGCGCGACGACGCGCGAGGTTTCGTTCGGACTGTTCCGCTTACTCCCGGCACAGTTTCTTTTGCTGGAAGGCGACAAACCAGTGCTTCTCGGGAGTCGTGCTCTGGAGATACTGATTATTTTGCTTGAACGACCGGGCCAGTTGGTCTCTAAGCAAGAATTGATGGCTCGGGTTTGGCCGAATCTATTTGTCGAGCCGGCCAACCTGACCGTCCATATTTCTGCATTGCGCCGAGCGCTGCGCGACGGACGTGATGGGAATCGGTTCATTATCAATATCCCTGGGCGCGGCTATTGCTTCGTCGCCTCAATCAAGGTGCCCGCCGACGAGAACTGAACGCGGAGCAGCCTGCACGTCCCTTGTGTCCTCGCTTAGCAGAAATTAGCGGACATTTGGCGCGCTTCACTCGGCTCGCACCGTTCGTGCGATGTAACTCTCCTCCCGTGCAGACGTGATTGAGCACGGAGAGATCTCGGTCTCAACGCGGCATAGCAATGCTGGGCGTCAGATGTATATCAGCGAGGGGTTCACCATGGGTCCTCATATAGATGCATTCTGTGGAGAGATTTGTCTCAAGCTCGTCGACATCGACGAAGAGCTTCGGTATTTGAAAAACACGATTCGAGAAAAGGCCCGCCACGCGGAGCCTGAGGTACACAGCCAGCTTGAAAAAGTAATGAAACGCATTGCTTGCAACCAATCCAAGGTCGCTGCTGCCAGGGCGCAGGTGGAACATTGGATCGCGGACAAGGCGAAGGATGCCCTGAGGTTTCGGAACGAAGAAATCCCCGAAGACGGAATGAGAAAACAAAGACGGGCGGCTGAGGCCGATCGATATGCCGCCGCGTGCATCGACCTCGCGATAGCTGCCGTGGATGAGGCTGAGCGCGCAGCGCTCGAAGCTTGGCTCGCGCGGGAGGACGCAAATTCAAGCGAATGCGAACCTCAAAAAAGCAAGGCCATGGCTTGAAGGCGCCGGCAGGTAAAGCTGCGTCGACGAATTTCCCTCGCCGCAAACGTTATCGAGCGCGCAAATAGTAAGCATCGGCATAGGCGCGGCCAGTCCAATAGTTCGCACGATTGTCGTACCATGAATAACCAGCTCTCGCATCATTGCGGCGACGGCTTTGAACGTGTGCGATCCTTTGCCGCTTCTTGACCGCGGTGGAAGGCGGCTTTGCCGCCGCCGACTTCGTCGCGTGAGATGAAGCGACTGGCGCTCCCGAGCCTGTTGCGCTCTCCGGTAGCTCCACAAGCGGTGAGGCTGACGCGACTAGTGCGGCCGGTGTGGGGGCTGTGGCATCCGTTGCCGGGATGGGTGGGTTATGCATGACTGGACGCACGCGCACGCGCCGAATCGGAAAAGGCTTGATGGACTCCCTTGCCTCGGCCTTCGTGTCGGCGTCGTTCGTCGCCGCAGGCGTGGCTTCGGCGGCGGCCACCACCACCCTCTCGGAATTCGAGACATTGACGTGCGCCGCCGTCGAGGCGCCATCGGGATGGCGATCCTGGGCCGCCCTAAGCGTCGCAATGCTGACACGCAGCTCACGGCGCCGGCGCGGCGTGGGACAAAAATATCCGAATTCCGGATGCACGTGGTACGCCGGGGGCATGGCACCTCCTGTAACCCTGGCTGCTCCCAGCGCCCCTAAGGTCACTACGTAACGAAAACCGGTCTGGATGCATGGTGATTTAGAGGCCGCCACCGCAAGGCGTGAGATAAATTGTGCAAAGCTTTGCAAATTGCAGCGAGCCGGTAACGCTCGCGCCACGTCAACCATGCAACGAAAACCGGTGCGTTGATCCGGCGCGACTGACGCAAGGCGGACACGAGCGGGCCGCTTTTGCTTCGAAGCACGGTTCTAATCTGTTACAGTCCCCATGCTCCTTGGGTTTGGGGTCAGCGCGATGAAGCGGCGCGGGGACTGCCGGCCAACGGCGGCAGGTTGTAAGCTAGGGCGTGGCGCGCGCGCGGCAACGGCACCGGCGCCATTGCCGGGGAGTTTATCGCTTCGCAAATTGGATTAAGATCGGCGAGCTTGATCGCCGCAAGGTATGTTTCAGACTCAACGAGTCTTTTGTCTGCCTCATTCTCCTGAGTATCATGGCAGCGGAGCTTTTCTATCTGATCGAGTTCGTGGAACGTCTTGTTTGCCCGTGGCACGCGTCTCAGCGGACCGTCGTACAGCAGGTTAGAGAAACAGGTCAGGTCCTGACCAAGGGGGGCACGTGAGCGAGCTGCAGGTCCGTGAATTGAGTTCTCTGGAATGAGCAAGCGAAGTCGTGCTGCGCCAAAAACTGCAACCTGGCAGGCACGGCAGTTCCGGGTCAGCCGGGAAGGCCAATCGCTGCGCTCAATGACAGTGGCAAGCCTTCGCAAGGCCATTCTTTCGCTTCATCTCAAGCCGGGGGAAAAGCTCACCGAGCGAGAGCTATGCGAGCTCACAGGGGTCAGCCGACCCCTTATGCGCGAGGCGCTGCGCGATCTTGAAGCTCAGGGACTGATCTCGAACGTGCCGCATAGGGGTCCGGCGGTGGCGATGCTCACCCGCGACGATGCGCGTGATATCTACGAGGTCCGGAGCGCCCTCGAACCCATGGCGGCGAGGTTGTTCGTCGAGCGCGCCACTGGCGGGCAGGTCGATGAGCTCGTTGCAATGGCGAGCCGTTGCCGGCAGGCAATGGCGCAGAGAAACGTCCTTGCTGTGATCGACGCGCTCGAAGGGTTCTATAAGACGTTGTTCACGGGCGCCGGCAATCAGATGGCGGCCATGCTGGCGGGCATGCTGTATAGCAAGGCTGGTCTGTTGCGGGCCGTTACGTTCCATCGCCAAACCGATTTAGACGCCAAACGATCAATGGCCCATATCGCTAGAATCGCAACAGCGGTCCGCAGCCGTGATGCAGACGCAGCAGCCGCGACTTGTCTTATGCAGGTCAAACGGTCGCGGGACGTCGCAATGCGATTGCTGGACGTCGTCGATCAAGAGAGAAGTAGACGTAAGCCTTGAGAGAGCAGTTTTAGATCTTGCCCAGCGCTTTGAGTCGGTCGAGCTCCCACCTGTAAGGGGCCTCATCGATGTACTTTCCCATGCGTGAGGGGATGCCGCGCTTTCCCATCTCAATCAGGAATGCCAGGTGGCAATCAGCGGGCTGCTCAGTGTATTCGAGCTGCGCCCCATCGATCTTCATGTTCTTTGGTTCCTCGCCCCTATACATCGCCTCTTTTCGCTCATTGAAGGGATACCTTCGGCTGCCGAGCGCGGAGGCATAGTAGCGGCAGGGTTCAGCCCCCTTGTTGAAATGCAGATGGAACATTTGATCGCCGGGCGCGAACACCCAGCCGTGCTTCCAATCAAAGCGGGTCCGCTCGTCTTCCTTCCCCTCGTACCAGAAGATCGAGAATCCCTCGCCTTTGACGCAGTAAACGTGAAAATCCGGGCCGTGGCGGTGAGCCTTCTTGTAGGTCCCTACCGGCATTTCGGAAACGTGCGCGTGCATGGTTCCATCCGACATGATCAACATGATGTTCGAACTGCCCCCGGCGCGTTCATCCCATGGCTGGAGCTGTAGGTTGCTCAGGTCGGGAATGAAATTGGTCTCCCAGGTGTTCAGGCCTGGAGTGCGCAATTGCAGCTCCCCATCGCCTTCATAGAAGGTTTCGGGTCCTTCCCGTTGCTTGAACCGGAACGGATTCCGAAAGACGAATTCCTCATCGTGATACAGATTAAGGGTTATCGGCAGATTGGTCGTCGACGCGATCTTCACCCGCTCACGGCCGCTGGAGTTGAAAATCTGATAGGGACAGTTGAGAGGTATGGAGAACAGGCTCTTGGGACCCCATTCGAATGACCGTGGCTTGCCGTCGGACAGCAGCACGGTGGTCGAGCCATGGCCTTCGAGAACATAAACCACCTCCTCAAAGCAATGCTGCATGCGACGTGTCTTGCCGGCTTCCGGGATATCGATCAGGAAAACCGATGCATAGTCGCCGCGTCCGTTCAGATGTACCAGGGCGCCGTTGGTTTCCGTGAAATCCCAGCGGCTCGTTTCCAGAGCCAGGAGATCGAGGCCGAAGCCCTCGTAGATCGGGATGCCCTGGGCTTTCGCCCAATCGCGATATGGGTTCAGCAAAATCTTGTCGCGCCTGCTCGTGCTGCTCATGTCGCTCGGGCTCCCAAGGGCCACATCATTTCGAGATTGCGTTCGCTGTCTTCGCGAGCGTTGCTTGCGGTGTCGCGTAGGCCTCAGCCAGCATTTTTTCGATTGCTCCGGCGGACAACAGATCAACGTCAAGCTTCATTTGTTCTCCCTCGCGCTTGAAATGCGGATCGCTCGCCGCCTTCTCGAAGGCCGATATGAGGGCTTGTTTCCGATCTGCCGGGATATCGGGAGGGGCTGCAAAGGGTCGCGACATCGCCAGAGGGGTCAGGATCAGCTTTATCATTTGCTCCTGTTCCTGATTGCTCATCACCTCCGTGAGACTGGGCACGTCCGCCAAATCCGGGTGTTTGCGCAATCCCGCCTGCACGATGACATTGATCTTCTTGTCCCTGATCCAGTCAGGGTGCAGGTTCGCGATGGTCCCCCATGAAATCCCACAGGCGCCATCGAGCTCTCCTCGCTCGATGGCGAGAAAGATATCATTGGTGCCACGATATCCGCTCACGAGTTTCACCTTCGCCCCGAAAACGTTTTTCATGAACAGAGCATAGATGTCGGGTTCAGCAGTGGCGCCCTCGCCGCCCAGCGATGACGGCGTGCTCAAGAAATCCGGCCATGTCCTGATGGCAGAGGCATGCGAAGTGAAGCAGACGACCACGTCCTGAGCGAGGCTCCCAAGCCAGGTGAATTTTCTGCTGTCGAAGTCGGCCGCGTTCAGCAGCGGTGCAAGCACCAGCGTTCGCGAAAAAGTGCCAATGACCGAGCCGTCCTTGGGCGCAACAGAATAGAGGTAGTTGACCGCCCGCAAACTTCCGGCTCCGGTCATGTTCTGGGGAATGATTGCGGGATTACCGGGCAAGTACTTGCCCATGAATCGGCTGATGAGCCGGCCGTAGAGGTCATAACCACCGCCCACGCCAAACCCGATGATCATCGAGATCGAATGTCCCCTGTAGAAATTTTCCGCCGCGCTGGACTGTGCGGCCGGCGCACGGGCGCTCAGCAGAAAAGCTATCGTAATCAAAACTACGAAGCGCACTTTGCCTTTTGACCTGCTGGGCGGAGTTGTCATATTGCCATACAATCCTATGCGAGCTATGCTTTTCCTTCAAGGCAATGGGCGCAAGCGAGGAGAAGCGTAGGCTCTCACTATGTCCTGCAATCGCCGCGCGATCACCGTAGTCACTGCGGCCATCCTTTGCGCAGTCGCCTTCGATTTTGAGGCGCAGGCACAACAATTCCCCACGCAACCCATTCACCTGATCCTGGGCTTTGCGCCGGGCGGAATTACCGACTTCACGGGACGCATCGTCGCTCAGCGACTGAGCAAGATACTCGGCGGAAATCCCGTCGTTCCGGAAAACCGGCCGGGAGCAGCCGGGGTCAATGCTGCCACGGCGGTCGCACATTCGAGAGCCGATGGGTACACGCTCATTCTCATCGATTCCGGCACGGTTGTTAACCCGATGCTGCGCAACGATGCGCGTTACAGAATGTCCGACTTCACCATGGTCGGAATGGTTGGTTCCTCCCCCGTGGTCATCGTCGCCTCGAACCATCTGGCGGTGAAAAGCATCGACGAGTTGATCGATTACGGGACCAAGAATCCGGACAAGCTGAGTTTTGCCACGGCCGGCATCGGGGGCGCACCGCATCTGGCGGCCAAGCTGTTCGAGAGCCGCACCGGTATGAAAGCAATCCACGTGCCTTATCCCGGCATAGCCGGCGCGTTCGGCGATCTAATGGCCGGCAATATCCAACTGGCTTTCAGCAGCATCGTCGGGGCACTCCCGTTGACATCGGAAAACAAGATTCGAGCACTTGCCACTACGGGAAGCCACCGCCCGGCGGCGTACCCGGATATCCCGACCTTGGCCGAGACTGTGCTGCCCGGCTTCAACGTTGACATCTGGCTCGGCCTCGCCGCGCCTAAAGGAACGCCCGGGCCCGTGATCGAGCAACTCAATGTCGCCCTGCAGCAGGCGCTCAAAGAGCGCGAAGTCGTCGAGTCGCTGGCCAAGGTAGGTATCGAGGCGTGGCCCACGACCGCAGCCGAGGCAAATTCTTTCGTGGAGGGAGAGGAAAAAAGATGGCCGGCCGTCATAGAGGCGGCCGGTCTCGGTCCAAAATGATCTTCAACCGATGTCGAGGACAGGACGGCAGAAGCAAGGTGAAGGCCTTACCAAACTCTGACGTCGATGCGTGTCGCGCTCACTGGATCCAATTCTGCAGCTCGACCTCTAGCTGGAGCCGATCTCAGCCCCAACTCAGGTCATGATGCCTGAGCGGAAGCGATCTCATGCGTTTTCCGGTGATCTTGAACACGGCGTTGGCCAAAGCCGGGGCAACGTGCGACATCGCCTCCTCGCCAACGCCCTCGAGCCAGCGGTTCGTCTTGACGAACTTGATGTTGACCTCCCTCGGGTAGTCCGCCATCGTCGAGGATGGATAGTCGTTGAAATTTCCTTCAACCGCCCTCCCATCCCTGATTGTTACTTCCTGATACATCGCGTCGCTGTAGCCGAACGCGATCTGCCCTTCGATCTGCTTGCGCACGGAGAGCGGGTTGACGAAGCCAAACCCCTCATCGAATGCGGCATCCACGCGGTGCAGCCGGAGCTTGCCTTGCGGGCTCACCGAGACGGTATGCACCTGGGCACATACCGTGCCGGTGCGTCGCTCCGGCCTGCGCCGGTCATCGATGGCAATGCCGCACGCCCATCCTCTCGGCAATTCCGTACCCCATCCGGACATCTCGGCGGCGAGGTCCAAAATCTTCAGCCAGTCATCCCTGAAGCGAAAACCTCCGATGCCCTGTTCCGGCGGAGGCGGGTTTCGTGCGATCAGCTCGCGTCGGTATTTGTAGGGATCCCGTCCTGCCGCATGGGCGAGCTCATCGATGAAGCTTTCCATATAGAAAGTATTCAATGAAGCTCCGGTGCCACGGCGAGGCCCCCACGGCACGTGCGATACCGCCGCACGCATCATCTCGTAGCGGTAATTGGGCGTGAAGTAGGGCATCTCAACCAAGCCGCGTTTCTCCTCATGGTCGCCCGTGCTGCGCACGTGCACGGCGATCGGCCATCCGTCAGCATCCAGCGCTGCCCTGAACGTGCAGACTCCCGCTGGACGATAGCTGTCGCCGACGCGCAAGTCCTCTTCGCGACTCCAGAGGAGCTTCACCGGCCTTCCGTTGAGCGCCTGGGCGATCCGCAGTACCTGAGTGATCTGCAGAGCGCCGGTCGTTCCCCAGCCGCCGCGACCGCCGAACCCGCCGCCGATAAATGTCGCATGCACATAGACGTTCTCGGGAGGAATCCCAGTTAGCTTCGATACCTGGGCATGGGCGCGGTCGGGAACCTGATCGCCACACCACAACTCCGCGCGTTCAGCGGTGACGATGGCGGTTGCGTTGCCCGGCTCCATGCAAAAATGCGACAGATAGGGAAGTTGGTAGGTTGCCTCGATCAGCTTGGCGGCCTTGGCAAAGCCCGCTTCGATATCGCCGACATTCACCATGGTCCTGCCGGGCCTTTCGAACGAGGCGAAGCATTCCTTGTAGAGATCGGCGGAGCTGACGTTCGCGAACCGACCGTAATCCCATTGAACGGGCATCGCGTCCAAGGCGGTCTTCGCCCGCCACCAGGAGTCCGCGACGACAGCGACACCTCCACTGTACATCTGCGGACCAACTGGCAGAGGCACAGCCGAATGAACACCCGGCATATGCTTGATGGCGCCGAAGTCGTAGCTCTTCACATCCCCCTGCCAAACAGGACACGCCTTGACTGCAGCGCAAAGCATGCCGGGTAATCGGATATCGATCCCGAACGTCGCTTCACCCGTGACCTTCAACGGTACGTCAAGGTTCTTTTGCTCCGTTCCCATAAGGGTGAACTGATCAGGGGTCTTGATCTTGATCCTTGAAGGATCCGGCAGCGCAAGTCGCGCCGCCTTGGCTGCAAGCTTGCCATACGTTGTCTTGCGGCCGCTCGGCGCGTGCGTGATGACGCTATTCTTGGCCACCAGATCGGAAACTGCGACGCCCCACTCCTGCGCAGCCGCGAGCAGCAGACGCTCGCGCGCCTCGGCGCCCGCCTGTTGCAGGTAGTAGCGGCTCTCCCGCACAGCCCCGCTCGAACCGATGCCCATGCGGCGATACACGCCATCCTCGCCCTTGAGCTGGACTGGTTCGCCGCCGCCGGCGGGGTCGTACTGTCCGTTGCCGGGGACAGGCAGAGTCCACGCCGGCGCCTTCTCCCTGGCGTTGCGATTGGCCGAAGCGTACTCGGCTCGAACCTTGCTCCAATCGCACTCAAGCTCCTCCGCAATCATCATCGGACACGTGGTGAATACTCCCGTTCCGATTTCGCTCTGTGCGACGCGGATCGTCACGGTATCGTCAGGTGCGATCGTCAGCCACGCGTTGATCTCCGGATCCTTGGAGCCGCGGTACCAAGGCTGGGCCGCAACGGCGGCGGCTTTCACGCTGGCCGGCGGTAGCCAAAATCCCAACACCATTGCTCCGCCCGCGGCGCAGGTGCGGCTGAGGAAGTCGCGCCGATTCATCTGCATGGTGGTCATCAGCGTGCTCCCACATTGGCCGCTTTCTGCCTGGCTGCGCGGTGGATTGCCGCCCGAATGCGTGGGTACGTTCCGCATCGGCAGATGTTGGTCATCGCTGCGTCGATCTCATCGTCCGTTGGATTTGGTCGCTCCCGCAGGAGCGCCACCGCCGACATGATTTGCCCGGATTGGCAATAGCCGCACTGGGGAACGTCGAAGTCCTTCCATGCGAGCTGGACGGGATGCCTCCCATCGGCGGACAGACCTTCGATGGTCGTGATTTCCGTGCCAACGGCGGCCTTGACCGGGAACGAGCAGGAGCGCGTTGGCTTGCCGTCGACGTGAACGGTACAGGCGCCGCAGTGAGCAATGCCGCAGGCGAACTTGGTGCCCGTGAGGCCTATGGTATCCCGCAGGACCCACAGAAGCGGCGTTTCCGGCTCCACATCCACGAAATGCTGCGTGCCGTTGACCTTCAGCATGAGCGCCATGTTCCGACTCCCGATGCGAACGAGCTTCGTGAACGCGATCTGCGTGTCGCGGCTACCGGTTGAACGCGCGGGCGAATATTATCGCCGCTGACATTGCGGCCTGCGCGCCCGCATTCCGCCCCGCATGACCATGCAAACCAGCTCTATCATCCTAGCCCACCGCATATTGTCTGACAATATGACGTATGCCCATTTACAGGGATTTGCCTTCCATGTCAGAGTAACCGACATGGCGGAACCGGCCTCTTGGCTCACCGGCTCCTTGGCTCCCCACGGCGCAAACATGAAGGAGCATGATCGGTGGAACAGCTGAAATCGCATGATGCGAAACCCCATGATGTGCGCGGTGACATCCGGGATGATGACCAATTCATCTACCTGATGGACCATCCGGACTCGGACGAAGAAATACCCACGCTCGACATCTCGCCATACCTGAGCAGCCGGCAGGGAGGGTGCGAGACGGTCGCCAGCCAATTGCGAGACATCAGCAGGACGGTCGGCTTTTTCTACCTGAAGGGCCACGGCATCCCGCAGGAACTCATCGATCGTGTTTTCGAACAGGCACGGCGCTTTCATGCCATGCCGCTCGAAATAAAGAAGAGGATTCCTTTCTTTGATACAGGTGGCTTCAAATCAGGTTATCAACCCTGCTTCGAAGACAACTATCAGAACCGCAACGTCAATATCATCTCGAAAGCGAAGCCGAATCTCGTCGCAAAGTTCGCCATCAACCGGGAGGGCGGCTCCGGCGGGCTCAGCATGTCGGAGGAGCAGCGTCGGGCGCAGGTGAATATTTGGCCGGACGACTTGCCCGGATTCAAAGAGACGCTGCTCGCATACCATGGCAGCATCGAGCAGCTGGGACGAAAGTTCCTGCCGCTGTGGGCCGCCTCGCTCAAGCTGCCTTTGGACTATTTCGACAGGTTCTTCGCAACTCCTCATGCAACGATGAATCTTCTGTACTATCCGCCCCAGACAACCGTCGGCGAGCGCCAGTACGGGATCGCGCCACACACCGACAACGCCTTGATGACGTTCCTGGCCCAGCAGGGCGTCCGTGGGCTTGCGGTGCGGATGCCGTCAGGTCACTGGCGCGAGGTGGATATCGTCCCTGGAACGCTGGTGGTGAACACGGGCAATCTCATTGTCCGCTGGAGCAACGACGAATATCTTTCGACCAAACACCGCGTGATCAACAACTACGGCGTCGAGCGCTACTCCATTCCAGTGTTTTTTGGGCCGAGCGCAGATGCGGTGATCGAGGTGCTGCCGACGTGCCAAGGTCCGCAACGGCCCGCGCTTTATGAACCGATTACATACGCCAAGCTGCGCGAATGGTATTACGGTCCACGCACCTGAGCGCGACG
>WNFJ01180342.1_pt2 | contig 13305 bp, 12 predicted proteins | sample 5400461 | NCBI WGS metagenome assembly WNFJ01 (sample SAMN13153349, study PRJNA577476) | soil metagenome | isolation source: 115 cm saprolite on Douglas fir-dominated hillslope | place: USA:California | collected 2013-09-17 | reverse complement strand
GCGAAAGTCGCCGGCGTGCTGGCCGCCAAGGCAACGCCGTCGCTGATTCCGCTCACGCATCCGGTACCGCTCAATTCGATCGACGTGACATTCGACATGGATCGCGCTGCCGGCACGATCGAGATTCGCGCTATTGTCCGCTGCGATGGAAAGACCGGTGTCGAGATGGAAGCGATGACGGCGTGCGCGGTGGCCGCGCTGACGATCTACGACATGTGCAAGAGTGCCGAGAGGGGAATCACCATCGAATCCCTGCAGCTCGTGCGGAAGTCGGGCGGCAAGAGCGGCCTATGGGAGCGATGACTGCGCCACTGATTCGCAACATCTCCGACACCGCCGCCTGGGTCGCGATCTATCGCGCTATGGAGTCGGATCGCGACGACGCTGTTTTTCGCGATCCGTATGCGCGCCGCCTGGCGGGAGCTCGCGGCCAGCAGATCATGGAGAAGATCCCGGTTGCGAAGCGGCACGCGTGGTCGTACGTCGCTCGCACGTTTGTGCTGGACACGTACATCGCGCAGGAAGTCGCCGCCGGCGCCGACATGGTCATCAACCTCGCCGCTGGTCTCGACACGCGGCCCTATCGCATGCGGCTTCCGTCGTCGCTCCAGTGGATCGAGGTCGATCTGCCGGAGCTCATCGCGTACAAGGAAGAAATCCTGCGCAACGAAAAGCCGGTTTGCAACCTCGAGCGGGTCCGTCTCGATCTGTCCGACGTCAATGCGCGGAGAGCGCTTTTCGTGGATCTCGCACGGCGCGCGAAACGCGTGATGGTGGTCAGTGAAGGATTGATCATCTACCTGACCGCCGACGAAGCGTGTGAGCTCGGCCAAGATCTGGCGGCACAACCGGCGTTTCAAAGATGGGCGATCGATCTCACCTCGCCGCGACTGCTAAAGATGTTGCAGAGGCAGATCGGTTCGCCGCTGCGTGACGCGGGCGCGCCGCTGAAATTCGCTCCGGAGGAAGGTCCGGCCTTCTTCGCGAAATGCGGATGGAAGCCGTTGGAGGTTCGATCGTTCCTGCATGCCGCCGCAAAACTGAAACGCCTCCCGCTGCTGTTCCGATTGTTCGCGTTGTTCCCGGACTCCAAAGGAACGAAGCCGTCGCAGATCTGGGGCGGGGGAGTGTTGTTAGGCCGTTAGGGCCGCCCGTTCCGCGCGCTCGATCAATTCGGGAGCTTCGATGCGTCTTGCGTAATCGGCGAAGCTCGCGGTTGGGCCTCTCCAGCGCAACTGCTCGACGGAATCGAACAGCGGCGCGTCATCGCGCAGCGTCGCCAGTGTGCGGAACAAAAGCGCCCGCTCGCGTTGCTCGGTGAGGACTGCGGCGAGGCGGCCACTCTTGAAGATATTCGCGTGCCACTGCGACGCATCCGACGGGATTTCTTCGATGTGAAGAAATCGCGCGAGCACGGCGGCCGCCGACTTCGCGCCGAAGCCGGGGAGACCGGGATAGCCGTCGGCGGCGTCGCCGACCAGCGCCAGATAATCGGGAATCGATTTCGGAGTGACTCCGAATTTCTGCTGCACGCCGGCCGCATCGCGAACTTTTCCGCTTTTGCGATCGACTTGCACGATGCGATCGCCAACCACGCATTGCGCGAGATCCTTGTCGGGAGTCCAGATGCAGACTTTGTCGACTGCGCGATCGGCGGCCGCCAGCATTGCGGCGGAAGCGAGAGCGTCGTCCGCTTCGAGCTCGATCATCGGCCAGACGACGACGCCCATCGCGGCGAGCGCTTCCTCGAGCGGATGGAACTGCGCCCACAGCGCGCGTTCGATGCCCGCCCCGGTTTTGTATCCCGGCCACAGCGCGTTGCGGAATGACTCGATGATGTGATCGGTCGCGACGCCGATGTGTGTCGCGCCAGTCTCCACCATCTGCAGCGTCATGTGCAGCACACCGCGCACCGCGCCGAACGGCGGATCGCCGTTGTTCGCTCGGCGCAGGCCATAGAAGTGACGGAATAGCTCGTACGTTCCGTCGACGAGGTGGACGATCATTTTCAGGCCTTAGGCGTCAGGCGTTAGGCGTCAGGCGATGCGCTCGGAGGAACGTTTCAGGCTTGCTGAATACCTTCGCCATGTTCATCCCTTTGCGCACTGCACCTAACGTCACCTTTCGCGTCGCGAGCGCGGCGCCGAGCTGAAAGTACGTCCGCATCTTTCCGCGATGGCGATAGCGCACGTCCAGCGCATGCCGCCACAGTCCTGAGTACTCGCTGTAAAACTCGTCGAGCGGCAGCTTCGTCGGCAGCACGGTGTGCACGATGTCGTACATCTCCCAATCGTGCGCGACCACCTGCTCCTTCGTGCTGTCCCACAGATCGGTGCCTGGCAGTGGCGTGAGAATGGAGAAGCCGCTGTTGTACGCGCCCATGTCGTCGATCCAGTCGCGCAGCCGGGTGAAGTCGTCGCGGTCCCATGCTGGATCGACGATGAAATTCGGCGTGAATCCGACGCCGAGGTCTTTGAGGATGTTGATGGCCCGGATGTTGTTGTCGGCGGTGTTTTTCTTGTTGACCGACTGGAGACCTTCATCGGTCACCGACTCCAGGCCGAGGAAAATGGAGAGGGTGCCGCAGTCCTTCCACATCTCGATGAGGTCGGGGAACTTGCAGATGATGTCGGTCCGCGTCTGCACCGTGAAGTATTTCTTGATGCCGGCGGCCTTGATCTGCCTGGCCATCTCTTCGCCGCGCCGAACATTCATCCAGAAGATGTCGTCGGTGATGAAGATGTTAGGCGCAGCGATCTCCTTCAGCTCCTGGACGACGCGCTCCGGCGATTTTTCCCGGAATGTGCTCTCGTGAAATTTCCACACCGAGCAGAAATTGCATTTGAACGGACAGCCGCGCGCTGTTTCCATCAGCGCCAGCGGCTTGCGGAAGTTGATGTAGTAGTGATCGGCGTAATGCGCGATCAGATGCCGCGCCGGAAGCGGATACTCGTCGAGGTTCGCCCGCATCGGCGGGTGACCCGTTGACAGGCCGTCGATCGTCAGACCGGGAACGCTCTTGATGTCGCGTCCGCGCGCGAGCGCATCGACGAGGGGCGGCATGACTTCTTCGCCGTCGCCAATCGCAATCGCATCGATCGATTTGTTGCGGAACCATTCCGGATCGCGCGACGCATCATGTCCGCCCACGACCACGAATGCCTTCGGCATGTCGCGCTTGATGCGCTGGGCGAGCCGGATCGTGCGATTGCGCTCCGTCGTGAAGTTGCACTGCAAGCCGACGACGCCGGGATCGAACTCGCGGCAGAGCGCGAGGCCCTGCTCCTCGCCTTCGATGCGTAGATCGAAAATCTTGCAGTCGTGGCCTTCCTGTTCGAGGCAGGCGGCGACGCAAATCGGGCCGAGCGGCTCGACAAAGGTGAGCATCTCCAGGCCGAGGATGCCGCCCACCGGGGGCTTCAGAAACGCGACTTTCAAGGCTCGCCAGAAACCCTACAGGAACTCCGCCAATTTGGCTACCGACTCTTACTGCGTCTGCTGATCGGCAGTGACGAGCTGCTTGCGGATCGTGCCGAGGATTTTCTGATCGGCGAACGTGGCGAGGTCCATCAGATGTTGTCGATCTTTGTATCCGTTGAAGACGACGACAAAGCGATCGATCCGAAACGCGACCGACCTCCCCAGAAACTTATCCTCGGCCGTGAAGTTGTCTTCGCCGAGGTTCGGGACCGGGTCGAGAAGCCGGCCGTTCTGGACGAAAAGCTGGCGATAGGCGTTGAGGATCTGCGCCGCCGCAGTCTTGTTCGCGGCCGGGATGACGAGACCTGCGATGATGTCGCCCGCGACGTTGAAGGTCGCCTGAAACGAATTGGCGAGATAGGCCTGGCCAAGCCCCGATTCGGCCGAGTAACGCTCACTGTTCGGTACGCGGAACTGTTCCGGCAGAAACGCGAAAACCGCCGGTTTTCCAGGCGCGGCCGGCATTTTGTCGGCGACGGTCGTGACGAGCTTGAGGAGCACATCGCCGGTCGCGTCGCTCACGATCCGAACGTAAAACGGACCGCGCCACAGATGAATCGAATGCGCGTTCGCGAACGATTCATTCTGAAAAGGCAGGATGCGGTAGTTGCCCCGCTTGCGCATCGAGTATGCGCCGAACGCTTTGACGAAGTCGGGAAAGCGGAAGATCTCGACGGTCGCGAAAGCCGGTCCGTTGACCTGCGAATATTTTCCGACCGTGACGTCGAACGTCTCGTACCGCGCGAAGTTGACGGCATCCTGATCGAGATAGCTGGCCAGCCGATTGCCGGGCACGACGAGCGGATCTTCGTCGAGCTTCCAGCCGGCGGCTTCCTGCTGGCGCGGAAGAAACTGCAGGCTCGGCGAGTCGATCGCGGTGAAGTTGATCTCCTCCTGCGCGCGGCGCGGCGCCGCCTGCACGACGTTCGTTCGCCGGCCGTCGCAAGCCGCGACGGTTACGATCAGGAACGCGAAAGCGATTCGAGAAACGCGACCGTCACGCGCACGCCCGCCCCGGTCGCGCCGCGCGCTTCCCGCGCAGTTTCCTGCTCCGCGTACGCCGTGCCGGCAATGTCGAGATGCGCCCACGATGGACAATTCACATACTCCTTGAGAAACAGCGCCGCGGTGATCGCGCCGCCCCACCGCCCGCCCGAATTTTTCATGTCTGCCCATTCGCTGCGGATCAGATCCTTGTAATCGTCCCAGACCGGCATTCTCCCACCGACTCGCTCGCCAGATTCAATCAACTTCCGAGCCAGCTCATCATCATTCGAGAAAAGTCCGGCCGCTTCGCTGGCGAGAGCCACGACGCAGGCGCCGGTGAGCGTCGCGTAATCGATGAGATGATCGGGCTTCAACTCCGACGCGTAATGCAGCGCGTCCGCGAGAATCATCCGTCCCTCGGCATCGGTGTTGACGATTTCTACGGTCTTGCCGCTCATCATCGTGATGATGTCGCCCGGCTTGTAGGCGCTGCCGCTCGGCAGGTTGTCGGTCGAGGGAATCGCGCCCGTGATCTTGATCGGCAACTCGAGCTTCGCGGCTGCCTCGATCGTTCCGATGACGGCCGCCGCGCCGCACATGTCGAACTTCATCTCCTCCATTTTTTCGGCCGGCTTGATCGAGATGCCGCCGGAATCGAAGGTGATGCCTTTTCCGACCAGCGCGACGTGCTTCTTCGCTTTGCGCGGCGAATATTCGAGCACGATGAAACGCGGCTCTTCCGCTGATCCGCGATTGACGGCCAGCAGCCCGCCCATTTTCATCCGCTCGATTTCTTTTTTCCCGTAAACGGTGGCTTTCACGCCGACCGATCTTGCGATCTCTTCCGCGCGTTGGGCGAGGCGCGTCGGCGTGATGACATTCGCAGGAGCGTTGCCGAGGTCGCGGACGGTGCGGATGCCGGAGCGAATCGCGCGCGATTCCGCCTCGATGCGCTTCAACTCCTTCGACTCCAGCTCGACGGGCGGAATCAATATCGCGCTGATCGGACCTTGTCCGTCCTTCTTGATCGTGATGTAGCTGTCGTACTTGTAGTCGGACTGGCTGAGATAGTCGACGACGACGCCAATTTCCGCGATCGTGTACGGCAACGCGACCGCGATCGCGCGATCGCGCTGTTTCCTGGCGAGCTTGCCGATCGCGTAGAGCGCGGTGCGGATGAGTCGCAATGTAATCGCATCGCGTTTGCCGAGTCCCATCAGCGTGACTTTACGGGGCTCGTCAGCGAGCAGCGTGATCGTCTCGTCAGAGTTGCCCTTGAAACCCGATCCGTCGATGAGTTTGTGGATCGATTTGGCCAGGTTCCGCGGCTTGTCGTCTTCCGCGAGGAGAACGAAGAGGTGGTCGATCTTTGACCATTTGGGTTCTGGGTTTAGGGTCACATCCATAGGCCGCGGATTGTAGCTGCCTTCGGAGTGCGGTGCCTTGGCACCGCTTTCAAGGCGGCGGCAAGCCGCCGCACTACGAAGGCTCAACCCTTGCTCAGGATAAACTGACGGAGAGCACGTGCCTTACAGAGTTCTAGTTGTCGACGACGAAACCGCGATCCGCGAAGCGATTCGCATGACTCTCGAGTACGAGGGCTACCGGATCGACGAAGCGCGATCGGGACAGGAAGGAATCGACAAGGCGACCAAAGTTCCTTACGACGCGATTCTGCTCGACATCAAGATGCCGGTGCTCGACGGCATCGAAGTCCTCGAGAACCTCAAAGATCAAAAGGTCGCGACGCCGGTGATCATGGTCTCCGGCCACGGCGACATCCAGACGGCGGTTGAATGCACGAAACGCGGCGCATTCGACTTCCTCGAAAAGCCGCTCAATCGCGACAAGCTTCTGCTGTCGGTGCGCAACGCCGTCCGCACGCAGAAACTGGAAGAGGAAGTCGATGAGCTGCGCGAACGCGCCGAGCGCGATTATCAGCTCGTCGGCGAGTCGGCCGGCCTGCGCGAGCTGCGCGGTCAGATCGAACTGGCGGCGCCGACGAAAGCGACGGTGTTGATCCAGGGCGAATCGGGAACCGGCAAGGAGCTCGTGGCGCGCGAGATCCATCGACGCTCATCGCGCGCAACGTTGCCGTTCGTTCAGGTGAACTGCGCCGCGATTCCCGAGGAGCTGATCGAGTCGGAGCTGTTCGGTCATGAGAAGGGATCGTTCACCGGAGCGATCCGCAAGCAGACGGGAAAATTCGTGGCGGCCGACGGCGGAACGATTTTTCTCGACGAAGTCGCCGACATGTCGCTGCGCACGCAGGCAAAAGTGTTGCGCGTGTTGCAGGAAGGTGACGTGGAGCCGGTCGGATCGGCGACGGTCATCAAGGTCGATGTGCGCGTCATCGCGGCGACGAACAAAGATCTCGCCGAGGAAATCCGCGGCGGACGTTTTCGCGAGGACCTCTACTACCGCCTCAACGTGATTCCGATCCGCACACCGCCGCTGCGTGAACGCCGCGACGACATCCCGATCCTCGCGCAGCATTTCGCGGCGCTGTTCGCGGAGGAGCACAACAAGCATCCGAAGAAATTTACGCCGGCGGCATTGCGCGCGATGCAGGACGCATCGTGGCGCGGCAACGTGCGCGAGCTGCGCAACATGATCGAACGTCTGGTGATCATGGTGCCGTCGGACACGATCGACGTCACCGATCTTCCCGCTGAATTCTTCCGCGCCGCGACCGACATCATCAGCAGCGCCATGCCGCTGTCGACCCTGCAGCAGTTCAAGGACGAGGCGGAGAAGGCGTTTATCCTCGCGAAGCTCCGCGAGCACGGATGGAACGTTTCCAAGACGGCCGAGGCAATCGACACGCCGCGATCGAATCTGTACAAGAAGATCGAGCAGTATGGAATCAAGCGCGAAGGGGGAGCGGGAATTGCGGCGGGAGACAGCGCCACCGAATAGCGCGATCGGCATTTTCGACAGCGGAGTGGGTGGGTTGACAGTCTTCCGCGAAATTGCCCGCGTCCTCCCGCATCACCCGCTCATCTACCTCGGCGACTCCGCCCGCGTGCCGTACGGGACGAAATCGCCCGCGATCGTGCAGCGCTTTGCGATGGAGGCCGCCAATCACCTCGTGCAACGCGGCATCGGAATGCTGGTGGTCGCGTGCAACACCGCGACATCGGCGGCCTTGCCGGCGTTGCAGACATCGCTCGACATTCCGGTGATCGGCGTGATCGAGCCGGGCGCGCAGGCGGCGGCCGCGCGAACGCTGGGCCGCGTGGGCGTGATCGCGACCGAGGGGACCGTAAATTCGCGGGCGTACACGCGCGCGATTCAGAAGATCAAACCGTCGGTCGAGGTCATCGAAGCGGCCGCTCCGCTGTTCGTGGCGCTCGCGGAAGAAGGCTGGGCGAACACGCACGTGGCGCGCGAGGTCGCGGGAATTTATCTCGAGCCGCTGCTCGATCGCGGCATCGACACGCTCGTCCTCGGATGCACACACTATCCGATCCTGCGCGGAACGATCGAGCATGTTGTCGGCGATCAGGTTGCGATCGTAGACAGCGCAGAGACGACGGCGCAAGCCGTTCTTCGTGCGGCGCCAAACGCGAACGGCGAGGCGTCACATCTCTTCCTCGTGACCGACGCGGCGGAAAGATTTCGGCGCATTGCGAGCGAGTTTCTGGAACAGGAGATCAACACGCTCGAGCTCGTGTCGCTGTAACGCCGGCGGCCTCGCCGGCTGTTCCGCCGGCCGCTGGCCGGCGCTCGTCGCGCAGAATCCACAGCCGCCGAACCGGCGGCGGAACAGCCGGCGAGGCCGCCGGCGCTACTCGTGCCGCAGCGCGTCGATCGGATTCAACCGCGCCGCTCGCATCGAAGGAACGATCGTGGCGAGAAACGACACGACCAGCGAAAACGCGGAAATGATCGTCAGATCGATCCCGCGCGTGATGAACGGAATCGACGATACGAAATAGACCTCTGCGATTTCGGGCGGGAAGGAAACGATCCGGAAACGCGTGACGATCCAGCAGATGACGACGCCCAGGATGACGCCGAGGGCCGTGCCGAAGAAGCCGACCATCGAGCCGTACCACAGAAAAATTCTGCGTAGCGTTCGCGGCTGGGCGCCCATCGACGCCAGAATTCCGATCTCCTTCCGCTTCTCGTGCACCGTCATGATCAGCGTCGACACGATGTTGAAGGTCGACACGAACACAATCAGTCCGATCACGATGAAGAGCACGAGCTGCTGGATCTTGAGCATCGAGAAGAGCTGGCGGTTCATCTCGCGCCAGTCGCTGACCGCGTAGCGCCGGTCGGTGCGGCGCTCGATCGCGCGCGCGACCGTATCGAGGGATGCACCCGGCACCAGTTTCACCTCGACCAGATTCGCGGAGCCCGGCATGTCGAGCAGTCGTTCCGCATCGCGCAGATCGATGAACAGCCAGCGCGCGTCGTATTCGTAAAAACCGGTATCGAAAACATTGGTCACGACGAATGACGCGCTGCGCGGCAGCATGCTTCCGGAGTTCTCGGTCGGAACGGTGATGCTGATCGATGTTCCCGGCCGCACGCCGAGCTTCGTCGCGAGATATTTTCCGATCGTGACTCCCGACTCACCTTCGGATGTCGAAAAGCTGTGCGACGGTCCGACGATCTTCGCGAGCAGTTGCGATTCGCGCGCGCGCGCCGGCTCGATGCCCTTGATCATCGCTTCCGTCCCGGTCGTGTTTTTCTCGGTCGTCACGAGCGCGTGCTGCATGAGAACCGGCGCCGCTTCCGCGACACCGGGAGTCGTCCGCACTGTCTGCAGCAATCGCCTGGTGTCGGTGATGGGCGCGCCGACGGAGTAGACGAAAACCTCCGCGTTTCCGGCGAGAAGTTTTCGCTGCAGGTCGCCGCGATATCCCGTCATCAACGCCATCGAGATCACCAATGCCATCACGCCGATGACGAGTCCGAAGACCGATACGAATCCGACCGCCGACACCAACGCATCGGTCGGACGTTTGAGATATCGCCAGGCGATAGCGCGCGCGAGGTCCATAACGGTTGTCGGTTATCGGTTGTCGGTTGTCGGGCGGGGACAACTGACAACCGACAACTGACAACTATAATCGCGCGCCATGAAGAGAGCTGTCATTTTCCTCGCGCTGATCGCCATTAGCGCTCACGCCGCGATCCAGACGCCATCCCAATTCCTCGGATTCGAAGTTGGCGCCGACAAGAATCTCGCCGACTACAAGCAGATCGTGTCGTACTTCCGCGCGCTGTCGGCCGGATCGCCGCGCGTGCAGGTGCAGGACCTCGGCAAAACCACGCTCGGCGAAGATCTGATCATGGCGGTGATCTCGTCCGAGGNATCAAGGCGATCGGGAAACAGTTGGCGGATCCGCGCGGACTCTCCGATGCGCAGATCGATGCGCTCGTGCACGAAGGAAAGCCGGTCATCCTGGTGACCTGCAACATCCACTCGAGCGAGATCGCGTCGAGTCAGATGGCGATGGAGTGGGCGTACGCGCTGGCCACCGCGAACGATGCCGAAACGCGGAAGCGTCTCGACAACGTCGTGTTGCTGCTGGTGCCGTCGCTCAATCCCGACGGCGAAAACATGATCACCGATTACTACCGCAAATTTCTCGGCACGCGATACGAGGGCGGCGCGCTGCCGTGGCTCTATCACCACTATGTCGGGCACGACAACAATCGCGACTGGTACATGCTGACGCAGCTCGAAACGAAGGCCATGACCCGCGCGGTGTATCGCGAATGGTTTCCGCAGGTGTGGGTCGACGAGCACCAGATGGGTACCGACGGGCCGCGCATGTTCATCCCGCCGTTTGCCGATCCGCTCGATCCAACCGTCCATCCGCTGATCTGGCGCGAGGCGAATCTCATCGGATCGAACATGGCGTTTCGACTCGAGCAGCAGCACAAGTCGGGACTGATCTACGGCTATTCGTTCGACGCCTACTGGTTAGGCGGCACGCGCAACACCGGTTGGTGGAAGAACATCACCGGCCTGCTGCTCGAGACGGCGTCGGCGCGCATCGCATCGCCGATCAACATCGAGCCGACCGAGCGGATCGAAGGGTCTGGTCGAGTACAAGGCCACGATCAATCATCCGAATCCGTGGCCGGGTGGAACCTGGCGGATGCGCGACATCATGGACTACGAGCGCATCGCGTCCGATGCTTATCTCGAAATCGCCAGTAACTATCGTGATGACTTACTGAGAGATATTGTTGCGCGATCCAAAGCCGCTGTCGCCTGGGGCGCGAATCAGCCTGCGTATCGGATCCCGCACGATCAGCGCGACTGGCCGACGGCGCAGATGATGACGTCGATTCTTCTCGAGCATGGCGTAGAAATCGTGCAGGCCGACAACGGCGACTACTGGATCCCGATGGCACAGCCCTATTCGAAGTTCGTGGCGGAGCTGCTGGAGCCGCAGCGTTATCCGGAAGTGCGCCTCCAACCCGGCAAGGAAATTCTGCGGCCGTACGACGTCGCATCGTGGACGCTGCCGCTGGCGATGGGTGTCACTGTCGAGCGTGTGGTGACCGGCGCCCCCGCCGGCCGTGCCATCACCGAGATCAAACCTGCAACGAAAGCCGTCCTCCTAAAACACGCAAAAGACAAGAAGCCGCGCGTCGCGATTTATAACCCGTGGGGCGGCGCGCTCGATGAAGGCTGGACGCGGTGGCTGTTAGACCAGTACGGCTTCGCGCCGAAGTCAGTGCATCCGCAGGATGTGAAAGCCGGCCTGCAGAACTACGACGTTTTCATTCTTCCCGACATCGACAAGGACCAGATCGCGAACGGACGTCGCCGCGGCGAAGAAGGCTCGATGCGCTATCAGGACGAGCTACCGCCGGAATATCGTGGTGCGTTCGAAAAAGAAGGAGCGGACGCTCTGAAGAAATTCGTCGAGAACGGCGGCACGCTGCTGGCGTTCAGCGCCGCGTGCGACTACGTCATCGACAACTTCAACATTCCGGTGCGCAATGCGCTTGCGCGCGCGACGGATTTCTCGGTTCCGGGATCGCTGGTGCGCGTGAACGTCAACACGAATCATCCGGTGACCGCCGACATGCCGAAAGAGACCGCTATCTATATCGATCGCCCGATCGCATTCGAGACAACCTCGCCCGGCGGCGAGATGCAGCGATGGGTATTGATGACGTATCCGGAAGACTCGCGCGACATCCTGCGATCCGGATGGATCAGCGGCGAGGAGCGCCTGACGCGGAAGGCGGCCGCCGTCGCGATGACATACGGCAAAGGCCGCATCGTGCTGTTCGGCTTTCGCCCGCAACATCGCGGACAGACGCACGCCACTTTCCCGATGATTTTCGACGCGCTGTATTGGCAGTAGTTTTCAAGTTTATCCCGAGCGCGGGCGGGCTCGAAGGGTGGGAGCGAGGGATCTCCGGTGGCGCAGTTACTCACTCGCTCCGAAGGGGATTCGGGGCGAAGTCGCGTAGCCGCACATCGATACGGCAGCGCGTCTTCGCGGCTCGCTGCGCCAGTGGAAATAGCGCAGCTGCTTCTTCGTTGATCCCTCGCTCCCGCCCTGGAGCCCGCCCGCGCTCGGGATAAACTATGAAGACAGAAGCCGAACAAAATCCCCAAACAGATAAAACGAATCATGCGGTCCTGGCGCGGCCTCGGGATGATATTGCACCGCGATGATCGGCTCGCTGCGATGGCGGAAGCCCTCCAGCGTCTGATCGTTGAGATTGATGTGTGTGAACTCGACGTCGCTTTCGCGCAGTGAGTCGGGATCGACTGCGAAGCCGTGATTCTGCGCCGTGATTTCCACCCGTCCGTTGCGCAGATCCTTCACCGGATGATTGCCGCCGCGATGGCCGAACTTCAGCTTGTACGTTTTTCCGCCTAACGCGAGGCCGAGGAGCTGGTGGCCCAGGCAGATGCCGAAGATGGGGACTTTGCCGACCAGGCGGCGGATGTTCTCCTGCGCGTAGGTGACCGGCTCGGGATCGCCGGGGCCGTTGGAGAGAACGACGCCGTCGTATCCGCCCGCGAGAATTTCTTCAGCCGGCGTCTTCGCCGGGTAGACCGTGACGTCGCAGCCGACTTGCGTGAGCTGGCGGAGGATGTCGCGCTTTACGCCGTAGTCGTACACCGCCACGCGCCGCCGCGCATCGGCCGGATGTTCATCGAAAGCGTACTTCTCGGCGGCGGTGACGTGATGCACGAGATCGAGGCCGCTCATCGATGGCGCGCGTCGCACTTCGCCGACAACCTGTTCGACCGATCGATCGTGTTGCGTGGTAATCATTCCGCGCATCGCGCCTTCGCTGCGAATCTTGCGCGTGAGCGCGCGCGTGTCGATGCCCTGGATCGCGCTGATGCCATGCCGCTCGAAATAATCGGAGAGCGACATCTGCGAGTGCGCGCTGGAGGGCTCCTTGATGACATCGCGCACGATGAATCCCGCCACCTGCGGCGTGCCGCTCTGCTCGACGTCCGGCTCCACACCGTAGTTCCCGATGTGTGGGTACGTCATGGTGACGATCTGAAAACGATACGAGGGATCGGTCGCGATCTCCTGGTAGCCGGTCAGCGAAGTGTTGAAGACCACTTCACCGATGGCGTTCTCTGACGATCCGAAAGATTCGCCCTCGTAGACTGTGCCGTCTTCGAGGATGAGGCGGGCAGCGGGCATCCATTGCCATTATATTTGATGCATGCTGATCTTTGCGTTGATTGCGGCGACCTTGCTGCCGCCCAAGCCCGATCACTACGTCACCGATCGCGCCGGCGTGATCGCAAATTCCTCAGCGCTCAACGCGAAGCTCGCCGATTTCGAACGCCAGACGTCTGATCAGATCCTGATCTACGTC